>Ga0316204_10004434_pt1 | contig 25160 bp, 24 predicted proteins | sample 6monrhotite_MG_2_FD_205661 | JGI IMG/M metagenome (GOLD analysis project Ga0316204, IMG submission 205661) | Microbial mat bacterial communities from mineral coupon in-situ incubated in ocean water Damariscotta River, Maine, United States -... | ecosystem: Environmental > Aquatic > Marine >... | reverse complement strand
CATCAGGTTTTAACGCAACAACGGCGCTTAAGTCTTTAATAAAAGTTTTTAATTTACTGTTGTGTGGGGCTATGTTTGTAACCACATAGAATTTTTTGCCTAATAAATGTGCTTCGTTAATACCTATTGCTAAGTTAGCTAAATTAAATTCATTATTACGAACCCTTAACGAATACCTTGGTTGTCCGGCATAAACTGCATCAGCGCCATAAGCAAAGGCGTAGCGCATATTTTTTAAACTACCCGCAGGAGAAAGAAGTTCAGGTTTAAACATAATCGATTTACTCAACAAATAAGTTAACAATATAACAACAAATTTTAAGGCGGGTATTTTAGCAAAATTTACGTGATTTCGATAATAAAAAAAGCGAGTAACTATAAGGTACTCGCTTTAGTGTGCTTAAAATTTTTCTGTGATTTACTTGACTTCTTCACCCGCCGCTTGCTTGTCGGCATGGTAACTTGAACGTACTAACGGGCCACAAGCTGCATGAACAAAGCCCATTTTTATCGCTTCTTTTTGGAACATATCAAATTCATCAGGATGCACGTAGCGCTCAACTGGAAGATGATCTTTACTCGGTTGTAAATATTGGCCAATCGTTAGCATGGTAACGTTATGACTACGCAGATCGCGCATGACTTCAAGTATTTCTTCGTTAGTTTCGCCTAAACCAACCATTAAACCTGATTTAGTTGGTACGTTAGGGTTGGCTTCGCCAAATTTTTTCAATAAATCTAAAGACCACTGATAGTTCGCGCCAGGTCGAGCTTTCGTATATAAGCGAGGTGCAGTTTCTAAATTATGGTTAAAAACATCAGGTGGTGTTTGGTTTAAAATCGCTAATGCTCTGTCCATTCTGCCACGAAAATCAGGTACTAAAATTTCGACTTTAGTATGCGGAGCATGTTTTTCTATTTCTTTTATACAATCGGCAAATTGTTGTGCACCACCATCGCGTAAATCATCTCTGTCAACTGAGGTGATCACCACATATTTAAGTTTCATATCTTTAAGTGTCAGGGCTAATTTCTCTGGCTCTTGTGGATCGCTTGCTAATGGTCGGCCATGACCAACATCACAAAATGGACAACGGCGAGTACAAATATCACCTAAAATCATAAAAGTGGCAGTACCATGATTAAAACATTCAGACAGGTTAGGGCAAGAGGCTTCTTCACAAACAGAATGTAAATTATGCTTACGTAATGCGGCTTTGATACTGTCAATTTTATCGCTGCTACGCGGTAATTTTATTCTTAACCATTCAGGTTTACGTAACATGGTTTCACGTGTAGACGGAACAACTTTTATTGGAATAAGTGCCATTTTATCGGCATCACGCATTTTAGTACCGGGGGCAACGCGCGTTGTTTTGACTGAAGTGTTGTGAGTGGTCATTAGTAAGGCAATCCTGTTTCATGGCGAAGTTCATCCGCATTGAATAAATTGGTTAAATGTTTAACTAAGCTTTGTCCTGCTTGTTCTATGTTATTAAGAGGAGAAATATCAGCACTTTGAATCATTTCTAATCCTGCATAGCCACACGGGTTTATGCGTAAAAAAGGTTCAAGATCCATATTTACGTTTAAGGCTAAACCATGAAAAGAACATCCTTTTCGTACGCGTAAACCTAAGGATGCTATTTTTTTACCATCCACGTAAACGCCGGGAGCATCAGGCTTAGCCGCCGCAATTATGCCAAAATCTTTAAGGGTGTTGATAATACCATTTTCAATTAAAGTAACTAGTTGGCGTACGCCAATTTTTCGACGACGTAGGTTGATCATAAAGTAAATAACTTGTTGACCTGGGCCGTGATAAGTTACTTGACCACCGCGATCAACTTTAACGACTTCAATATCACCGGGCATCAGCAAATGTTCTTCTTTACCTGCTTGCCCTTGTGTAAATACAGGAAGATGCTCTACTAACCACAATTCATCATAAGTATTATCATCGCGATTATCGGTAAAGCTTTGCATTGCATGCCAAACTTTGGTGTAGTTCATTTGAGCAAGTTGTCTAATTACCAAGGTGTTATTCAAGCTGTTTTCTCAATAGATGTATCAATACTATTATCATTATTGCCATGAAATGGGTAATTTTATAAATGTTGATCATAAAAATTACATCAAAAAAAGTACATAATCAGAGTAGTAATTGATTTTTATTGTCTAAAATGTAAAAAATTCGGATATAATAATTATATCCGAATTAAAATTGTAAAACATCACTGTATAGTATGTTATTGGTGATTATTTGGTGTTATAGGACATATCTAACTTCTTCAATGGCCGTTAGTGTTTTGTAAATGGTTTCTATATGATCTTTACTGGTTACCGTCACTGCAATTGAAACAGAGTGATAGTTTCCCTTCGAGCTTGGTTTAATCCTAGGCGAATAATCACCCGGGGTGTGCTTTTGTAATTCAGAGATGATTAAATCAGGCAGCTCTTCACAAGCAATACCCATTACCTTGAAGTTTAAAACGGTTGGAAACTCCAATAATTCATCAAACTTAGTATTCATTTTATAACTCTTTCTCTTTCTTGTGTTGCAAATTAATTCGCAAATTGTAACTTTACATAATCCATTAAACGACTAAATATACTACCTTCATCAACTTCTTCAAGCGTAACTAAGGGGTATTTGGCAATATCTTCACCATCTAGTTGTAAAAATAAAGTCCCGACCACTTCACCTTTAGTTATTGGTGCCATTAATTGTTTGTCTAATTTAAAATTCGCTTTCAAATTTTTACGTTGTCCACGTGGAATGGTGATGGGTGTATCAACTAAAATACCTAAATCAATTTCAGGTTTATTACCCATCCAAATACGGTTAGCGGCAAATTTTTCGCCCGCTTTATAAGGGGTGATCGTTTCAAAAAACCTAAAACCGTAATTTAATAATTTTTTGCTTTCAACTTTTCGAGCTCTTTCGCTATCAGTGCCCATAACTACTGAAATTAAACGCATACCATTTTTAGTGGCTGAGGTGACTAAGCTATAACCTGCTTGTGAAGTATGGCCAGTTTTCATGCCATCAACATTCATACTTTTATCCCACAATAAACCATTGCGATTGTATTGTTTTATATTGTTGTAAGTGAATGATTTTTCTGAATAAATTTTATATTCGTTTGGTACTTCACGAATAATAGCTTGGGCAAGTTTAGCCATATCTCGTGGTGTTGTCACATGATTTGCACTTTGTAAACCATGGCTATTTTCAAAAAAACTGGAGTCCATACCAAGCTCTTGTGCATGTGCATTCATTAAATCGGCAAAAGCACTTTCACTACCCGCAATATGCTCGGCCATCGCAACACAAGCATCATTACCTGAGGCGACAATAATTCCTTGGTTTAATAGTTTTACTGAAACTTCAGTACCTACTTCAATAAACATTTTGGATGAATCGGGAAAATTTTTCGCCCAAGCTTTTTCACTAATACGTACTTTGTCATCATTAGAAATATTACCGGAAGATAATTCTTTACCAATAATGTAGCTGGTCATCATTTTAGTTAAACTAGCTGGTGCAAGTTGGGTGTCGGCATTACCTTCGGCAATGACTTTACCCGTATTGTAATCGATTAAAATATAACCCTTTGCATTGATTTCCGGAGGGTTTGGAATGATTGTCGTTGCATGGGTAAAACTTGCAAGGACTAAGGTTGAAGAAGCTAATAAGGTGATTAATTTTTTTGTGATTGTGGTTATACAACTTGTCATCAATTATTCTCGTATTATAAAAAGCAAATCACTTATCGAAGTGATTTAAAGGAAGCGGGCGAAAATTGGCGAATATTGTATCACCTTTACAATCTAATTCCATCCCAGATTATGAAGTAAAGCGATACAAATACATTAGGGTCTGTTGATCTTTCATTTTAGTCTCTGCTATAGGCTATTTTTTAAGATAACAAGGCAAAAATTGTGCAATGTAGTCATTCTACTTTAACCATTTTTAACGATGTTAGGTTGAAAAATAGTCATAGCCCCTTGGGTTGCCTTGAAAAAGTGTCACTCTTTGTTGCTTAATGTGCATTTGGAACAACCAAACATTACATTAAGCGCCTCGATTGCCATCTTTTTCAAGTGCAACAGAGCTATAAACTGAAAGATCAACAGATCCTAAGATTCGCTTTTTCGACGAAAAGCTTGAGGGTAGCCATTTTTTCTTAAGTTAAAGAGCAATTGCTCGGCCTCATCATTGTTAATAATAGGACCAATTTGAACACGAAAAATTCCATTTATATTTAATGAAATTACAGGCAATTGATACAGTGCTGCTAAAGCCTTTTCAGTATTTTTAGCTTTGTTTTTATTATTTGTTGCAAAAACTTGAATGAAGTACCCTTTTTTTCGAATATCTAATTTTGTGTTTGGTGTTATCTTAATGGGAGGGTTATTTGTGATTAATGGTGGTGTCGTTAATACAGTAACGGGGTTAGCTTTTACAATGACTTTATTTTTGTGTGTGCTATTGGGGGGAATAGCGCGAATAGATACCTTTGCTGTTCCTGTTTTTAACATATCGAGTTTATAAGCCGCGCTGTATGATAAGTCGATTAATCTATCTTGATGAAAAGGGCCGCGATCGTTAACTCGAACAATAACTGATTTATTATTGTCGAGGTTCGTTACTTCAACGTAAGTGGGTAATGGTAAAGATTTATGAGCGGCACTCATACTGTACATATTATAAATTTCGCCATTTGAGGTTAAATGACCATGAAATTTATTGCCATAATAAGAGGCTATACCGGTTTGTTGATAATTATCTGCATTTTTTAAAACCTTATAATGAACGCCTCGAACGGTATAATTACGGTTACCACCTCTACTTTTAGCTTCAACTCGGGGAATTGCATTATTAAGCTCTCTTAAAGAAGGTGATCTAGTTGGAGTACTGTCGTGTGATTGTTGATAACGACCTGAATTGAATGAACAACCTGATAGCAAGAAAAAACTTATTATAATAATTATTTTCATTTAAATTCATTCTATTAAATATTTAAACGTAACATTTATCAGTCATCATTGTTCTGACTAAGGTGGATAATATTAAGCATTAAAGCGTCGATGTGTACCTACCGCCATAATAATACCAAAACCTGCCATTAAGGTTACCATAGAAGTGCCACCATAACTGACCAAAGGTAAAGGCACGCCAACAACAGGTAATAGCCCTGATACCATACCAACATTTACAAAAACATACACAAAAAACGTTAACGTTAAACTACCGGCAAGCATTTTGGTAAAGGCATGTTGGGCATTATTAGCGATCCATAAACCACGCATAACAATAAGCATATAGACAAACAGTAAAATACTGACGCCAATTAGACCAAACTCTTCACTAAAAACAGCAAAAATAAAATCGGTATGGCGTTCAGGTAAAAACTCTAACTGAGATTGTGTACCTTGTAACCAACCTTTACCATGTAAACCACCCGAGCCAATAGCAATTTTAGATTGGATAATATGATAACCTGCACCAAGCGGATCTTGCTCTGGATTTAAAAACGTTAAAACGCGTTGCTTTTGATAATCTTTCATCAAAAACGTCCATAAAATTGGCGCAAATGCAGATGCTAAACCTGCACATGTAACAATGAGCTTCCAGCTAGCACCCGCTAAAAAAATAACAAAAATACCTGAACTTGCAATTAATAATGAGGTGCCTAAATCGGGTTGTTTGGCAATTAATAAGGTCGGTAGTAAAACTAAAAGAAAGGCATAAAAAATGTTCAACATGCTTGCTGGTAAATTGTATTGGCTAATAAACCAAGCGATCATAATTGGAACCACAAGTTTCATAATTTCGGATGGCTGAAAACGCATAAAACCAAGATCTAACCAACGTTGAGCCCCCATACCGATATGGCCAAAAAGTAATACTGCGCCGAGCAATGCTATGCCAATAATAAACATCGGAACCGCCCACTTTTGATAACTTAATGGCGGTATTTGCGCTATAGCCAACATCACCAATAAACTAATGCCAATTCGCGTTGTTTGTTTTATTACAATAGTAATTTCTTGACCGCCTGCGCTATAAACGACAAATAAGCCGAGTACCATTAAACAAATTAAGCCGAGAAGTAAGGGTAAATCTATGTGAATTCGTTGCCAAAAAGAGGGCGTTTTATGTTGATCTTCACCGGTACTACGCATTATTTTACACCTTTGGGGAGTTGACGTATTTCACTACTAAACTGGCGGTCACCAAAATATTGATCCATAATTTGTCTTGCTACAGGGCCTGCGTTTGTGCCACCGCCACCTTTAGAAACATTTTCGATAGCAACAGCAACAACTATCTCAGGAGCCTTAAATGGCGCAAACGCAATAAACATCGCATTGTTTCGTTTATTTTCTGTAACGTCAGAGGCAACATACTTCGTATTTTGTGCTTTGTTTGCGACTTGCGCTGTACCACTTTTACCTGCCGCATCAAAATGACTATCAACAAACGCAGGATGTCCTGTTGCATGAGGTTTTTGCACCGTGTTATGCATGGCATTAAGGACAATATCCCAGTTGATTGGATGCTTAATTTTTATCGGGGCTTTTTCTTCGTGAATAATTTGTTCTGTGCTGTTTTGGGTTGTTGTTGCGGCTAACAAATGCGGAATATTTATTTTCCCTTTGTTGACTAAAATAGTAACCGCTTGAGCTAATTGTAAAGGCGTAACCGACCAATAACTTTGACCGATCCCCACCGATAACGTTTCTCCAGTGTACCAAGATTTATTTCTACGAGCTCTTTTCCAGCCTATGCTGGGTAATATGCCGCTGCTTTCTTCTAAAATATCAATACCGGTATCATCACCAAAACCAAATTTTTCCATCCACTCACTAATTTTAGTGATGCCCAGTTTAAAGGCAAGATCGTAAAAATAAACATTGCAAGACTGTTCTATCGCTTTGGTTAAATCAACCTTACCATGTCCATAAGAAAGCCAATCGCGGTATTTATGATCAACACCTTTTAATTTATACCAACCGGGATCGTATACTTGGGTATGCGGCGTTATTGCTCCATCTTCTAAACCTAAAACAGATAAAAAAGGTTTAACGGTTGAAGCCGGTGGATAACCTTGCACGGCACGATTTAACAAGGGTTTGTCTGTAGATCTTAATATTTTTTTATAATCTTTACTGCTGATACCATGAACAAATAAATTACCGTCATAACTAGGATTTGAATACATGGCTAACACCCCTCCGGTGCGAGGATCAATTGCAACAACGGCGCCACGTTTGCCCGCCATTGCTCTTTTAGCAATCATCTGTAATTCAATATCTAAGGTTAAGGTTAGGTCTTTACCAGGGGTAGGGGGATTAAAACTTAAAGTGCGAATAATGCGTCCCTGACTATTTACTTCTACTTCTTGATGACCAATTGAACCATGAAGTATATCCTCATAATACTTTTCTAAGCCTAGTTTGCCAATATTACGGGTGGCGGCATAGTTTTCTGCTTTATCTTGTTGATTAAGTTTTTGAGCGTCGCGGCTATTTATACGAGCTACGTAACCTAAAGAATGTGTCGTTAAATCGGCAAAGGGATAATAACGCTTTAACCGAGCATCGATTATTACACCAGGATATTTATGCTGATTGACTGAAAATAAGGCGACTTGCTCTTCACTTAAGCGCGAAGTTAATTCGATCGGTTTAAAGCGTCGTGTACTTTTTAACTCTTTAAAAAAGTCAGTTTGTTTTTCTTGTGAAATATTTAATAAAGCACTGAGTTCAGTCACGGTTTTTTTTAGATTTTTGCTTTGTTCGGGGATTATTTCTAAACTATAAACGGGTTTGTTTTCTGCAAGTAGAACACCATTGCGATCGTAAATAAGTCCGCGATTGGGAGCTACAGGCAAAAGTTTTATACGATTGCTATTTGAGCGCGTTTGATATTTTTGATACGAGCTAATTTCAAGTGTATAAATGTTATGAAAAAGCACCACAGACAAAACAAAAATACCAAGTAAAGCAATAAACGCGCGCCGAGCAAATAAATTAGCCTCAGCAGAGTGATTACGTATCACTACGCGCTTATTTTTAATCACAGAGTGCTCTCTTAAATTTGTTTAACAAAAATAGCATTAATTATTCTCTGTGATAGGGATGATTGTTATTAATACTCCAAGCACGATAAAGGCTTTCAGCAATTAACACGCGCACTAACGGATGCGGTAAAGTGAGTGGTGATAAAGACCATTTTTGTTCAGACGCCTGTATACAAGCAGGCGCTAATCCTTCAGGTCCACCCACTAATAACGCCACATCTCTGCCATCTAACTGCCAACGTTCAAGTTGTTGAGCAAGCTGTGGTGTAGTAAGAGGGTTACCTTCTACTTCGAGGGTGACAATACGGTTTCCCTTAGGAATAGCGGCCAGAGTTAATTCCCCTTCTTTCGCTAAAATACGAGAAATATCTGCATTTTTTCCGCGTTTACCGGGTGGTATTTCCACTAGATTAAAAGATAAATCGCGAGGAAATCGGCGAGTGTATTCGTTAAAGCCTTGACTGATCCAAGCTGGCATTTTATTGCCAACTGCATAAAGGGTAAGCTGCATGGGGACTTAATCTTTTTCCCATAATTTTTCTAGCTGATAACGATCACGAGTATCGTCGACCATAACGTGAACAATAACATCACCTAAATCAACTAAGCTCCATTCACCGACATCATTACCTTCAACACCTAAAGGCTCTATACCTTTGTTTCTGCATTCTAACGATACATTTTGTGCTAAGGACTTTACATGACGATTTGAATTGCCAGAGCAAATTACCATGAAATCGGCAAAATCTGCTTTATCTTTAATATCGAGTGTGACGATGTCGCGACCTTTCATATCGTCTAGTTTTTCTGCGACAAACGCGCTTAACGCTTCACTTTGCAAGGTATTATTCCTAAATAGTTTTCATTGTAATTGTTCATAATAACATTTTTTATAAGGAGAATTAACCTAGAAGTTTGAAATGTTATAAATATAACTGTTGGTTTTTAATATAGTCGATAATAGTCGTTGGCATAAATTGTTGGCAAGGTAAGTTTTGTGCCAAATTTTTTCTAAGTTCAGTAGATGAAATGGCTACCTGAGTTTGTGTTGTTATTAAGATACAGCCACTGTTTTTTTTGTTTATTACATCAGGAGTGATAACTTGATGTTGTTTTAATAACATTTTAGTTTCGTTATTAACTTGGTTGAGGTCATAACCGGGTCTTGCGTTAATCACTAAATGGCACAGTGTTAGTATTTCTTGCCAGTTATACCAAGAAGTAAAATTCAATAAAGAGTCCATTCCCATAAAAAAGCATAATGTTTTAGTGGGGTATTGTTGTTTTATTTCGTTGAGTGTTGTTGATGTGTATGAAGGTGAATTGCGGTTTGATTCGCGTGTATCTAAGGAAAATAATGGGTGTTCTTTACAGGCAAGTTTAACCATGTTGTTACGTTGTTGCGCACTCGCAAAAGTGGTTTGTTTGTGTGGGGGAATGTGCGCAGGTAACAATAAAACTTTTGATAAACCTAACCATTGAGCTGTATCGATAACGGGTTTTAAATGACCGTAATGAATTGGATCAAAGGTGCCACCTAAAATACCAAGCATGTTGGGAAATTGAACATTGCCTTTTGATTTATGTTGAGCAATTTTAGCTGTATTCATAGTTAAGCGATAAATGTTTAGTTTTTTCACCGTGATAAAGACTTAAACACACATCGGCGAGCAAAATAAAACTATTAAAATCACTACTCGTTTTACTGATTAAGTCAACGTCGCTAATACGCATTAAGGCTAATTTAATATCGTTTATTTTTATAGTATTTAAGGCGTGTTGGTAAAGTGGTTTGCGTTTATCCCATATACGAAACTCTTTAAATAACGTTGCTTGATTGATGCCTTGTTGCAACATTTCTAGCATACTAAGTAATTGTTTTATTTCTTTGTGGATAAACCAAACAAGCTGTCCGATAGCGATACCTTCTTGCTGCTGTTGATCTAATATCCTGATAACTTTCGTTAAATCGCCTAACAATAAGGCATCAATTAATTGAAATGGATTAAATTTGGCTTGATTAATTACTAATTGTTGAGCTTGTTCGATAGTAATAAATTCTTGGCCATATAAAATTGAGAGTTTTTGCAATTCTTGTTCTAAAGCTAAAACATTTCCTTCAAATAATTCAATAAGTAACGGGAATATTGCTGAATCGAGTTTTAAATTTAATTGCTGAGTTTGGCGTTGCAACCATTGTTGTAAAGATTTTCCTTCTAAATCATATAGCGGCAAATAACAGCCAAGATTTGTTAAGTTTTTAAACCATTTACGATTGCTTGCACTCGTATCTAAACGTGGGCCATGAAAAATAAGAATAACGTCATTATGCAGTTGCTCAGCCAATTCAAGCATTAATTTACTGCCTTTATCGCCTATTTTTCCACTGCTGAGTTCAATTTCAATAATACGTTGATTAGCAAATAAACTGAGTGATTGATACTCATCAAGTATTTGTTGCCAATCAAACTTATCATCGGCATTAAAACGGATAATTTCTGCAAAGCCTTGTTGATGAGCATGCGCTTTTATTTGCAGTAAACTATCATTTTTTTGCCAGGGTTCATCACCAAAAATTAACCACACTGGCTTTATGCTTTGGTTTAAAGTGGTAATTAATTGGTTATGATAAATTCGCATAGTATCTTATTCATTTATTCGGCATTAAAACTTAATGCTTGCCAAATCTCGCAATATTTTATCCGCAGCTTCACTACGCATTTCGCTTAACATGAGTGATAATTCACGGCTTTTTGCTAAAGCGTTATCGGGATCATCTTGGTAATCTCTATTGATATCAAAACTAAAATGTTGGGTTTTTGCGTGTGGGACCCGCAATAAATAATTTACAGTATAAATTATTTCGTATTCGGCAACTTGCCCATTGTCGAATACTGACAAGGTACGACGATCTAATTTATCTTTAATAATCCGTAATTCAGGCGTTTGTTCGCTTGGCGTATTGACAAGATTAATTTGATTGGTTTTTAAATGCTTTTTAAGCAAACGGGTTAACTCTCCATGGGTATCAACAGAGCTAACATAAAGTGATTTTAATTGTGTAGGGATCAAGTAATCGCCACGCAATTTAAAGCCGCAGCTTGTTAGGCTGGAACAAAACACCATGAACAGCATAAGGCTGAACATGGTGCGAACGTTTTTAGCAAAAGTATCCATTAACTAGTTTGCCACTATGTTTACAAGTCTGCCTGGGACATATATAACTTTTCGTATAGTATTGCCTTCAACAAACTTGTTTACATGTTCTTGAGCAAGGGCTAATTTTTCTACTTCGCTTTGTTGCATATCGGCAGCGACAGTAATTTTTGCGCGAACTTTACCATTAACCTGTACGATGATGAGTTTCTCATCTTCGACTAAGGCTGCTTTATCAACCGTTGGCCATAATACATCTTCAACTTGTGTATTACCGTCACCCACCATTTGCCATAGCTGATGACTTAAATGTGGCACAATCGGCGTTAACATTAATACTACAGCGCGAATGGCTTCTTGCATCACCGCTTTATCTTCATCACTATCAAGGGCTGCTTTTGATAAATGATTCATGAGTTCCATAATTGCCGCAATTGCAGTATTAAAGGTATTACGACGGCCAATATCATCACTGACTTTAGTAATGGTTTTGTGTAATTCACGGCGTAATGATTTTTGCTGGCTGTTAAATGTTAAACCGTTAATTTCAGGCGCATCACCGGCTTGTTTAAAGTCGTATACAAGTTTCCATACGCGTTTTAAGAAACGATGCGCGCCTTCTACACCCGAATCAGACCATTCTAAGGTTTGCTCTGGTGGTGAAGTAAACATAATAAATAATCGCACCGTGTCGGCACCAAATTGATCAATAACCGATTGCGGATCAATGCCGTTATTTTTCGATTTTGACATTTTGCTCATACCGGCTGAAATAACTGGCTGGCCATCTATTTTACTGGTCGCCGAAACAACATTACCTTTTTCATCACGTTCAACCTCAACATCGGTTGGTGCAATCCAATCTTGAGCGCCATTTTTAGCTTCGCGATAATAAGTGTCAGCTAATACCATGCCTTGGCATAATAATTTTTTAAACGGTTCATCTGATTTTACTAAGCCGACATCACGTAATAATTTATGGAAAAAACGCGCATAAAGTAAATGTAATATAGCGTGTTCAATACCACCAACATATTGATCTACGGGTAACCAATAGTTTGCTTTTTCTGGATCTAACATACCTTCTTGATAATCCGGCGAACAGTAACGAGCACTGTACCAAGAAGATTCCATAAACGTATCAAAAGTATCAGTTTCACGTAAAGCAGGTTCACCATTATAAGTGGTTTTGGCCCATTCTTTATCCGCTTTAATTGGCGAGGTTACACCGTTCATTACCACATCTTCTGGTAATTCAACGGGTAATTGGTCGGCCGGTACGGGAACCGATTCGCCATTGGCTAATTGTAACATTGGGATAGGAGTGCCCCAATAACGTTGACGTGATACACCCCAGTCACGTAAGCGATAATTTACGGTGATTTTTCCTTTTCCTTCATTCGCTAATTTATCAGAAATAGCTGTAAAGGCACGCTCAAAATCTAAACCGGTAAATTCATCTGAATTGATTAATAAACCTTTTTCGGTAATGGCTGCCACATTAATATCATCATCTGCTTGGCCTTCAACAACTTGCTTAATCACTAAGTTATATTTTTTTGCGAATTCATAATCGCGTTGATCATGACCCGGAACTGACATTACCGCGCCTGAACCATAGTCCATTAACACAAAGTTTGCCGCCCATACTGGTACTAATTCACCCGTAAGCGGGTGAATAGCTTTTAAGCCGGTATCAACGCCTTTTTTCTCCATCGCGGCCATATCTGCTTCAGTGGCTTGATTACCTTTACATTCGGCAATAAATTCAGCTAATGGCGCATTGTTTTTAGCCGCGGCTAACGCTAAGGGATGTTGTGCCGCTAACGCAACGTAAGTTACTCCCATTAGTGTATCTGGGCGGGTGGTATAGATATCGAAACTTTCATCGCTGTCAGCTACTTTAAAGGTCATTTCAACCCCTTCAGAACGACCAATCCAGTTGCGTTGCATAGTTTTTACTTGTTCAGGCCAATCGGTTAATTGATCTAAATCTTGAATTAATTCTTCCGCGTAATCGGTTATTTTAATAAACCATTGGGGAATTTCTTTCTTTTCGATTATTGCTCCAGAGCGCCAACCACGACCATCAATAACTTGCTCGTTAGCTAATACAGTTTGATCTACAGGATCCCAGTTAACAGAGGCATTTTTTTTATACACTAAGCCTTTTTCAAAAAGTTGCGTGAAAAACCATTGTTCCCAACGATAATAATCTTTTTTACAGGTTGCTAATTCACGGCTCCAATCATAACCAAAACCTAATGATTTTAATTGGTTACGCATGTAATCTATGTTTTGATAAGTCCATTTTGCTGGCGCTGAATTATTTTTTATCGCCGCGTTTTCTGCGGGTAATCCAAAAGCATCCCACCCCATAGGTTGTAGAACATTTTTCCCTTGCATGCGTTGATAACGAGCAATAACATCCCCCAAAGTATAATTACGTACGTGTCCCATGTGTAAACGGCCACTAGGGTAAGGGAACATAGCGAGACAATAAAACTTTTCTTGGTCAGGTTTTTCTACAGCTTTAAACGTTTCGTTATCAGTCCAATATTGTTGAACATTCGCTTCAATTTTTTGGGGATTATAAATGGATTCCATTAATGATTTTCTCAAAATACAAGGTAACGACAAGCCTATTTTTAACAAGTGCTAAAATAGCTATTTTATCTAACTATGAAATAAGATAAAAAATAGGCGAAATTATCCCGCTAGAATACCCTATCTGGGGCATTAACAACAAGTTAATTTGTTGTTCAATTCACTTGTTTACAGTATATACCTACCTAACCTTAAACTAGCATCTTTAAGTAGAACGGGTATACTTTGTATATCCGCTCCATTTTGACTTTAAGATATTCATATTAAAAGGATATATTGCTATGACTAATAAAAATAATGAGTTAGACAATATTTATCAAACGTTAACACGTTGGTTAGAAGATATTAAAGTGCATGAAATAACTTCTATGGTTGATTTTATAGAACAAGCAAAAAAATATTTAACTGCTGCTGAAGCTTTGCCTGAAGAAAAAATAGGGCAGTTCATCGACAATTTGAAATACGATTTTGCTGATTTTTTTCAACAATCAAAAACCGAAGCACAACATTCAATATATTTAGGTTTACTTGAAGAAAGTTTTTGGAGCGAACTTTCTAAAATCACTGATAAAAGTCAAGTTGAATGGTCTGAATTACAAAGTGACTTTAATCATCAAGGAGATTATAAAAAAGGTGATTTTATTGGCTTTGGCGTATTAGTTTGTAAAAAATGCGGGCAACAAGTTGAATATTTTCATCCTAGTAAAGTTACAGCATGCCCTAACTGTGAGTCAACTCACTTTGAACGTTACGCATTATCACCATAAATTTATTCATGATATTTAGTAAAATGCATAACAAATAATTTAAAACCTATAATTATATTTTTCTTAGGGACCCTATGACAAAAATATTAACGCCATTGCCAATTCGCGACAAAACACGACTATTAACGAAACAATTAACTGCACATGTTAATGAACAATTAATCACACAAACTGATTTAAGCCATGAACAAGAATTTTTTGGTCATGAACGTGCTAAAGAAGCACTTGAGTTTGGCTTGTCTATGGACTCTATTGGCTTTAATGTATTTGCTATGGGTGAACAAGGTACAGGGCGGCAAACCTTAATTATGCAAATGTTAGCGGCACTTGCAGCAAATAAAGAAACGCCTTCTGAATGGTGTTATGTGAATAACTTTGATGAAAATCATATGCCACATAAACTCTATATCAATCCAGGAGAGGGCAAACAATTATTAACCCGCATTAATACTTTTATCGATGAATTACTTGATTTATTCCCTGAAATTTTTGATAACCCTGGCTATCAACGACAAAAATCTGCTATCGATCGTGAATTTAATCAAAAATATGATCAAGCAATTTCAGAAGTTGAAAAACAAGCCCTGGCTAATGGTGTTTCTTTATATGAAGAAGATGGTGAAATAGGGTTTTCCCCGTTAGTTGATGGTAAGCCAACATCAGATAAGGAATTTGCTAATTTAACAGAAGAAGAGCGAGAAATATTTTATCAAGTACTTGCTGATTTAGAAACGTATTTATCGGAAAAATTATTAGAATTACCGTTATGGAAACGTGTCTCATCAGATAAATCAAGAAAACTTAAATATGATACAGCTGAGCAAAGTATTCGTCCATTATTGAAAGAGTTAGAACATGATTTTTCTGGTAACCTCGGTATTTTAAAATATCTTCAAAAAGTGAAAGAACATGTCGTCGATGCAGTACTTGAAATCTTAGTAGATGAAGGTGAAGAAGCATCAAACGATAAAGAACTACGTAAATTAATGGTTGAGCGTTTTTTGCCTAATGTTTTAGTTCAACGAGAATTAAATACGGGGGCACCTGTTGTTTACGAACAAAATCCAAGCTTTCAAAATTTATTCGGGAATATTGATTTTTCAACGTTTAAAGGCAGTAGTTATACAAGTTATCGTCTTATCCGAGCAGGCGCTTTACATCGTGCTAATGGCGGTTATTTATTGCTGGATGCCGAAAAATTGCTAGGTCAACCTATGGTGTGGTCACGATTGAAGTTAGCATTAAAAACAGGACAAATAAGCATGGAGAACCCGTATTCTGAATTAAGTCAGTCGGGTATGTATAGCTTACAGCCAGAAAAAATTCCTTTAAAAGTAAAAGTGGTACTTTTAGGTGATCCTGAAATTTATTATACCTTACAAGAATATGATCAAGAATTTACGGAATTGTTTAGGGTTTTAGCGGATTTTGATCGTTACTTAGAGAAAAATAATGACAATTTAGCGGCTTACGCAAAATTAATTCGCCAACGTGCAGTACAACATAATTATCCTGAAGTTGATGATCAAGCGGTTGTTGAATTAGTGCGTTATGCTTTAAGAAGGGCTGAACATCAACAAAAAATATCGGCCAATATTGTACAAGTTAATGACATTTTAGATGAAGCCGTATATTTATGGAAAAAACAAACACAGCAAGAAAAGTTAACGGCAGAATTTATTAGTGCTGCACTTGCGGCAAAAAAACGCCGAACAGGTCGATTAAGTGAAACTTGGCTTAGTGAAATAAAAGAGCAGCAAGTGTTAATCAGCACTGAAGGTCAAAAAATAGGTAAAGTAAATGGTTTAACGGTGCTAGAAATTGGTGATAGCGTGTTTGGTACGCCTGCACGTATTACCGCTACGGTGTATGCGGGTACACAAGGCGTTACTGATATTGAACGTGAAGTTGATCTTGGAAAATCAATTCACTCTAAAGGTGTACTTTTACTTACAGGTTATTTAGGGCATAAGTATGGGCAAACCTTTCCTGTTTCTATATCAGCCAATATTGCTATTGAACAATCTTATGGGCATATAGATGGCGATAGTGCATCAATGGCAGAATTGTGCGCACTTATTTCAGCTATTACTAATTTACCGATAGATCAGAGTATTGCTATCACAGGATCGATTAATCAACATGGTGAAGTGCAGTCAATTGGTGGTGCAAATGAAAAAATTGAAGGATTTTTTCAACTTTGTTTAGATAAAGGTTTAACGGGCGAACAAGGCGTAATTATCCCTAAAACGAATGTGATTAATTTGATGTTATCTGATGAGGTTATTTCCGCCGTCCAAGCAAATAAATTTTCAATTTATGCCGTTGATACTATTGATCAAGCGTTAGAAATTTTAATGATGCTCCCCGCGGGAGAAATTAGTAAAACAGGACGTTATCCTCGAAAATCTATTCATGGCCTTGCGCTAACTAAATTAGCAAGTTTTGCCGACTTAATAAGTGGTGCTGAAGAATAGAAATTCTCATTGGTTAACCAAACAAGCTAAACAAGTATTGTTTAGCTTGTTTTATTTGTTATATTTATAAACAAAGTAAAGCGAATAATTCAAGGAAAGCCATTGGCGATAGAACCCCTATTAGTGGAAGAACCTAAAAATACCAATATTTTTGAACTATTGCCGGGTAAATTACTTGATTTAGAATTAAATCATCCCGTCAAAGTTCGCATTAAATTACCTTTAATTGGCTATTCCATAGGAAAATATATCATTGTAAAATACCCTAGTGAGCAAAAAGTAGGGAATTTTAATGATGTGTTGATTGAAGGAAATGTGGTTATTTCTCGTTATTTACTAGAGGGAGATCGAGGAGAATGTTTTGCCTTTCGTTCTACCATTAATTATATCACCCAATTTCCAGAAAAACTTTTGATCTTATCTTACCCCAAAAAAATAGAAAGTCGTCAACTACGTTTACATCAACGGATCACCACTAAATTACCAGCATCAATTATGTTAATTAATGAAAGTGTCGGTCACGAGGATGTGAAAATAAATGGTATTATTAACGATATTTCTACCAAAGGTTGTGGCTTCACGTTTAAATCTGAAAGTGCAAACGTTACTGTAAATAAACGTGATATTTTTATAGGTGTTTCAGTCAACGATGGTGAAGATGTTAAAATTCCTGCGCGTGTGTGTAATAGCCGGAATGAAAATGGTATTGTTAGTGTGGGTGTACAATTCGATGATGGGGATCAACAGGTGATAAATTTACTTGATCGTTTGTTTATTGATACAAATACAATCTAGAGTGGTTGAACATAAAGTTAATCATTCCTTTTTCGGATAAACCATTTTTTGCTAAACCATAAAGATTTTTAGTCACTCTGCTTGATTTTACTAAAATTGATTCTGGCATTTTTTTGATTATATTACGACTTATAATACTCTATTAAGTGATTCCACATCCATTGATAATTAATGGAACATTAACCAAATAAGTTAATGTTCGCATATTAATTTTAGGATAATAGAATAAAACCATTGCAATAAATGTAATTTACTGTAGTATATGCGCCTCGATTAAAGCGCGTATTTTGTAAGAACAGACTTTCGAATACCCCAATCGCAAATCGCATATCCAAGATAATTACACGGGTGATTGTATGGATATTTTGAGTGAGGTTTTACCGCCCAATTGACTTGTCCAGCTAATGAATTGTTTATTAGCATCAACTGTGTGTCGCTGATCTAGAGCATTAGCGACCTGCCATAAGTCTTCTCGGTGGATCCCTCGTAATTTACGCAGGATACTCCTGCCTTAGAAGAAGACGAAAATCTATGACTGATACAAACAATGCCATTATTGGCTTTGACACTTTAGGCTTGCCTGAAAACTTACTTTCTGCTTTATCTGCAGTGGGCTTTGATAGCGCAACGGCTATTCAAGCACAAACAATTCCTTTTTTATTAGCAGGTAAAGATGTTTTAGGTGAAGCGCAAACGGGGACTGGTAAAACAGCCGCATTTGGTTTACCTGCACTCGCTAAAATTGACACAAGCATCCGCAAACCACAATTAATGGTGTTAGCGCCAACACGTGAATTAGCGATTCAAGTAGCTAAAGCAATTGAAAGTTTTGCTAAAAATATGAAAGGCTTAAAAGTAGCTACCTTATATGGTGGTCAATCTTATGGCCCGCAATTTTCACAATTAGAAGCCGGTGCACAAGTTGTTGTGGGCACGCCAGGTCGATTAATGGACCACTTACGTCGTAAAAGCTTAAACCTTTCTCATTTAACATTTTGTGTATTAGATGAAGCTGATGAAATGTTAAATATGGGCTTTTTAGATGATATTGAATGGATCTTAGAACATAAGCCAGATACAGCTCAAATGGCATTGTTTTCAGCAACAATGCCTGCGTCAATTCGTAAAATTGCTAACCGCTTTTTAAAATCTCCAGAGCATGTGAAAATTGCAGCAGTAAATAAAGAAAAAGCTAACATTACTCAATACGCTTGGAAAGTTAGCGGCATTCACAAAAATACTGCATTAGAACGTATTGCTGAAACGTTTGATTACGATGGTATGATTATTTTTGTACGTACTCGTAATGACACAGTAAGTGTTGCAGAACATTTAGAAAGTTTTGGTTATGCTGCTGCAGCAATCAATGGCGACATGAACCAAGTGCAACGTGAACGCACTGTTGATCAAATGAAATCAGGGAAATTATCTATTTTAGTGGCGACTGATGTGGTAGCGCGTGGTTTAGATATTCCACGTATTGATTTAGTTATTAACTATGATTTACCGGGTGAAAATGAAGCATATGTACACCGTATTGGTCGTACAGGTCGTGCTGGTCGTGCTGGTACTTCAATCGCATTTGTTCGTCCTCGTGAAATGTATTCATTACGACATTATGAGCGTTTAACTAACGGTACAATTGCAGAATATAATTTACCCAATATTCAAGAAATTGGTAAATCACGTATTGAAAAAACTCGCGTTGAATTAGCCAGTTTTGTTGAATCTAAAGATTTAACCAGCATGCGTGAAATTATTGAAAGTATGGCCGCTGAGTCAGAGCTTTCAATGACAGATTTAGCCGCGGCTTTATTATTTCAAAAACAGATTAAACAACCGTTACAACCAAAAGAAGATCCTAAACCACGTCGTGAACGTAACGACAGTCGTTCAGAGCGTGATAGTCAAGATCGTAATAGTCGTGGCCGAGATCGTAATGATCGTGGACAACGTGCGGATAGAAATGATCGCGGACCACGCACTGATCGTGCACCACGTAGTGATGATCGTGGCGAACGTGCTGCTCGCAAGCCAAAAGTCGCTCGTAATGACGTTGATTGGCAGTCATACCGTTTAGAAGTGGGTAAAGAGCATGGTGCTAAGCCCGGTGATATTGTTGGCGCCATTGCTAATGAAATTTCTTTAGACAGTAGCTACATTGGGCAAATTAATTTGCACGATCGTCATACCATTGTGCAATTACCAAAAGGTATGCCTGATAAGTCGTTTGAGCAATTAAAACGTGTGAAAATTCGTCGTCAAGCATTAGAAATTTCTGTTTCAGATGCACCTGTTACGGTAATTAAACCTCGTCGTAGCGACCGAAAAGAACGTTCAATGAACTAATTATTATTGTTAGTTATTATAAAGAGCACTAAATAGTGCTCTTTTTTTTGTTTTATATTTACTGAATTTCAACTCCCTTGAGTTAAAAAAAACTACTGTAATGTTTTTTATACACTTGTGTTATAGCACATATATAGCCTTGCATCGCTTTGATTAAAAAATAGATTAATTTTACGTACATTTTCTTTTACATAGCCTAAATAGTTACCGTTGCGTGCTTGCTTTTTCTTTTAAACAATCACCTAGATAATGATGTTATATAAATGTTGTTTACAAAAAAGAAGAGAGATAAAAATGTCCGTAGTTGCTGCTAATGCAAACCAAAGTGAATCTATTAATGAAAGTACGACTAATGAAAATCCATTAAATTTACGTGGTATTGAGTTTACAGAATACGCAACCCCTGATAGTGATTTCATGGAAAAAGCTTTTTATGGTTTTGGTTTTTCAAAAACGAAGAAATTTAAAGGTCGTGATATTGAGTATTTTAATCAAAATGATATCCACTTTTTATTAAACAAAGAGAAACAAGGTTTCTCAAAAGAGTTTGCTAAATCACATGGTCCTGCTATTTGTTCTATGGGCTGGCGTGTTGATGACGCCGCTTTTGCTTTTGAACAAGCAATAAAGCGTGGCGCCAAATCAGCAGAAAATGAAGTCAATAAATTACCTTATCCTGCTATTTTTGGTATTGGCGACAGTTTAATTTATTTTATTGATAAATTTGCGGGATCTAAAAACAATCCGGGCTCTATTTATGAAAGTGATTTTGAAGCGATAGAAACCCCTGTATTGAATGAAGATAAAGGTTTTTTACGTGTTGATCATTTAACCAATAATGTTTATCAAGGTACCATGGAAAAGTGGGCTGATTTTTACAAAGGTGTATTTGGCTTTACGGAAGTGCGCTACTTTGACATTAAAGGCGTTAAAACCGCATTGATTTCTTATGCATTGCAGTCACCTTGTGGCACCTTTTGTATTCCAATCAATGAAGGTAAAGGCAGTAAAGATAATCAAATAGATGAATATTTAGAAGAATATAATGGTCCAGGTGTACAGCATTTAGCTTTTATTACTGATGATTTAGTTGGTTCTCTTGATAAATTAGATCGTGATATTGTTGATACTTTACATATAGTCCCTGAATATTATGATGAAATTTTTGAGCGTGTACCTTGGGTGAAGGAAGATAAAGAAAAAATTAAGGAGCACCAAATATTGGTAGATAGTCAAGCTGAAAATACCTATTTGCTGCAAATATTTACTAAAAACATGTTTGGTCCAATATTTATTGAAATGATCCAACGGGTGAACGATCAAGGTTTTGGTGAAGGTAATTTTTCTACTTTATTTAAATCGATTGAATTAAATCAAATGGAACGTGGTGTTCTGTAGAACGAAAGCATGATTTAGTAATGTCTGATAAGACTTACTTATTGTATTAATGAATATGAGGCGCTTAGCTAATTTTATTAGCCGCGGCTTTTTTATGTTCTATATTTGTTCTTCTTCACCTCAGTAATTTGACTTACTAATATTATTGTCGACAATAATATTGTTTATTTACTTTGTGTTGGTTTTTAATAGCCTTTTTATTTAACATTGTCGACAATGTGTGATTTAATTACCTCTAATAAATATTAGAGGTAGATAGATATGAGTGCATATAATTTATTTGGGGTTGTTAATACTGTTTTTATATTTGTAAGTTTGTATGGTATTTTGTCTCAGCTACGAAAAATTTGGTATAGGAAAAGGCAAAAAAATATTGGGGGAGCGACACAGCTATTATCTATTAATCAATTCACGGTTAGTTATTTAGCGTACTTCTCCTTTTTTATTTATGGGTATTCAATTAAACCTTTTAATCATTATATTGTTTGGCCTCGTTTTATTGCAGCTGTTTTAGTAGGATTTATACTCTATGAAATATGGTTGGAAAGGCGAAGCCAATCTTCTGCTTTAAGTCTTATGCTTGTGATTTTTTCTTTAGCCTTTGGCATGATTGGTTTAATTTATGGTGATACTTTTGTTGATGAAGGTAAATATGTGTCGACAATAATTATTCTAGTTATCTCTCTGTTATTAGCACAAGGCTATTATCATCAAATTAAACTCATTATTAACTCAGGTACTACGGGGGCGATTGACTTAAAAATGAATCAATTTATTTTTATGATGGATATTTCAACAATCGCTTTTGCTTTGAGTATGGGAATTAGTAGTGGATGGCCATTAATAGTGCTTGCTTTTACAAGTGGTACAACAAAAATAATTATTATGTATTTATTTAAATGGGTAAAAGTTAACTCTGTAGCGATACAGCGTCGAAAAAAATATCATTATTAGGCGAATTACTTTGTGATACCTGAAACAGAAACATTTAAATTTTTAAGTACGCCATCATGCAACTTATACACTAAACCGTGTACTGATAATTCTTGGCCACTTTGCCATGCCTTTTGAACCATACTCGCATCGCAAATATGAGCTACTTGCTCAATTACATTTAGTTCGCATAATAAGTTTGCTTTTTCATGAGGATCAGTCACCGCATCTAATTGCTGTTGATTTAAACGATATACGTCTTTAATGTGGCGTAACCAATGATCAATTAAACCATGTTGTTTACCATCTAATGTGGCGTTAATACCACCACAGCCATAATGACCACAAATGATAATGTGTTTAACTTTAAGTATTTCAACGGCAAAATGGATCACAGATAAACAGTTTAAATCTGTGTGGATCACTTGATTAGCAATATTGCGATGAACAAACACTTCTCCAGGTGCCATGCCTAATAATTCGTTAGCGGGTACACGTGAGTCTGAACAACCAATCCATAGATATTCGGGATTTTGCTGTTGTGATAATTTAAGAAAAAAGTCAGGTTGCTCTGCTTTTATTTGTTCCGCCCATTTGCGGTTATTTTCAAATAAATGATTGATTTTTGACATTTAAATCTCGACGATGTGAATTATGGTTTATATAAATGAAATTATAACAACTAAATGATAAAATATGACACTATCAATGCGTAAATAACGTTATTAAACGCATTTAAATCTAACTTGATTTTATCGGAGCAGTAATGGCAACAGCTTGTGCGCGACACATTTTATTGAAAACAGAAAAAGAAGCTAACGCGCTTAAAGATAAAATAGCTAAAGGGGCTGATTTTGCACAATTAGCGAAAAAATTTTCGCTTTGCCCTTCAGGTAAAAAAGGCGGTGATTTAGGAGAATTTCGTTCTGGGCAAATGGTCAAAGCATTTGATGATGTTGTTTTTAAAAAGAAAATATTAGAAGTTCATGGGCCTATAAAAACTAAGTTTGGTTTTCACTTAATTCAAACAATATACCGTAACTGAGCCGGCTACTTTTTATCATCTTCTTCTTTATCTAGCTGTTTGTTTCTTTCTTTTATTCGTTTTAATTGTTCATCAGTTAAATTAAATTTTTTAGCTGACTTTAATAATTGCATGATTCCACCAATTAACATACCAAAAACTAAGACAAAAACAATAATGGCTAAAGTTGACATTAACTTGCTCCCGTACTTGCTTCGATATGACGCTTTTTAGCCAAATTTTGTAATTGTTTTGATTGTTCATGTAAGCTGGTTCTAACTAATATTTCACGATCTTCCTCTCTTATATAGTGAAAAATAACTTGGTGATGAAAATCATCCTCTTGCTCTTCAATATGAATGATTTCACCTAAACAATAAACTGCACAATTTGCATCCAGTAAAAATACTTTCATTTCTAAATAATTGCCAATGGTAAAGGGAGTTGTTGACGAAAATACTATGCCGCCTCCACCAAAGCGATTACCACAATAACGATGTTGTATGTCATCCTGCTGACTTAATATATAGGTAACTAATAAGTCAATTTTTTGAGATTGATAATTTAAAAAATCGGTTAATTGGCTGGCAACACCCGAAAGCCCTTGAATAGGGCGTAAAGCAGCCTGATCAATGGTTGTTATTTCAGATGCCATTTTAAATGGCATCGGTATTTGTCCAACAAATTGCTCATAAGTGGGTAGGTTGCCTTGGTAAACTTGACAAATGTTAACGCTAAATGGGTAATTAATAGAAAAAAATTCGTTAAATTGCTGTAGCTTAATTTGGTTGTTGGTTGTAGACATTGATGTTACCTAAGAACGATAGTTAGTTTAATTGAGCATTATTTGAGTTTAACTGAAATAATGATGATAACAAAATAGAGGTTGTTATCAGTATTTTATTTTTATTAAATAAAAGTGAAACAAATGATGTTGTTTTGTGTAAAATTTAATGAGTAATACCATATATAAGTATATTTTAGTTTCTTAGGAATTTTTATGGCAATTATGCTGAGTTATCGTAAGGCGACAATTGAAGATTTACAATTTTTATTAAAATTGAGAAAACTTACCATGGTTGAGCACCTCAAAAATTCTGAAATATTTTATTCAGAAAAACAACATTTAGAACGTGTTAAAGAATTTTTTAATGACTCGCAAATTATTTTATTAAATAATCAATCAATAGGTTTGTTGAAATTAGCCGTTTTCAATGACCGACTGCATATCAGACAGTTTCAAATTATGCCTAAAGTACAAAGAAAAGGGATTGGCAGCCAAGTTTTAAAAGATGTTATCAAAAGGGCTATTCAGCTGAATATATCTATATCGTTGAACGTATTACTCTCAAACCCAGCTAAAGAATTATATATTCGTGCTGGTTTTTGTGTGGTTTCAGAAAATAAATTTGAATATCAAATGCGCTACGACATCAGGGCAATCGCATTAAAATATTTGCAGCACTTTTAGCAAGTATTCATTATCCCAGCCAGCCATCTGCCGCTTTATTTTAATGCCAACTTTATGCTCTGTTTCTGCTTTTAGCAGGTTCAAGGATAT
>Ga0316204_10004433_pt1 | contig 25161 bp, 19 predicted proteins | sample 6monrhotite_MG_2_FD_205661 | JGI IMG/M metagenome (GOLD analysis project Ga0316204, IMG submission 205661) | Microbial mat bacterial communities from mineral coupon in-situ incubated in ocean water Damariscotta River, Maine, United States -... | ecosystem: Environmental > Aquatic > Marine >... | reverse complement strand
GCTGTGGTTGAATTGTTGCTTGATCGCTGGGGGGTGGGTGAGTTGCAATTGTGCCTGCCTGCGCTGCTGAGTTTGGTGCAAAGCGGTCAGCGCGTGGTATTTGTCGCGCCACCTTATCCCATTTATCCTCCAGCATTTGTGGCTTTTAATTTAGATTTGTTCAGCGTGATGCAGTGTGAGGCCAAAAACGAGGCCTTGTGGGTGATGGAACAATTGCTCGCCTCGGGAGCCTGTGCTGCGGTGTTGGCCTGGCCAGCGTGGGTGAAAGAGAAGGATATTCGACGCTTACAGCTTGCGGCGGATAAATCACAAAGTTTGGCCTTTTTGTTGTTTCGAGGGCCGCGGCCTGCCTCGATGGCCGCTTTGCGTTTAAAGCTTTCTGCGGTGGCTGCGGGTTTGGCGCTGCAAATCGTCAAAGTGCGCGGCGGGCGTGCTGGCCGCTGCGTGACTGTGGCACTGGATTAGCTGATGGTTATGCGCCAGACCGCTTTACCTTTATTTGATGATTTGCCTGATCCTCGCTCTGGCCTAGAAAAAGCGTCTATTCCGCCGTTTATCCCTAAACACAAAGCAAAGCCTCAGGCCCTGTGGCTGTGTTTACGTTTTCCGCAAATTGCCTTGAGTGCTGTGGGATGTCTGCTTGATCAACATTCGGCGGTGGTAGAAGAGTTCGCCGGGCGGTGCGTTATTTACCGAGCCTCTGATGCCGCGCTGGCCGCGGGTGTGATGGAAGGCATGGGGATGAATGCGGCCTACGCTCTTTGTCCCGATCTAAACGTTGTGCCGCGAGACAGTTTGCAAGAGCGATTGTTGTTGGCCGAAATAGCCGTTTGGGCTGAGCAGTTTTCGCCGATACTGAGTTTGGCGGATGAGGCGATTTTGCTTGAAGTACAAGGCAGTCTTGGCCTATTTGGTGGTGTTCAGGCGCTCTGGCAGCAGATCGAGCAAGGCTTGGCTCAGTGGCCGTATCGAGTCAGTCATTCGTTCTCAACCACTCCAAAGTCTGCGCAATTATTGGCGCAATTTTACCCAGGTATCCGGCTGGAGAACAAACAGGCATTACGTGCTTGTTTGGCTGAGCTGCCAGTGACTTGTTTGTCGTTGTCCAAAAAACAGAAAAAGCGCCTAGATAGTATTGGTGTGGAGCTGATAGGAGACATTTTGCGCTTGCCGCGTGATGGTGTGGCACGCCGATTTGGTAAGGAAGTATTGCACTATTGTGATCAATTGCTGGGTGAGCAAGCCGACCCGCAGGTGCTGGTCTCCCCACCATTGCGGTTTGAATCCAGCATTGAGCTTTATATGGAGAGTGACAACGCCGCCTTTATCTCCCAGGCTGGGGAGGAATTATTTGCTCGGTTGCATAGCTTTTTGCATGAACAGGACGCCGGGGTGAATCGGCTGCTGTTACGTTTATTTCATGGCCAGACGCGGGTGACGGAGTTGGTGATTGGCCTGCGGGAGTTAAGTCGTGATCCAAAACGGTTTTTATCATTATTAGATGAGCGCTTGAATCACTGCCCGTTGACCGCGCCAGTGTCTTCGGTTGGCCTGGTTGTTGAGGATATTCAGCCCTTTGTTTTGCGTGAAGACGGCTTATTTGACGACGGGCAATCCGATGATGCTGATTGGCAACGAGTGCTGGAGCAACTGCAGGGACGGTTGGGTCTGGGTGTGGTGCAAAGCTTGCGCTATGTCGAGGACCATCGACCTGAAAAAGCATCGGCGCTAGCTGGTCGAGGCGGTTTGTTGGCATCAATACCCAATGAGCGGCCGACCTATTTATTGCCAGAACCTGAGATTCTGAATCGCGCTCGTGTTGAATTGATTCGTGGGCCTGAGCGCATCGAAGCGGGCTGGTGGGATGGTGAGGCCGTTCGGCGTGATTATTTTAAAGCGCGGGCGGGTGATGGTTCGCGTTTGTGGGTTTATCGGGATTTAAGCACTGGCCAGTGGTATGTGCATGGTTTGTTTGCATGAGTATTAATCAGCGCCTTGTGCCACAGTACGCTGAGTTACATTGCATCTCTAACTTCACGTTTCTACGTGGGGCATCTCACCCCGAAGAGCTGGTGCAGCGAGCCAATGAGTTAGATTATCGCGCTTTGGCGATAACCGATGAGTGTTCGCTGTCAGGGGTGGTGAGGGCGCACACGGAAGCCAAAAAATGCGGCCTGCAACTGATAATAGGCAGTGAATTTAAACTGGATGATGGTCTGCGGTTTGTCCTGCTTGCCACAGATCGGGCAAGTTATGGGCGTTTGTCAGCCTTAATTACGCTTGCTCGGCGTAATGCTGAAAAGGGGTCTTATCAGCTCGGCAGAGTTCAGTTACAAAGCTATGACTTGGCAGGTTGCCTTGCTTTGTGGTTGCCTGGTGATGGCCTGTGTCAATCCGAGGCTGCTTGGTTGGCCGAGCTTTGGCCGGGGCGCGTTTGGCTGGCGGTGTCCCTATTATTGAATGGTCGAGATCAGCAGCACTTGGCTAAGTGTCAGCTCGTTGGCCAAAAACTTGACCTGCCCTTGTGTGCGGTGGGTGATGTTTATATGCATGTGCGCCAGCGCCAAGTGCTGCAAGACACACTTGCGGCTATTCGTACAAATAAGCCTTTGGCGCAGATGGGCCAGGGCTTGTTTGCTAATGCCGAGCGCCATTTACGACCGCTCGCCCGACTGGATAAAATTTACCCGTCTGAGTTATTGGCTGAAACGGTGCGTATTGCTGAATCTTGTGATTTTTCTCTCGATGAGTTGCGCTATGAATATCCAAAAGAATTGGTGCCTGAGTCGCATACCCCATCAAGCTGGTTGAGGCATTTGAGCGAAACAGGCATGGCTAAGCGCTGGCCTGGGGGTGTGCCTCGAAAAGTCATCGTTCAAGTCGAACATGAATTAGCCCTGATTGCTGACTTGAGCTACGAGTCGTATTTTCTTACCGTTCACGACATTGTTCGTTTTGCGCGGGGCAAAAATATTTTGTGCCAAGGACGAGGCTCGGCAGCCAACTCGGCCGTGTGCTATTGCCTGGGGATTACCGAAGTTGACCCTGCGCGGATGAATTTATTGTTCGAGCGCTTTATCTCTAAAGAGCGCGATGAGCCGCCGGATATTGATGTTGACTTCGAAAATGAACGTCGAGAAGAGGTGATTCAGTACATCTATAACAAGTACGGCCGCGATCGGGCGGCCTTGGCGGCCACGGTTATTACCTATCGCCCGCGAAGTGCGATACGAGATGTGGGCAAGGCCTTGGGTCTGGGGCTGGATCAAATCGAGCGATTGGCTGGGTCTATAAAATGGTGGGATGGGGCTCAGCTTATGCCAGAGCGATTGCTCGATTTGGGCTTTGATCCTGCAAGTCGTTTGATCGAGCGACTGATTCTAGTCGTCTCGGCGATTATTGGTTTTCCGCGTCATCTATCTCAGCATGTGGGTGGTTTTGTTATTTCCGAGGGAGTGTTGTCGCATCTGGTGCCTGTGGAAAATGCGGCGATGGCTGGGCGAACGGTGATTCAGTGGGAGAAAAACGATCTTGAGTCCTTAGGTTTATTAAAGGTGGACGTATTGGCCTTGGGAATGCTGACGGCGATTCGTAAGTCGTTAAGCTATCTCAAGCAATTAACCGGAAAAACCGTAACGATGGCCGATATTCCGCCAGAAGACCCTCAGGTCTACGCCATGATGCATAAGGCCGATACTGTCGGGGTGTTTCAGATCGAATCGCGAGCGCAAATGACGATGTTGCCGAGGCTTAAGCCTAATAATTTTTATGATCTGGTGGTACAAATTGCCATTGTCCGACCAGGGCCAATTCAAGGCGATATGGTGCATCCGTATTTGGCGCGTCGAAATGGCACTCAGCCAGTGGAATATCCTAGTGAGGCGGTAAAAGGTGTGCTTGAGCGGACATTGGGTGTGCCAATTTTCCAAGAGCAAGTTATGCAGTTGGCGATTGTTGCGGCGGGCTTTACACCAGGTGAGGCCGATCAATTGCGCCGGGCAATGGCCGCTTGGAAGCGTAAAGGGGGCCTGGAGCCGTTTGAACACAAGCTTTTTTCAGGCATGCGCAAAAATGGCTATAGCGAAGGCTTTGCTCAGCAAATATATCGCCAGATCAAAGGTTTTGGTGATTATGGCTTTCCTGAGTCGCACTCGGCCAGCTTCGCCTTGCTGGCTTATGTATCCTCCTGGTTGAAGTATTATCATCCGGCGGTATTTACTTGCGCGTTATTAAATAGTCAGCCGATGGGGTTTTATGCGCCAGCGCAGTTGGTGCAGGATGTCAGGCGTCACGGGGTGACTGTTTTGCCCGTCGATGTACGCCACAGCGACATTGATTGCTCGTTAGCCCCTGACACTAAACTGCGTTTGGGCCTGCGGATGGTGAAAGGCCTGTCCTCTGAGGGCGCAGTCAATATTGGGCGTACGAGACTCGTGGGTGATTTTGTTGATATTCACGACTTGGCTGTGCGCGCACAGTTGAGTTCGGCGGATTTAGAGTCCTTGGCTGCGGCGGATGCGTTGAAAGGTCTAGCTGGGCATCGTCATAAAGCCGCTTGGGGAGCAATGGGCGTAGAGAAAGCCATGCCCTTGTTTGAGCGACCGATATTTCCTGAGGCAGATGTACTGTTACGTAAACCAAGTAAATTTAGCGGGATGCTTGCTGATTATGCCAGCACAGGCCTGAGTTTAAGTCAGCATCCGGTGGCGCTGATTCGTGATAGATTGGAGCAGCGCAGAGTTAAGCGGGCAGTCGAGCTAGGTGATGAAAAAGATGGAAGTTTGGCTCGTATCGCTGGCTTGGTGATAGGCCGTCAGCGGCCTGGCTCAGCGAGTGGCGTGATTTTTGTAACTTTGGAGGATGAAAGTGGCTGTGCAAATATCATCGTCTGGCCCAGGTTTGCTGAAGCTCAGCGTAAAGTTTTATTAGCGGCAAAATTATTATTAGTCACAGGCATCGTGCAACAGCAGGAGGGTGTGGTACACTTGGCGGCTGGTCGCTTGGAGGATAAAAGTGACTGGCTAACGAATATACAGGTTCGATCCCGCGATTTTCATTGAGGGGGATTGGGCTTTTTTTAAACTCTCCTCTTGTACTCTTGAGAATCGGGGTGTAGAATCCCGCCTCTTTCTGACGAGATCAGGTTGATTTGGGATTGATCCATGAAAACAACTATTAGTGCAAAACCAGCAACCGTTAAACGGGATTGGTTTGTCATTGATGCCGAGGGCAAAACCCTTGGCCGTATGGCTACTGAAATCGCTCGCCGCTTACGCGGTAAGCATAAAGCCGAATATACACCTCACGTAGACACAGGTGACTACATTGTTGTAGTTAATGCTGAAAAAGTACACGTGACCGGTAAAAAACGTACAGATAAAACTTACTATCGCCATACTGGCTATATTGGTAGCTTGAAGTCTGCAAGTTTTGAAGAAATGATTGCTAAGTCGCCTGAGCGCGTTATTCAATTGGCAGTCAAAGGCATGATGCCAAAAGGTCCTTTGGGTCGCGAAATGCAGCGTAAATTAAAAATTTATGCTGGCGCTGAACATCAGCACGCAGCTCAACAGCCGCAGCCGCTGGACATCTAACTTAGCTACGGGATAACGGAAAAAATGGCAGAACTGAATCAAATTAATACCGGTCGCCGCAAAACAGCTTCAGCTCGTGTATGGGTTAAGCCTGGTAGCGGAAATGTGACTGTAAACTCCAAAGAACTGGATCAGTACTTTGGTCGTAAGACTTCTTGCATGATTGTTCGTCAGCCTCTTGAAGCGGCTGAATTAACAGATAAGCTGGACGTATTTGTAACTGTGGCTGGCGGCGGCGCTAACGGTCAAGCTGGTGCGATTCGCCATGGTTTGGCGCGAGCGTTAGTTCAGCAAGATGAAGCTTTGCGCAGTGTTATGCGTCAAGCTGGTTTTCTTACTCGCGATGCTCGTGAAGTTGAACGTAAGAAAGTTGGTCTGCATAAAGCGCGTAAGCGTCCTCAGTTCTCTAAGCGTTAATTTACCTACGCTCTGTTGTTCTGCAAAAAGCCGGAAGGTGCCTTATGCGCCTTCCGGCTTTTTTGTGTTCGAAATTTGGGTGTTAATTATTTATTGTGAAAATATTACCTAAAAGTGACATTTTTGTAATAAAAGTGTAGTTTGTTTCATATATATTTCAGGTTGAATGAACTTTGTTGGGAGTTTGATGTCCGATCCGGGTATTTGGTTTCTAATTAATAATTATTATCATTACTGTTTGATTTGTTATGTTTGCTTGGGTTTTATTTATACGGGGTGGGTTGGACACTTCGTACTGTTTACAATTGGGAGATTGTTTGATTATGCAAAAGAAATTGGTAGCTTTGGCTGTAATGGGTGTTTTGGCGGCTCCGGCAGCTATGGCTGATGTCACTGTTTATGGTGGAGCCCAGTTGTCCGTTAACATGGATTCTGTTGATGCGGCGAATGCGGGTGATGAGACTAGCGCAACTAGCGTAACAAGTAATTCTTCACGCATTGGTTTGAAAGGTACGGAAGAGCTAAAAAATGGAATGACCTTGTCGTATAAAATTGAGCGTCAGATTTCCTGGGACAACAATGAAGACGATGGGCAGATTCAGAAGGCTCGTGATACTTATGTGGCTGTTAAAGGCGATTTTGGTACTGTGGTGGTTGGTCGTCATAGCACGCCTTATAAGAAAGCAACAAAAGACATCTTTAGCAATACGCGTGGTGACTATAATTCAATCATGGGTTTGGCGGTGAAGAAGAATGGCGTCGGGCATAATCTGCGTGTTGATAATGTGATCGCTTATATTTCACCTGAGTTAAGTGGTTTAAGCGTATTTGCTGCATATGTGCCTGATGCAGGCGATGATTCTGTTGATAATACTGTTGATTTGGAAGCTTTTAGTGTTGCAGCTAACTATAAGCGCGGGCCATTAAAAGCCGCTTTGGCTTATGAGGTGGTTAATAATGCAGTTGTCGTGGGTACGACTGGTACTGATGATGATGCTGCTGTAAAAGCGAGTGTTACCTATAAGGTTGCCGACGCTACCAGTTTAGGGCTAGTTTGGGAATCTATTGATGCAGGAACAGATGCTTCAAATAAAGAGTTGACTCAGGATAATGTTTATTTGAGTGTTGTTCATGGTTTGTCGGATGCAACTAAGTTGAAATTTGCTTATGCGCAGGCGGGTGATGTGGGTGGAACGTCTGATACAGGCGCAATGCAGTACACGCTAGGTGTATCGACTAAAGCCTCAAAAAATACCGAGTTTTATGCTTTGTACACAAATTTGACTGCGGATAAGGACGCCAAAGGCTACAAGCTTAATGGTGGTCAAAAGTTAGAGGCGATGGGTAAGAGCGGTAATGATAAAGTTGCCAGTTCTTTTTCTGTTGGCGTAGTGCATAAGTTTGCTTCTATGTAAGCCACTTTACGTAAGTAATTAATCGTAAGGAAACGGGCGTCTTCGGACGCCCGTTTTTTTTGTGGTAAGGTTAGCTATTCTGCTTGCTATTTGTGTTAAGTTTGACAATTTCATGAAGCTAATGATAGATAAAGCCAGCCGAGGGGAGGTCTGATTATTAAGTTTATAAATGTTAGTGGTCGAGTCTGTATGGCTCTGTCAGCGTGTCTTTTGTCCTTGGTTGCATCTAATGTTGGCGCTGGCGTATTTGATACTAAGCATAACCTTAGTAGTACTGCTGTGAATGGTGCTAGTTCGTTTAGCGGTACACGCGAAATTTGCGTTTTCTGCCATACGCCTCATGGTGGTGATGCTGGGGCGGCAGTGCCGTTATGGAATCGAAACCTTGATCCGGGCGGTTTTGCAACGTACGACCAGATGGGAACTACGACTCTGGATGCTCGTATAGAACCTGTTGGTTCAGTTTCTCTTGCGTGTTTGTCTTGCCATGATGGAACGCAAGCTATGGATACATTGCTCAATGAGCCTGGTTCGGGGCGTGATGTGGCTGGGTTTTCAAATGGGATATGGTCCGGCCAAGCGTCAGCCGTCGAGGGGCGTATTGGTTCTCCTGATGTGGTGACTAATCTAGGTAAAGACCTTACTAATGACCATCCCGTCGGCGTGCAATATGCCGGTGGTGGCTATTCTTTATCTAACCCTATTGGTCCAGGCTACGATCCTGATTTTTTGCCTGCGAACTCAGAAATTATGGGGACTGGGCGTGTCTGGTGGGTTGATTCTGTCGGTGGTTCGGTCGCTTTTGAGCGAACAGATATTAAGCTCTATACCCGTGTGGGAACAGGGGGCGCGTATGCGGGAGAGGCTCAGCCTTATGTTGAGTGCGCTTCGTGTCATGATCCTCATGTGGATTATAATCCTACTTTTTTACGGATAGATCCTGCTGGAAGTCAAGTTTGTTTGACTTGCCACAATAAATAGTGGGTCTGTTGCTAATGTATGATTTACGACTAAATAGTATGTTTTTAGCTTTGGGTGTGTGGTTTGTCATGCTATTGCCCGTGCCTACCTTGGCGGAGGGCTCTTCCGCTATTTTCGCTGAGGTCAATGGGGTTAAACTCATGCAGGTCGAGTATGACTCTGCGCTCCATGTTGCGAGCAGAGAGCGTTTTTTTCATGCGGAGGTTGATGAGGCTGCATTATATAAGCTGCGTTTAGATGTTGCTCAGCAGTTAATCGATCGACAAATTATTCTTCAACGAGCGAAAAGTTTGGCGCTTGAGGTGGATGCTTCGGATGTCTCGGCAGGGGTTGATGCTGAGCTAAAGCGCTATCGCTTGGCTGCTTTAAAGGATGAGCAGGTTGTGCGTTTAAAAAAATTGGTTTTGATTGATGTTCGTGAACGGCTTTTGCTTGATCAAGTAAAGCAGCAGGTTAAGCAGAGTGTCGTCATCACTGAATCACAAGTCCGAGAGTTTTATCGCCATAACCTGGATAAGTTCACAACGCCGGAGCAAGTTCGAGTTTCTGTTATTTTATTAAACGTCGCGCCATCGTCTCTGCCGCCTGTGTGGAAAGCGGCGCAAGAGGAGGCTGAGCGGTTACGAGCGCGTTTATTGAGTGGGGCTGATTTTGTAGCACTGGCCTCGATTCATTCTTCTGATTCTAGTTCGGGACAAGGAGGCGATTTGGGTTTTGTCCATAAGGGAATGTTATCCAAGGAGGCGCAGAGCGCTGTTGATGGATTAAATGTTGGAGAGCTATCGCCGGCTGTAGTGCTGTTGCAGGGTGTTTCATTATTTAAGTTGGTGGATAAGCGAGCGGCGAAAGTGAATATATTTGAGGATGTTGCGACTCGTGCCGAATCTCTTTTGAGGCGTGATATGGAGCAAGTATCTTGGGGGGCTTATCTTCAGGTCCTACGTGATGAGGCTGACGTAACTATTCATGATAAGCGAATTATTGGGTTGATGTGACCGATAACGGGGTATGGGCAATAAATTTCATGGCGAATGCGTATATGTGTGGGTGGTGTTTATTTTGACGGGCATGAGATCGCTTTTTGTAATCACAACCTTGGTCGCTTTTTCTTTGCCTGCTTTTGCGGGCGTGGGCTTGCCTGACTTTTATGGCTATTTGGGCTACGGCTATCGAAGCGTAAATGAGGATTCCAGTGCTACAGAAAGCCATCAAATTAGCGGAACCATCAATGCAGAGACTTACATATGGCAGCCTTGGTTTGCTATTGCGGATATGTCCCTGATCTATACAGGGGATAGTAGTAATAACAGCTCGGATATTTATAATTCAAGTTTGGGCCGTGTCGCTGCTGTTGAGAGCGAAACCTCGTCAGATATTCTCACCGGTGATTTTGGTTTAAATCTTCTTCCTCGCAGTAAAACGCCATTCTCCTTGCGCGCACAAGTTACTGATAGTCGAGTGGAGTACGGTGAGGTTGGTGTAACGCCGATTGTTTTTGTGGGCAAAGAGTACTCAACATCCTATATCGGGCTAAGGCAGTCATTATTAATGGGGCTTGGCAGTCTGCAGTTCCGGTATGATCATCGTAGTTCGGGCGAGCAGGGTGGGGGAGAGTATACGAATAATTCGATAGGTTTAAATGCAGATCTGCGTTGGGCCAAGCAGCGCTTGGTTGTGCGGACTTCGTACGATAAGGGTAGTTATGATTTGTCTGAGCGAGCAAATAAAAACTTTGTTTTTGATGTGAGTAGTTTTTATGCAGCCTCACGCCATTTTCGCTTGGATACTAAGGCGAGTATTTATCAATATGATCGTTCGTTCTTAGATGCTGAGAGTATTGAGCGTCGTTTTTCAAGACGAGATATAGCGCAGGTATCGTCAAATGCCTTTTATCGGCCTGTTTCAGTGCCTTTGAGTTTGAGTGCGGGTGTGAGGGTTTCAAGCACGGATGGGCGCGCTGGTGGTGTTACTACAAATGACCAGCTTCAGGTGTCTCTGATGTCAGGCGCATTTTATCGAATCAATCAAAATATGCGTCTTGATTTAAGTTTTTCTTCAATATTTAAGCGGGTTGGCGATGTTTCGAGTGGCGATCATAGGCAGCATTTGGGATGGCGATATGATTCGCCTCTCTTGGGTCGTATAAATAAGAATATAACGTATAAATGGTACATGGCTGCCAACGTCGATGGATCTCGAAATACGACGGGAGAAGTGTACAGTATAGGTTCTTCGTTAGGTCAGAACCTATCCAGGGTGTTTTACTTTGGTGAGCGGACGGGGACGACTAATTTACGTGTGTTTGCCAATCAAGCGATTAAATACACCTCGAGTAGAGCGTCTTCTGCAGGAGATAAAGTTGCTAGGATTGATCATAGCTTGAGTTCTGCGTTTAATCAGCGAATCTGGGGAGGGCAAACTCTGTTACAAGCAACGTTGTCTGATTCTAGGGATGTAATGGATTCGAGCGACGTTCGTCAATTAGTTAATTTCCAGTTTAATCGTACTCAAGATGTGACGGGGAATAGCTCGTTGACGGGTAACTATACGGCGCAGTATGTGCTTCATGAATATGAAGAGATTGCCAATTATGCGGGCGTTGATGAGTTTACCGGTCAGGTGGTCTCTATAGGCGATGTGGTTCGTCGTGAGCGTGATGTTGTAACGATGAGTGGTGGTATTCGATATAATCACACTCGATTGTTTGGTGTGTCGAGGTTAACTGCAAATTTAGGTTATCGCGTTGCGCAGACCTCGACAGACGGGGCTATTGACCGTTCAGATACGAACCTCGGAGTGTTCTATTCCATAGGAATGTTAGATCTAAGTGCAACTTATAGCTTAACAGATGCTGACGGACGCAATTATGATCTGCTATACTTCCGCGCTATGCGTCGTTATTAGGCTTTGCTTTTCTGGGGGGGTCTCTTAACGCTACATAAAATCAGGGCTTAAAAAACTATAATTGTGAGGAGATCGTTCACTATGTCATGTTCGACCAAGCACAGTAAGTGGCGTTATGTCATGCTGGGGGTTGTCGCGTGGTTAGCTGCGTTTTTGGTACCGCAAGCTGCTCATGCAGAGTATGGTGATGTTGTCATTAATAACTATGCTGATGCTGCTGGGATTCGTCCCGCTGTATTTCCACATTGGTTCCATCGTATTCGTTTTCGTTGCAAAGTTTGTCACGCTGATTTGGGTTTCCAATTCAAAGCAGGTGGTAATAAAATCACTATGGCTAAGATTATCGACGGCCAGTTCTGTGGTGCTTGCCACAATGGTGAAGTAGCGTGGTCGATTGAGAACTGTTCTATGTGTCACTCCGGGGTTCCAGGTACACCGACACATTTTCACGGTAGTACGGTGCAGCGTTTGATCGCGCCAGCGTACAAATCGCTTGGCAATTAAGCGGGAGGGGAAACGATGAAAGTGTTTGCTAAGGGGATCATTTTGTCTTCAGTTCTTGTTCTGGGTGCGGTTAGCTCAGTGCAGGCAGAAGAGTCTGTTTCAACTCCTAGTCAGGAGCTGTTGGTTGTCGCGCAAGTGGGTGGCGCTAACGGATTTAACCGTAACTTGAAGAAAGAGACGAATAAGAACGCGCCTCCTTCCGAAGACGGAATACATGATACTGAAAACGAAGGTACGTACGTACTTCAGCCACCTAAAGAAGCATACCAAGGTTTGCCACCGAGCGATTTTGGTAACTATGTGGATTGGGTAAAAGCAATTGATGAGAAGAAACTTCAGCCTCGTTGGGATCGTATAGATTCTTCTGAAGAGCCTTTTGTGATGGACTTGGATGTTGTTCGAGAAGTTAAAGCTTCTGTTGCTGATGTTGTGTTTCCACATCGCCAGCACACAGAATGGTTAGCGTGCTCTAACTGTCATCCTGCTATCTTCATTCCGCAAAAAGGTGCGAATCAAATCAATATGTCAGGTATCTTGTTAGGGCAGCAATGTGGTGTGTGTCACGGTAAAGTTTCTTTCCCGATTACCACTAAGTCCTGTAAGAAGTGTCACTCTCAGCCTAAACCAGAAGACTGGGAGCCACCTCTAAGTGATGCAACTCTAAAGAATCCATGGCGTTAACCGCTATTTATTCTTGAGATAGCTCAGAGTGGGCCGCCTTAATGGCGGCCTTCTTGCTATTAGAGATTGAGTTCGGCCAGTTTTGGGCTTGTTCATTTGTTGAACTATGGTAAAGAAATACTCGGTTGGGGGGTAAAGCTATGGAACATAAAAAGAAAATTCTGTCCTTGATGGTTGTTGTAGCATTGTCTGGTTGTGCATCTGCTCCAGATCAGCAATTGATGAATAAGGGTGATGATTCATCTGCAATTACACAGAGTAAAGAAATAATATCTGAGCAACTACTTGCCATTGATCCGAAGGTGAGTGAGTCTCAAAAAACAGTTGATGTCGTTGAAGATAAAGTTAAATCAGTTCCTGAAAAGGTTACAGCTATAGTAGAAGCTAAAAAAGCAGAATTGGTTTTACCAACAGATCCCAATACTTTTTTAATTACGTCAGAGCCTAAGACTAGTAAGCACCCGGCCTTTGGTCAGGGGATGCCGATAGGGTTTTTGCTAAATGGTGTAGAGGGGCAAGAAGTGGTCGTGACACGAGGCGACACTTATACTTTTAAGGTCGATACTGGGGTCCAGCACGACTTTTATTTTACTACGAGCCCGAAAGGGTGGGGGAGCGGAACCTATACTGATGGGGTTGAGGGTCAGTTTGTGTTTAAGGGGGATGTCAAGCTATCGCCGTCATCAGCTACTCCTGATTTATTGTATTACCAATGCCGGAACCATAAAAATATGGGCGGTAAGATATTTGTTATAGATAAGGGCGAGGATCTAGAGGCGTTAAAAAGGTCTTTGGCAGCGAAAGAACGAGCTCTTTCGACAGGGAAGAGCAAGAGGCCAAAGATGGCCGCTACAGAAAGTTCGGTTAAAAACAAGCTGAGTTACGCGTCTATGGTGTTGTCTTCAGCTAGTGCAAAACGCGTGGAAGAGAGTGGTAACGCGGAGGCGATGGCTATTCTTAATGATGCGCGCAGTAATATTGCTAATGCTAAGACTTCTTTAGAGTCTTCGGATTACGAAACGGCAATGGGTCAGGTTAATGAAGGGTTGCGATTAGTCACAGCAGCTTCACGAGCAATTTCCACCGAAAGCCATATGTCCGCAGTAAATCACAAGGCTCAGTATGATGAGCTGGTTAATTCACTGAATACTTATGACGGATCTTACAAGCGAAATGTAGAGCGTGCTAAGAAAAATGGGGAAAAGCCTAGTTCTAGCTTAGATGAGGGAGCCTATAATGCGTTGGTAACTTCAGGAAAAGCTAAGGCCAAGAATGGTGATTATGCTGGAGCAAATAAAGACTTAAATAAAGCTCAAAACATGATTACCTCTGTATTGACTGAGATGCTTCATGCTCAGACGATCACCTATGATAAGAGCTTTGATACACCGAAAGAAGAATACGAGTATGAGTTGTCCCGCGCGGAAAGTTATGAAGAGCTGGTTCCTATTGCGATAGAGCAGAAGAAGCCGTCACAGCGCGCCTTGGGTTTAATCGATGGGTTTGTTGCTAAAGGGGTAAGAATTAAGTCCGAAGGCAAAGACGTTGCGGCGAAAGGTGATTACAAAATGGCTATTATGGCTATGCAAGCTGCCACATCTAACTTTCAGAGAGCGTTACGTATAGCAGGTGTTAACTAATAGCGCTGATTGGTTCGATTGTGTATAGTCTCGAAGGCACCGTGTAAATTGTGCCTTCGAGTACTTAATTTTGGTTAGTCGCATGTTACAAAATATAAAAAAAATATTGTTAAAGTATTCTAGCTTAACTTTCTTTGCTGCGTGTCTAGTGTTATCAAATGCGATTGCTCAGGATGAAAATAAAGACAAAATGGGCTTTTGGAGTGGTGGTGACCATTACCAATTAGACGGTAAAGTGGTGCCAACGGCAGAAGACGGTATTCACGACCCGACCAATGATGCGGTCCATATTTTACAGCCGCCTGTAGATGCTATGAAGGACTTTCCAAGGGACAATGCTGGTATTGTTGATTGGGTTAAGGTGCTAGAGGATGGAATGATTGCTCCCCGAAAATCTCGTGATGGTGGTGGAGAAATGCACTCCGTTGACTTTGATGTCATCTTTAAAAAGACGGGATCTATGCCATTTGTACGGTATCCGCATAAGCAGCATACTGAATGGTTGACCTGTGAAAACTGCCATTCAAAAATATTTCTGCCTCAGAAAGGTGGGAACCCGGTAACAATGTCAGCCATTATGGAAGGTAAATACTGTGGCGTGTGCCATGGAAAAGTTGCTTTTCCTCCAACTAAAAACTGTGGGCGATGTCATTCAGTATCTCGAGACGAACCTGGTATTCGTTAATCTTATACAGCGGTGTGGTGCTCTTTAATGTCGCTGGTTGTAGTAACGCGACTAAAGAGTCCTCGCTGTCTAATGACGCAGAATCGGTTGAGTTAGAGGCATTATTTGCCGACTTGTCTTCAGATACCAAGTCAGAATCTGAAGAGGTACGTAATAATGCCAACGAGAACGCCCGTGCTGTGTTGTCTGGGCCAGTTCCGTTGAGCATTGTGTCCATTGCCCCCGCTGCTACTGAGATTGATAACGAGGAGGATCTCCTTGATCTCGGTGAGTCGTCCAAATCAGACTCGGTTCTGGCAGCATTCTCTTCAGTAACTGTTTTGGACTGGGAAGTTATTACTGGTGGAGTCATTGGTAATGGTCTTACTGGTGTGTCTGAATTTTCCTTCTCAGAACCTGTTTCCCTCTCTGTTCGCGGTGAATATATTTATGTCGTAGATAAAGGCTTGAACTCCGTTGTCCGCTACGATAGAGCACAAGGCAGGTTAGAGGTTGTGCTCGATTTGGCAGGTGTGGCAAAAGGCGATGTGCCTGATATTGTGGTCGCACAAGATTTTTCTTTCTACATAGCCGATGCTGACGGTTCTCGTGTATTGCATTTTGACCGAAAAGGTCGCTTGTTGAGTAGCTTTACTGAGTATTTCAATTTGCAGAAACCTGTTGCTTTGGCATTACTAGATAATGGTGATCTAGTCGTAGCTGATGGCCATTATGATCATTTAATACGTTTTGATACAAAAGGTAAAATGTTGGCGACTTATGGCGCTAGAGGTTTAGAGCGGCCTAATGAGTTTGTAAACATTCAAACGATGGCTGTTGGCCCCGATGGTTATTATATTGGAGCTAGGATTGGACGTAAATTAAAGGTGCTATCTCATAGAGGGGAGTACCGTTATACGTTGGAGCAAACACGAGTAGGGTTTCCATCCTCTATTGTTGTTGATACATCAAATCGAAGTTATGTTTCGGATTTAACCGATGATGTGATTAAAGTTTTTGATCGCGGTCGTTTGGTGACAACAATAGGCGGCCATGGTACCGAGCCGGGTAAGTTCAAAAGGGTGACAGACCTTTGGCTTGATGAGCAGTTTTTGTATGTTGTTGATAGTTTAAATGCGCGTATTCAAATTGCTCGAATAGCTCCTTAGTGGCTGTTGGTATGGCTTTTTCTTGTCAATCTTTCTTTAAGATGCTGCTGTTTAGTATTTCTCTCTCTTTGGTTTGGGGCTGCAGTCAGCGCCCGGCAGCATTTACATTACATAATCCACTTGTACACGGTGCTGAAACCGGTATGTCTTGGCCTTCACCGCCAGACGTGTCTCGGTATGCCTATGTAGGGCAGCTGACTGGTGAGGGGAATTTTGTAGATATAAATGGGTCCAAGCGTAACGGTGTTGTACGGTTTTTCCGTTGGCTGATCGGTATGTCTGAACAAAGGGATATCCCTGTTATTCTTCAGCGGCCCCAAGGTGGTATGGTTGACGAGATGGGGCGAGTGTTGGTAACCGATGTTAGTCGGCACGCTGTTTATGTATTTGATCGTAATTCATCGGCCCCTGAGGTGTGGGAGTTTGTTAAGGATGGTTTAAAGTTCTCGATGCCGATTGCTATTTCAGGGAATTGTAGTGGTGGGTATCTGGTTTCTGATGCAGTACTTGGCTTGGTTGCTGTGCTCGCGAATGACGGTGTTGGCCAAGGTCTGATCGGTGAAGGTATTTTAAAGCACCCTACTGGTATTGCCGTCGAGTGCCACAGTCGGCGTGTTTATGTCGCTGATCGAAAAGATAATGATATTAAAGTGTTTTCTTTAGATAGTGGTGGTTTGTTGTTCAGCTTTGGTGGTTTTGGTGAAGTTGAAGGACGATTGAATGCGCCTACGTATATATCGCTAGGCGAGGGTGATGTCTCTGTTACTGATACTTTGAACTCGAGGGTCCAAACCTTTGATTACGAGGGGAACTACGTATCATCTTTTGGTCGTAGAGGTATGTTTCTTGGGGATTTACCTAGACCCAAAGGCCACGCTAGAGACACCGATGGCAATATCTACGTAGTAGAATCCTATTATGATTATTTGTTAGTATTCAACCGTAATGGTGAGTTTTTATTACCCATTGGTGGTAGTGGTTATGAGCTAGGCCAGTTTTATTTACCGTCGGGTGTTTGGACCGATGAGCAAAACAGAATTTATGTGGCTGATACATTTAATGGCCGTGTTGTGATTTTTCAATATCTGGGAGAGGGTAATGAGCCTGATGTGGCGGAGGATGACTCTGCTCGTTCTGGGCATGATGGTGCTGGTCACTAATGTTCAAGCGGAGCGTATCTCAGATGTTCGTAACACGAAGCATAACTTTTCTGCGTCAGTTGTTCCGGCCTTGCCCGGCGGTGATGTTAGGGCTGTTCAGGCGGATAGTGAGTCTCAGATATGTGCATTTTGCCATACTCCTCATGCCGCTAGTAGTGCACCCAAGGCACCTATCTGGAATAGGCGTTTAAGTGGCGCAACATATACGCCCTATAATTCAACATCCATGGATGCGCGAGATATAGGCCAGCCCAATACTAAGTCAAAACTTTGCTTATCTTGTCATGATGGCACGCTCGCCATTGGTACGGTTAACGTATTAAACCGCCAAGTTAATCCGACAATTGATGTGGTTGGTACTCGAGGTGATGGGACTATGCCCAGTGGTGTTGGTGAGCAAAGTGGGTTTACGCGTCGACTGGGTATTGATCTGACTAACGATCACCCTATCTCGTTTACTTATGATACCCCTCAAGCTATGCGCGACGCTGAACTAAGGGATCCAAATGCTGAGCCTCATATCGGTGAGCGTACGCCAGGGCACCGTCCGGACATTCCATTGGAAGATGGGCAAATGGAATGCGTGAGTTGCCATGATCCACATATTCGAGATACCTCCGGCGATAATATTAAATTCTTAAGGGTGAATCGTTTCCAGGAAGCAGCACCAGTTGAGGGGACTTACTCTCAAGCGAATGACATTATTTGTATGGCATGTCATGAAAAAGCGGGGTGGGCTCAATCTGCTCATGCTCATCAAGAAGTTGGAAATTACACCTACACAGATGCTTCGGCTTCTCTGCGTGAGTTTCCTCTAGGCACCAGGGTTTGGCAGGCGGCATGTTTAAATTGCCATGATCCACATACCGTACAGGGGTCTCGTAGAATTTTACGCGAGGGTACGGATGATACTGGCCAGGTAACGGCTGATGGCGCGCGATACAAACAGGGGGGTAAAGCGGCGATTGAGGAGACTTGCTATGCTTGTCATTCTAGCGACGGGAATGTTTTAGAGGGCCAAGGTTCGCCGTTGTTTGGCGTACCAGATGTTAAAACTGATTTCACGCAAATGACGTATCGCATGCCGATTGCCACCTCCGATCAACCTGCATCCGAAGAGCGTCACTCTATTGGCTCGGACAAGGGGGTGCCTCATGCGGGTAAGGATTTTGTTGAGTCCAGACAGCGTATGGGTTACGGCGATTTGACCAATCGACATGCTGAGTGTACCGATTGTCATAATCCACACCGGGTAATTCGTAATCGCCAATTTAATGATGACCCTGCGATTCCTGATATGGAGGCAGGCACACACAATCATACGGCCGAGCAACTCGCAAACACGGATGAAAGAATTCATACCAATTTAGCTTCCGGCGTACTGCGAGGTATCTCTGGTGTTGAGCCGATATACGGAAATACTGAATTTACTGCAAACCCGATAGGTTTTGAGATGAAGCGGGGTGATCCACCCATTGCTGGAGGAACTAGTGTCTCTGAACCGTATGTCACGCGTGAATATCAGGTGTGTATGAAGTGTCACTCTAACTACTCCTACGTGACCCCCCCTCCTTTAGGGACGAATCACTCAGGCGGCACACCACCGGGGACAAACTCGTTGTATTTTTATACTAACCAAGGCATGGAGTTTCAATCACCAGACAGCCATAGGGGTGAGGGAACGGCAACAACACCGGGCGGCCAGTATATAAATCAAGCGGGTGCCTGCGGGGAAGTTAATTGGGGTAATTCAACCATAGCCAATACAGATGCAAGAGACGAGCTGGGGTATGTGGCGCTTCCAGGTTATACCGACAGTTCGGGCAATTGCATTAACTATGACGAAAACAATCATCGAGCTTGGCACCCTGTGATGGAGCCTACTGGGCGTGATGCTGTTGATTCGTCTGGCGGCGGCGGTGAGAGGGCAGCAGACTCTAATGTTTGGCTAACGCCTTTCAACTTGCCGGGCGCCGTAGGTAATCAGACGATGTATTGTACCGATTGTCATGGTTCAGATACCGAATCGGCTACTGCGGTGCCTCGCAATGGCGAGCAGGGCAATGTTTGGGGTCCTCACGGATCAGATAATCCGTTCTTGTTAAAGGGATCTTGGACAGATCAAACAGGGGAGAATGACGATAACTCAAATGCTAATGGCCTTTGTTTCAAATGTCATGATTTTCAATTCTACGGCTACAACTATCCGGCGGGTAACATACTTGGGGCTCAAACACGTAAAAGTGGTTTTAGTCGCGATCCTAACTTAGGGTTTGCTTCCTGCCTTTATGTACCTTCTGTGAACTTGCACACAGGTCATGCGCAAAATGGTGCAGTTGATAACTTCCGTTGTAGTTATTGTCATGTGGCTATACCTCATGGCTGGAAGAATAAAAATTTCCTAGCTAATTTAAATGATGTTGGCAAAGAAGTAGGTTTGCCGACAGGTGGCAATCAAGTTCGTAATAAAACGACATCTCGTTATTATCGGGGGCCTTATTACAACGGTGCTGTGTTGAAGCTGGTTAACTTTAAAAAGAGTGGTGAGTGGCGTCATACCAGCTGCGGTTCTGCGGGTGAGCCAGGCAATGGCAATGTGGGTGGAAATAATAACTTTGGTAACATTCCGTGGATGACTGACCCTGGCGCTGATAGTGAGGCTTGCAATAACATACCATGATGTTGAAATGGCTGGCTTCTACACGTTTAACTTTGGTTGGTATGCTGTGTCTCGCGGTGGGAGCCGGGCTTAGTTACGATAATCCTGCGACTACTTCGGCTTGGGTGTTAATTACTCCCTTGGGTTTGCTAGCGATCAACTTATTTGCGGCAATTCTGAGCCAACCGGGTATAAATCGGCGGCCAGGGCTATTGTTCTTTCATATAGGTTTATTAGGTATCTGCGTTTTATCGGCGATAGGCCAGCTGAGTACGCTTGAGGGGCATGTGGAACTAAGTCTTGGAAGTGCTTTTCATCCTTCAGAGATTAATGATGTCAAACAAGGTCCTTGGCATCGAGGCAATATTAGCAAGGTTCAATTTGTTCAAGGTGAATTTACGGTGGATTATTCGCCGAGGCTTATGCGGGGGCCAACGCGCAGCTATGTGCAGGTCAGTGATGCCCATGGCAACTGGTCTGAAAAAGTAGTGGGTGATGATACGCCGTTGATTATTGACGGGTACCGCTTTTATACAACCTTTAATAAGGGATTTGCCGCGGTATTAACTTGGACACCTGTAAATGGCTCACCTGTAACGGGGGCGGTTCACATGCCCTCCTATCCGTTGTTTGAGCATAAGCAGGATAATCGCTGGACACCACCAGGAGAATCGCAAGAATTGAAGTTGTGGTTGCGGCTCAATACTGCTTACGACCCAGAGAACGCTTGGGTCTTAGATCTAGACAGTGCGACTGGTGTACTTGTTGTGAATGACTTAGATGATCGGGTTGAATTGTCTCCGGGCGAAAGTGTCATACTATCCGGCGGTGAATTACGATTTGATCAGATCACGTCTTGGATGGGATATAAAGTGTTTTACGATCCGACGTTAAAAGCCTTGTTTTTTTCCGCTATATTAGCCGTTTTTGGCCTGTTTTTTCATTATTGGCGAAAGTTTTCGGACCAGCCAATGAGTCAAATTAGCACTCAATAACCGAAAAATGAGTTTTCCTATGACGATCGTCCCTGAACACCCATGGATATGGGCTGGTTTGTTTGCATATGCTATAGCAACGGTAGCTGCGCTTAAATACGTTCTATTTCCCGGACAAAAAGCCAAGGCCTCCCAATCGGCCAAATATGAAACGCTGATATTGGGCTCGATTATTATAGGTGTGATTTTGTTAGCGGTTGGTTTGGGTGTTCGCTGGGATAGGCTTGGTCATGGTCCCTTTGTTAACCTATTCGAACTACTTACAAGTCAGTTATTTAGTTTGGGTTTAATTTACGCAATCGTTTATTGGCGTATTCCTTTGCTACGCCCGAGTGCTGTGGTCGTAATGCCCTTGATATGGATACTTGGTACTTGGGTGTTGTTATTAGAGCCAAAAGATAGCACTTACCCGCCGACTTATTTTAATGATTGGCTGTGGGCTCACGTAGGCTTCGGCAAAATATTCTTATCGTTTTGTCTTGTCGCGGCAGGCTTGGCTGGCATTCTATTGATTCGAGGTTTGGATCGTTTCAAAAACCTATTTAGCACCATGCCTGATAGTTTGCTGGATCAAATGGCGTGGCGGTTTATGATGCTCGCGCTGGTGTTTGATAGTTTGATGTTGATTGCTGGGGCCGTATGGGCCCAGGATGCCTGGGGCCGCTATTGGTCGTGGGATGCGTTAGAGACGTCATCATTTATGACGTGGTTATCGATTGGCGCAGGTATCCATGCCCGTCTAACGTATAACATCAATGTACGTATTGGTGCATTGGCTATATTGGCAATATTTGGTTTGGCTTTTATGACTTATTTTGGAACGCCTTATTACAGTGAGGCGGCTCACAAAGGGGTTATTTAATGAGTAAAATACATTCTACCGATCAGAATGAAGTAGTTGTTGCTAGTGTTTCTTTGTTATTGCTTGGGGTCTTGGTGGCAATAATCATGGGATTTTCTGCTAGAGAGCAGTTTACTTATAGCACGCCGAGTATTGAGCCTGAGCCAGTATTTAAGGCGAATGCACAAAGCAACCCCAACGAGCATGCACGTGAATATCGAAATGCCGAGGTGGAAGAGCGTTTTCAACAGGCTGTCGCGATGCTGCACGCCAAACAATATGATTATGCAGTAAAAGCGCTGCGTCGAGTGATTCAGCTGGAGCCAGGCTTGACGGAGGCGTATGTCAACTTGGGTTTTGCCTTCTGCGGTTTAAATGACTATAAAGCAGCTCGGGATGCGTTCAACCAAGCGATTGATATGAAACCTTATCAAACTAATGCTTACTGGGGTTTGGCTATTTCATCGGAAGGTTTGGGTGAGGTTGAGATTGCGCTGGGCGCAATGCGGACATTTATCCATTTATCAGAACCGAATGAGCCATTTTTACGCAAAGCAAGGTCTGCCTTGTGGGAATGGGAGTCTAGTCTGAAAAGAGGTACCTTAGCCAAAGAAGAACAAGACTGGATTGAGCAACGGAGTCAAGAGTGGGTGGATCGAAACGGGCCTGAAGCGGATGCTAACAGCTCGGTCGAGACGGATGGTTTTACTACAATTAATGTAGATTAGAAACTAATTCGAGCACCAATTGATAGTTGTTGTGATGAGTAGTCGCCCAGCGACGAGCTTTGTCGTACCGTTTCTTCGTCATTGAAAACAAACCCTATTGGCAAATTCGAGCGGTTATGTGTCCATGTGTAGCGACCGAAAAAACTGAGTGGCGTAGAAAAGGTGTAGTTTAAGGACATGGATATTGTATTCATTAAACTGCGTCGGTAGATCGAGTGGCCAGTGTTGCCATCAGGGTTAATATAACGCGTGTGGACTAGGTTGTAGCGTAGGTCGGCAGAAAAGCGAGAAAGTACCCGCTGAGATATCCCCATGCTTAAGCTATGTTGGTTGTTCTCGTAATCGTTCCCTACTGTATTTTTATTTCGCGTCAATGTTAGGCCGTAGCCTACATTTACCATGCGCCCCGAGCGGGTAGGGTAGTTCATAAATAGCTGCATTGTATGGCTAATGGAGCTGAGCATAGGGTTAGAGAACGAGTGATAGTCTCGAAAAGAGTAGCTGCTGCGTAGCTTCCAAGTTTTTTTGGGTGCCTCATCGCCAAAATGAAATAAGGGGTAGATATTTTTACGGTGCTCAATATTACCACTGACTGATTTACTGATTTTGTTTTCAGACCCTAGAAACCCAGACGAGGTGCTTGTCGAGTACCCTAGCTCAATACCCTCTTCACCGTTACCAAAGGTAATGGATGGGCTGAAGGGAAGGCTGTAAATGTCTGACGCACTTGTAATATAACCTGAGTAAGCAGGTGTTACAGAAAGTAGAAAGCGCACGTTATGCCTTATTTTGTAACGATAGGTTGCGTTAAAATTGAGGCTAGTTCGATAACCAAAGCGCGGATAAGCTTCACTGAGGTTGCTGTTATTGTCGAAGTTAAATGATTGACTTAGGCTATAGCTCATGCCGTTAATTTGGCGTGATAATGCTTGTTGTCTACGCTCGGCCTCGGCAGTCAATGAACCGCCTTGTGCCCTTGAAATCTGGTTGTATTGTGCAAGTGCATCCTCTTCAGCCCACTGCTGCTCATAGAGTCGGCCAAGCTGCATTCGAGAAGCCATGTGGCTAGGGTTTAATCGAATAACTTCTTCGTAGGCCTTGGTGGCCTCATCTATGCGTCCACTTTGCTCATATATCATAGCTAAATAAAAGTGGCCTTCTATATCGTTGGGGCGCTGAGTAACGAAGTTGCTTAATATATCTTCGGCTCGCTGTGTATGCCCCTCTGTAAATGCCTTTTTAGCAATAACGAGCGCGAGCGCATTGGTTATTTTTTCGCTGGAAAGTTCTTCAGAGTTCACCGATGAACCAATGAGTGCGGAATAGGCGGTAATGGATTTATCGAACTCACCGGAGTCCGCGTACATTATTCCAAGGTAGTAGTTAGCTTGCGGTGAATTAGGCTTGATGTTGATAACATCCTCTAGATATTTTTTGGCGGGATCGGTGGCATTAACGGCAAAATATTCCAAACCAATGGTGATTAGCGTAGCAATATTGTTTGGCTCTGCTTCTATGGCTAATGTAAATGCTTGTTTTGCTTGGCCCAATTGGCCCTTTTTAATCAGCGCACCGCCCAATTTTAAATAGAGTGCGATAAGTGTTTTATTGCCCATCATGATACTTGGCTTGTTTTCGTTGAGTTCCAAGGTTTTTTCTAATGCGGTCATGGCCAGCTCGGGCTGGCCGAAGTCTAGATAAAAACTGGCTATATTGGCAAAAATAAGCGGGTTATCAGGGTCTAGTTTTGTTGCGGTGATTAAGTGCTTTAGCGCGAGATCATATGTTTTCATTTGCTGGTATAAAATACCGATGTTCGTATGCGCAGAGACGAGCGTATCATCACTTTCAAGTACTAGCTTGAGTAGTGCAATTGATCGTTCTGGAGCCTGACCCTTGAGGGAGCTGACTGTTGCAATTGATAGATCTATAGCACTTCTCAGTATTGAGTCGCTCGCTTCTAAGTTAAAAACGCTGCTAAGTTTTTCGAATACGCCATCAAGATTAGTGTCGCGAATATGTTGTTCAGCAAGCTTTAGTGTAGCTAAGGCGTTGACATCATCAATAGTTAAAATATATTCAAAGATTGCCTGAGATTCTTTGAATTTTTTGCGATCAATGTAAGCATCGGCTAGCTTGAATTGGCTGTTAATATCGGTGGGAAATCGATTCGCTTGTTGTTTAAGCTTGGTTAATTCTTGTTCCTCTTTTTTTAGTTGTTCTTTCAATTCTAAATATACCTGGTAACGTTGGTACTCTGCTTTACGCTTGCTTTGCGGGTCCTGTGTATTTTTAACGATGTAAGTTAGTTGATCGATGGATTTAGAGAGTTGATTGTCTATTTTGTATAGGTTGGCGAGAGCAAATCGAGCAGGCATCACTGCGGGTTGGAGCTCTAGGCTTTTTACTATGGCCGCAATACCTTCCTCCATTCGATTGAGTCGTACATAGGCCACACCCATTCGAAAATAAGGCTCTGCGTAATCGGGGCTAAATTCGAGTACGGCTTGGTAGTAAGTGAGTGCTTCGTCATATTGTTTGTTTGCCGACGCTCGACCTCCCATTTGCATGAGTTCAAATACTCGTTTTGCGGTTTCAGCATGCTGACTCGCTACTGGCTCGGCTCGAGAGTAGGGGCCGATAAATAACATGCAAAAAACGCAAATCGCAAAGGAGAGATTTCTTATATTTCGTATTTTTCGAGCGTGAAATAATGGGCTTTTGGCTAACAAAACTGATAGGCCTTTTTAATAAAACATGCTGATGCGTATCAGCAGTTTCCAGCCGTTGAACTCCAATGGCATTGGCC
>Ga0316204_10004430_pt1 | contig 25174 bp, 18 predicted proteins | sample 6monrhotite_MG_2_FD_205661 | JGI IMG/M metagenome (GOLD analysis project Ga0316204, IMG submission 205661) | Microbial mat bacterial communities from mineral coupon in-situ incubated in ocean water Damariscotta River, Maine, United States -... | ecosystem: Environmental > Aquatic > Marine >... | reverse complement strand
CATAGCTTAGGCTATCACCATTGGTATCAGTACCTCTCAAGGTAATTTCAACCTCTATATTTTGTGTCGTCACCACCGATTGTGCCGTAGCGACTGGGGCATTATTAGTAGGCTCACCTCCGCCTCCGCCGCCGCCTCCACCACAAGCGATTAATGTTGCCAGAAAAATACTGGTTAGAATGGGTATTAACTTTTGTCGATTATTCATTACTGCTTCTCCAAACCAAAGATACGCCGATTGACCTTAAAAATATTTCATTAAGCACAATTGGAGCTTTAAATAGGTCGACAATATAGCGAATAAAGGAAAGCGGAGTTTGGTGAAAAGTGTCAAATTGTTGGTGGAAAGTATCAAATCTTTGAAATGATGATTCAGCTCACAAGATAGGTACATTTAAGAAAATTATTTTATTCGCCATTTTTTATTTCAGATATACGAGTAGGAGGAACGTTGAAACGCTCACTAAAAGCCTTGCTAAATGTTGATACACTCTGAAAACCAACGGCATATGCTACCTCGCTCACGGTACCAATATCGCGTTGCAACATATTAAGGGCAATTTCCAAACGTCTATCTCTAAGCAGCTGCTTTGGTGTGCAATTAAAACGGTTCTTAATCTGCCGAAAGAGAGTACTACGGCTTGAGTTCATTGCTTCACACATATATTCAATATTAAATTCAGGATCACTCAACTTCTCATCGAGCAAAGCATTTAGACGTAAAGTAAACTTGTCATTTTCATCATCTTGTTCGTTAAACGTCTTTTTTTGAATATTATATTTTCGATATAGTTCATCAGCAATACGCTGTTTCTGAGATAATTGTGCCGCTATCCGCGCAGCTAATTCCGCACTATCAAAAGGCTTACTTAGATAATCATCCGCCCCCTGCTGTAAACCTCCGATTATTTCTCTTTTGGTCGACTTTGCGGTCAATAATATTAGTGGAATGTGAGCTGTTTCTATTGTTGATTTAAGTTTTTCAGCTAATTCAAGACCATCCATCACCGGCATCATAATATCAGAGACGATTAAATCAGGTTGACAATCAATAACATTTTGAAAAGCCTCTTGCCCATCGCTTGCCTCAGTAACACAGTAAGTAGCTTGTAATAGTGTACGAATAAATTGGCGCAACTCAGGATTATCATCCACAATCAGAATATTTTTACGAGATTGTGTTTCCACAGGCTCGACACTTTGAAAGCTTTCATCACTTTTTAGCAAACCTTGTTCTTCTTCCCTCACCCCTGAATCAGCCATTTGTTCAACATCATAGTGTTTAAAACCTGAGATAAGAGTGACGGTAAATTGAGCACCTTTACCGAGTTGACTATTTACCTTTATTTGCCCCTGATGAAGACTTAGCAACTCTTTTATAAGTGCTAAACCTATACCTGTTCCTGGCTGCAAAGTGTGAGATGAGTTTCTACCCTGATAAAACCGGTTAAAAATAGACTCTTGATCTTTTGAACTAATTCCCTCTCCTTGATCTTTCACCCAGATAGTGATTTTATCAGCTACAGTCGCTATACCAATTTCAATAGTACTCTTTGGCGGACTATACTTAACGGCATTAGAAATCAAATTAAGGATTATTTTTTCAAAATGATCTGCATCAAAATAAATCTCTATATTCTCTTCAAAACCAACGGTTTGAAACTTTATTTGTTGTTTTTTAGCTTGTAAATCAAAACGCTGAATGCCGTATTTCAAAGTTGCGACCAAATCCAATTTAACGATTTGTATTGGCATCCCTCCGGCCTCTAGCCGATTGAGATCCAGTATTTGACCCACTAGATCCATCATATGTATGTTGTTATTAAGCGCCATCTTTAAATATTCTTGATCTTGCGGATGCTGAATATGCTTGCTAGTAATTAGCTCCTTTAGTGGACCAATAGCTAGAGTTAACGGCGTTCTAAACTCATGAGAAACATTTGCAAAAAAACGATCTTTAGCCTGTTCCATATCAAGTAATTGTTTATTCTGTTGACGAATAACCGAAGTTCTTTCAACAACTTGATTTTCTAAGTTTTCTGCCTGAAAATTAAGTCGACGATTCCTAAACCTAGCATAAATAACCGCAAAACCGGCAAAACTGATTATCAATAACAGTAACGCAATAGCTCTCACCCAAAGTAACTGATGCCAATAAAAAGCGTGCTGAAAATTGATCCGTGAGATAGGTGATAAATTGGCTACATTCGTTTTATATTGTAATTCTAAAACAAAATTTCCTGGATTTAAGTTAGTAAATTCCGCTGTAGTTCGAGGACTCCAATCAGACCAGAGTTGATTTTTTCCTACCAATCTATATCGATACTCTAATGTATTATTATTGCGATAATTAACTCCACTAAAATGCACTCTCACCGAGTTTTCATCAGCAGCCAAGTTTATTGTCGGGGTATTAAACTCGAAACGGTTATTAGTAAATAAGTTTTTATCACTTCCTAGTTCTATGACTTTTGTTAAAGTTGGGGCTTGTAAAAAATGTTCATCTTGTAACTGAGTTGTACGGTAACGAACAATACGACCTCTGCTATTGACCCACAGATCGTCATTGTTAGCGGAATACAGGTCTTGAACAAATTCAAGTTTAAGTTGTTCTAGAGGAGAAAAATCAGCAGTGTATTTATCTTTTTTAGTTGGTTTCAATAAACCAATCTGATTGGTACCAGTATGATCCTTACGAGCAGAAAGCCAAACCTCTTCCTTATTGTTTTGTTGTAATATGTTAATCTGAGTTATATTATTTTCTTTCCAATCGACAAAGTTTGCAGCAACAAAATTATTACCAGAATCGTTAGGCGTTTGTATTTTTCCCTCACTGTTACTCAATAAAATATTTTCACCTAAACGAAAAGCCATTGCTGAAGTCGGTTTATTTGGCTGAGGAAAGTTAGCCTTTTCAATTTTCACATGCGGCCAGTTAGTCACTTCACTCACCTTAAAAAATGAACCACCTATAGTTCCTAGCCACAACATGCCCGCTTTACCCTGAACAATAGAATAAAGATCCTGCTTGAAATTAGGCAAAAGCCCTATACTTTCCCATTTCCCTTGTTTTTTCTCTAACTTAATTAGCCCATTTACAGTAACTCCGTATACGACATTAGAATCTAAATTAGAACGAATAAGTTTTCTAACATCGCGACCATTAAAATGACTCGAGTCATGTACTCTTGAGAAATTCATATTTCCCTGTTGATCAATGGAGAGAGCCTCAACACCAAGAACATGCCCTATTAATAGTTCATTCTGATCAATCAAAAATGAAAAAATCAAATCCAGGTTTGATTCAACTTTAACAAAGTGTGCCTGCAGTGAAGGTTCATCTGCATGCTTGAGTTTGAACAACCCGCCGAAGGCACCTACCAATATTTGATTTTTGAATTCAACAACACTAGTGTTTACAGCAAAATTCTTTTCATCAGAATATTGACTAATTGGAGAGTTTAACTCGACTCGGGATATACCATTGGTTGCATGTGAAATCCAAATGTTATTTTCGCGATCAATTAATAAAGAGTTTGCTTGGTTATCTTTTAGACCATGATTGGTATTATAAAAACGAATTAACTCCCCCTTCAAATTGATAATGGCAATACCAGAATAACGACTAGCAATGACGATACGGTTTTTTCCCACCATTTCCACATCGTTAATCATGTTTTTCGCTAACCAATCATCTATTTCTGTTTGAAAAACATCGACAGAATCGGAAGTTCGAAGAAATAATTTTGTTACACTAGTTAATAATAACTGCCCATTCATCAGTGGTAGCATATTGTTAAAAAATGGTACATTTAATTGCTCAAAATCAGGTTGTTTAACCAACCTTTTGTCATTTAAAGAATAACTAAACATCTTTTCTTGAGATGATGAAGAAATTAGTATTTGCTCACCATCATAAACTATGCTTTCTGGTTGGAATGCCTCTGTTATCCAACTTAAGCCATTTTCGGGGTCATAATGAAACAAGTGGCTAGAAGTCAAATAAAGAACGTGTTCCCCTACGGCTAGCACATGTAAAACGTAGCTAAATTCAGGTGTTTTTGTTTCACCAATCAATGAAACAAATCTCCACTCCCCAAGTTTATCTGATTCAAAATAACCCAAATCTCCACCAATTCCTGTGTATATCCGACCATCATCTTTTAGAACAAACTCAAAAACAACTTGTTGATCTCCGTGCGATAAGACTTGCCAGTCATTTCCATTATAAATAAGAATACCTGCGCCATTAGCAACATAAATGAATCCTTTTTTATCCTGCTTCATCGTGAAATTTTGAGGGTTTGCACTAATCGCCATAGTGTCAAAGTTCTCTCCTAACGGCTGACCATCTGTTCGCCAGTCAAAAGATTCTGTTGAATATGCATAACTGGGAGAATTCAGCACCACTATAGAAACTAATATAATAAGTACCAAAAGACCGCGTTTGAGTAAAATGAGGGTCATGTTTTTTAAGTGAGAACAGTTCTATGCTTAGCTATAGACTGTCTTGACTGAAGAAGTGAAAACATCTATATCAAGCCTGATTGACAGTTCTGTTCAAATCATATCCTTATTTAAAACTACCATTATTTCCATTATAACTCATTTTGATTGGAGTATTTTATTACAATTCAAATTAAATCATATATAGTTTTAACTTACATTCCGCATCAAATAGTCATAAAAAAATCATTTTTGTGCGAGATAGATCACAAGATTATCAGCGATAGATCAAACCACCTATAGCCAATCGATCAAAGCAAGCGAGTCGTTTTTCTGAAATAATCGGGCAACTTCAGACGATTGAGTCATTGAGTGATGGCAGCACCGGTTGATTTTGAACAATTAGAGTTACAACCCATTGATCACCTCGGACTCGTCGCCGGTTTGATCAAGCGATACGATCTCGTTAAATTGATCGATCAACACCTCCCCGTCAGTCGTGAAAAAGGAAGCATTATTAGTCACGGTCAACGGGTTGCTGGGGGAGCCTAAAAAGGAGCGCTGGTTACTCATTCATTCTAAGCAAGCCGCCAAAAAACAAAATCAAACATTATCAAAACGAATAGCGAGCGCCCTAAAACAAGCTCAAACGGAGGCAAAGAAACTCAAAGCCATCCATTTTGCTTGAGAGCAAGACGCCAGCAAAGCCGCCGCACGATTTGAAAAGACATTAAACTACCATCAGCTGACTCAAACCATCAGCCCCATTTATAAGCACGAAAAACAAGGTCGTCCAAAGCGAGGAGAAAAAGCCAGATTGGATTATTATCAACTGAGCTTATCGCTCGAAAAAAGTGATGTAAAATGCAAACCTTATGAAAATAAGCTCGGGCGTTTCATTTTGGGCACCAACAACACCCACGCAAATCTCACAGCCGAGCAAATGCAATGTGAGGTATACCTCTTAATTTGAGTTAAATTGGGAGATGAGCATCGATCTAGCACCACCAAACCTAGTAAAATGGAAGTTAGTTATATACACTTGCCGTGAATATAGATTAAAGAGATACACAAATGATTAAGAAATTGATTGTAATTTTAGTGTTATTTATTCTCGTCATCGCTGGTCTTCAGTTATTCGGCGGTCGGGATTTTGGTCAAATCGGTACTGCGTGGGACAAATATCGATACAGCGACGATTTGGGTGGTTTAACCAAAGATGTCATTATTATTTTTTCAGGTGATCAAGTTAATACTGGTGGTTTAGATGTCGCAAAAACAGAAGAAAGAGTTATGTATCGGTGGACTGACGAAAGAGGGGTAGTTCATAACAGCGAGCACCCGCCAAAAACTGGAGACTATGAAGAGATCCGAATTGGGGAGCTGAAAATTAAAACCCAAAAAGGCATGGAAAAAGAAGAAATCGATAAGGCGCTTAATGGTGGTTGATTACGCGGTTAAAATCAACTGAGAATAGTCAATCAATTTATTTTATCGTCTAACAAATCGGTAGTGCCTTCTATTCGTATTTCGCCTGGTTAATTTTTCTCTTTTGTTTCGGTTTTTTTAGCAAAACATAAACCGATCCCGTACCGCCATGTTTTGAAAGTGCCGAATGAAATGCGACCACTTGCTCAATTTGTTTTAACCAATGATTTACATAACTTTTTAATTTAGCCGGATTTTCACTCCTCTCACCTTTTCCATGAGTGATTAAAAAGCATCTAAAGTCTTCAACTTCTGCGCTGCTAATTAACTTAAAAACGGCGTTTCTTGCCTGTTTCACTGACATACGGTGCAGATCCAGATGATAGTCAAACCGATACTTTGCATTTTTTAGATTTTTAAACACATTCGGCTGAATACCACTGATTTTAAAACTCAATATTTCTTGTGGTTCAACTTGCTCTACTTCGCCATCAGTAAGAAAATTTTCATATTTTTTTGAATGTTTTTCCGCTGCATTACGCCGGTAGTCGAGAGACTGTTGTGCTGGAGTGTATATTGTATGGCTTGATATTTTGTCCTGGGTTAGTTTTTCAACACCTTGCATTTCTTCTAAGAAATTGGATGATTCGTGTGGTTTTTTCATGGCTGATTGAGAGCTGAATTCTGCATTTTTAGTGACTTTGGGTATATAATAACCGAATGAGTCCTTTTACTTGAGAGTTTTGTGATGATAGATGGTCAATTTGATGTGATATTTCGTGGTCAAACCATAAAAAACAGACCTTTGGAAGAAGTCAAAGCGAATCTGGTCAATTTATTTAAATCATCGCCAGAGGCGGTGGAGAAATTATTCAGTGGGAATGAGGTGGCAATTAAGAAATCACTTGATTATTCAACCGCAATGAAATATCAATCGGCATTGAAAAATGCTGGCGCATTAGCATTAATCAAGGAAACTGAAAAGCCAGACATTCCCCAACAATCTATATCACAAAAAACGGTTGAGAGTCAGAGACGCGCAACTTTTGGTACTTCTGAACCGGAAAAAAAGGAGCCAGTAGAGGCGAACACAACAGAAAAGAATCCATCTAAACCCACTGTAGCGACACAAGTCAATCAATCTCAAAATATCGAAGAGGTCGCCAATCAAGCCGATGGAAATAGTATGACTTTAGCGGCTGTCGGTGCAAGAATACTACCTAATCGAGTTTATGAAAAACGTGAAGTTGACACCAGTGAGCTGTCACTTGCTAACGTTGGTGAGCGGATACTACCTAAAAAATCGCCAGAAAATCATCCTCAACCTTCGATTGACCATTTAAAGCTTGAAAATTAAGTTTTCCTGTAATGATCAAACCATAAATTCGTCGCGCCTGCCACTGCGACAGGCATCACCAGAATATTAACCACAGGGATCATTGTAAACAGCATCACCAATACCCCAAATCCGAGCGGACTACTCCTGTTCCGGCGTATATGGTTTAAAGTTTGTTGGAAAGATTGACGATGATTATCTTCTGGATAATCAATGTATTGGATTGCGGACATCCAACTATTAAATAGAAACCATATGATCGGTACAAAAGGCGAAATGGGGGTGATTAATAAAATCAAACAGCCAATAGCTCGTGGTAGATAATACATTAGTTTTCGCCATTCCCTAGCGATTAAGCGAGGCACATCTTTGACAAATGTTGACCAATCAAACGCTATTTCTTGATAACTATCGGACTCAAGATGCCGCTCTACAGCTTCTGAGAGTAAACCGTTAAAGGGCGCTGCTATCCAGTTGGCGAGGAATCCAAACAGAAAAAACACGCTAATAAACACCGTAATAACAATCAGAGGCCAGAGTAGCCAGCCTAATGTTGTTACCAGCCAGTTAAGCCCTTCAGCCGACCAACTGACGTACCAGTGCTGGCTATTGATATGAGTATCTAACCAAATAGGAAGCGCTTGATACCAATCGCCAATCAAGTTGAACGCGTAAACGGTCGCAATTCCAAGGAACACAAAGTTAATCAAAAGAGGTATAAATACGAACTTTTTAATTCCTGGTTTCCAAATTAAATGGAAACCTTTGCTTAGATATTGAGCACCACTGAAAGATCGATTATTCATTGTTTAAATATTATCTCTTTTAATCGGCATTATTTGTGTGTTTTATGACTGAAATAATTTAAACTAATGCGCTTGATAAAACCAGACCTAATTTGTAAGACTTTTCGGTAAGATATCGTCTTTCTAGATGAACTTTACGGCTTGCAATTGGCTTGGTGTGACGATTAGATTTAACTGTAGTCCCTTGATATATATAAAGGTCAGGAGAAATCTAGAGACCATGAGAATTATAGAACCAAATAATGCGATTAAAACAAATAAAACTAGCTGGCTTTAAGTCCTTCGTTGACCCAACTACTGTTCCATTTCCTGATAATCTGACAGCGATCGTTGGTCCTAATGGCTGTGGAAAATCAAACCTAATTGATGCGGTTCGATGGGTGATGGGAGAATCATCGGCAAAGCACCTTCGTGGCGATTCGATGACTGATGTTATTTTTAACGGTTCAACTTCAAGAAAGCCGGTCGGACAGGCCAGTATCGAGTTAGTTTTTGATAACTCCGATGGTACTTTGACTGGTGAGTACGCGAGTTATGCAGAAATAGCATTAAGACGAACTGTTACCAGAGATGGTCAATCAAATTACTTTTTAAACGGCACAAAATGTCGACGTAAAGATATTACCGGCATTTTTTTGGGGACAGGTTTAGGACCTCGTAGCTACGCGATCATTGAGCAAGGTATGATTTCTCGTCTTATCGAATCAAAACCGCAGGAGCTGCGGGTTTTTCTTGAAGAAGCAGCAGGTATCTCAAAATACAAAGAACGCCGACGAGAAACAGAAACTCGGATTAGACATACTCGCGAAAACATGGAGCGTTTATCCGATATTCGTGAAGAATTGGGCAAACAACTGGCGCATCTTCAACGGCAATCAAATGCCGCGTCTAAATACAAAGAATACAAAAAAGAAGAGCGAACTTTAAAAGGTGAGTTATCCGCGCTTAAATGGAAAAAATTCAATCAACAAGTCGAAACACTAACCTCAGAAATAAAAAAATTAGAGACAGAATTAGAAGCTCGCATTGCCGATCAGCGCCGCGCTGATACTCAAATTGAACATACTCGCGAAAAGCATATCGAATTGTCCGATGAATTCAATCATGCCCAAGGAAAATTTTATGGTGTGGGTGCTGACATTGCTCGTCTGGAACAGGGTATTGCGCATAAAAAAGAGCGTCAAGTCCAGCTGAATCAAGATTTTCAACAAGTGTCTAGTTCTTTAAGTCAGGTGATGGAACAGATGTCGCAAGACGAACAAGATCTGGAGCTTTTAAATGGTCAATTGATGGAAATTGAACCTGATTTAGAAATACAGCAACAAACTATGGAACAAGCGCTTGAAAGATTGACTGATTTAGAGTCAAAAACTTTAGACTGGGAAAAAGATTGGGAAGAATATAATAAAATTTCTGCCGAAAACAGCCAAAAAATGGAAGTTGAGCGTACCCGAATTCAGCATTTTGATCGCGTTATAGAGCGTTTGTCTAAGCGGATAGAAAGTAACGATTTAGAAGCAAGTAACTTACAAGCACAACCTATCGAAAAAGACGTTTTAACTGCGTCTGTCGAATTAAGCAAAGCCGAAGAGCAAACCTCAACACTTTCTGAAGTGGTAGAAAATTTATTTGAAACGATTTCAAAACAACGTCAGCAAAGGCGAGAGCGTCAGTCAGAGATCGATAGTTGTCGTCAGGAGTTGCAAAAAATACAAAGCCGTCATATTTCCTTATCGGCATTACAAAAAGCCGCATTAGGTAGTGATGACAAGGGCGTTGAAAATTGGTTAGAAAAAAATTGTACAAATAACAAAAAATTAGCTCAACAGCTCAAAGTCGACTCGGGTTGGGAATCAGCGGTGGAAATTGTTCTAGGTGATTATTTAGAAGCAGTTACTTTAGATTCGTTAGACGACATTTCATCTAAAATCGCTCAACTCGAAAGTGGGTCTTTGTGCTTTGTTAGCAATGAGTCCTCACCTGATAGTGACTTGACCACTAGCTTAGCAGCCAAAGTGGCTAATGGTACATCGGTTGCCCATATTTTAGGTCAAGTTATGGTCGCTGAAAATCTTGAACAAGCTTTTGCTATGCGAAGTAATTTATCGACCACTCAGTCGGTTGTGAGTAAAGATGGTTATTGGCTGGGTATTAATTGGCTAAGAGTTTCTAAAAAAGAGCGAGATCAGGTTAGCATTCTGGAAAGAGAATCAGAGCTAAAGGAATTATCTATCGACTTAGAACTGATAGAAGAAAAAATGGAGTTATTGCAGTCTCAGTCAGAAGAAGAGTCTGATAAATTGAAAGATCTAGAAAATAGCTGGGAAGAAAAACAGCGACTCTTAAGTGCAACCACCAAAAAATACAGTGATTTGCGAGCACAAGTTGGTTCTCAGCAAGCTAAATTAGAGCAAATGGTTAAACGCAAAGATGCGTTAACCAAAGAGAAAATTGATTTACTTCAACAACTAAAAATTGACGAGCTAGCGCTTTCTCAAAGCCGGATCAATCTTGAAAAGTTAGTCGATGCAATGGCTGATGATTTGGAAAAAAGAGAGTTATTAAACAGTCACCGTGATGACAGAAGAAATGATTTAGAACAGGCAAAAAATCAAGCGAGGATAGCCAAAGATAAGAGCCATGAGTTGGAATTAAGGGTTGCAAACATTAAAGCAGAAATCAATTCTAATCAATCGACTAATCAACGCATGCATTCGCAAGTCAGTGATTTACAAACTCGTAAATTATCACTTAAAAATTCGATGGAACAAGCTAATTCACCGGATGATAATTTGCAAATTGAGTTAGAACAAGCGTTAGAAAAACGCTTGTTAGCAGAGCAAGAATTATCAAAAGCAAGAGACATGTTAGAAGACGTTGAAAAATCGGTTCGAGTATTTGAAAAACAACGTTCTGAAGCCGAGCAATCTGCACAAGCTGTGAGAGGGCGATTAGAAAAGCTACGTATGCAATGGTCAGAAAACAGTACTAAGCAGAGCGCCCAGGAAGAAAACATTTCGAGCCACGATGAAAACATAGAAGAAATTTTGAGCCATCTTCCACATGATGCAACTGAAGAAGCTTGGATGAATATGCTAGAAAAGGTCGCCAATAAAGTTCAGCGATTAGGTGCTATCAATTTGGCGGCAATTGAAGAACATAAAGAACAATCGGAACGTAAAGTTTATCTTGATGCCCAAAATGAAGATCTCGAAGAAGCGTTGAGTTCACTTGAATCAGCGATTAGAAAAATAGATAAAGAAACGCGAACGAGATTTAAAGAAACATTTGATAAAGTAAACTCCGGGATGAAAGAACTATTTCCTAAAGTATTCGGTGGCGGTCATGCCTACTTAGAGATGACTGGTGAAGATCTACTAGATACAGGCGTAACGGTAATGGCTAGACCTCCAGGCAAACGGAACAGCACCATCCATTTGTTATCAGGCGGTGAAAAAGCGTTAACAGCACTATCGTTAGTTTTTTCTATCTTTCGTTTAAATCCCGCACCGTTTTGTATGCTGGACGAGGTCGATGCTCCATTAGACGATGCCAACGTAGGGCGCTTTTGTAAATTAGTTCAAGAAATGTCAGAACAACTACAATTTATTTATATTACACATAACAAAGTTTCAATGGAAATGGCTCACTCGTTAGCGGGTGTGACCATGCAAGAGCCAGGTGCATCAAGACTCGTATCCGTTGATGTTGATGAAGCTGCTCAGTTAGCAGGTATTTAACTTTTTTAGTTAATAACGGAGAAAAAAGGAAAGCTGGTATGGAATGGCAAATGCGGATAGCACTTATTATTGGCGGATTCGTTCTTATTGGCTACATTCTCTTTGATTTTAACAAAAAGAGAAAAATCCAAAAAGAAAACGAAAGATTGAAACGACAGTTTGCCAATATGGATAATGACGTGGACGGTTCAGGTTTTGATAACGACGGTGTAGGCGAAGCGCGTCCTGTAAATGACGATGACTTATCATCAAACAATGTAAGCATTGATAAAAACGTTGTTGAAAAGTCTGTCGGAAATAATACTGAGCAAGCTGTAGAAACAAAAACAACACAAGATTTATTTCAAGAAAAAGGCGAAGTTCTCTCACAACAACCCCAACTAGTTTTGTCTCTTTTGCTAAAAGCATCTCAAGGTCATAATTATAAGGGAAAAGATTTTTTACCTATTTTTTTGTCACAGGGATTAAGGCATGGTGATATGGATATTTTTCATCGATACAAAAATACTGGCGCTAATCCAGGACCGATTTTCTTTAGCCTTGCAAATGGAATTGCTCCAGGAACTTTTAGTATGAAGAATATTGAAGCTTTCGAAACCCCCGTGCTGGCTCTTTTTATGACACTGCCTGGATCTGATGATGGGCAGGTCGCCTACAATGCGATGGTCAATACAATCAAACTATTAAAAAATGAACTTGGTGGTGAAATTCTAGATGAAACTCAATCAAAATACACCGAACAAACTCATAATCACCGACTTGATCAAATTCAAGAATTTAGTCGAAAAATGAGTTAGAGCTAACTCAAAATCGCTACGCTTAAAAACCAATATTGGGAAGGACACAATTGAGTCACGATAATGCAACAACAAGTTCACTAGAGCAAAGAATAGCCCTGCTCATTCAGCAAATAGAAGATTATAATTATCAATACTATGTGTTAGATTCACCGAGTGTTCCTGATGCAGAGTACGATCGAATTCTACGAGAACTCATTCAGCTTGAACAGGAAAACCCTTCATTAATTAATCCACAATCACCTACTCAAAAAGTCGGAGGGAAACCCGCTGATGGGTTTGAGCAGGTGACCCACCTAACTCCGATGCTCTCGCTTGATAATGTGTTTAGTGAAACTGAATTTAATGCATTTACAAAGCGTATTGGTGAACGTTTATCGTTTGGTGCTGAGCAAGTACAAAAGATCGAATTTGTCGGTGAACCAAAACTCGATGGTTTGGCTATTAGCTTGTTATATGTAAATGGTGAACTGATCCATGCGGCTACTCGTGGCGATGGAAACGTCGGTGAAAATGTCACTCATAATATTAGAACAATCGCGAGTATTCCTTTAAAACTAAGATCAAATTTTCCAGCCGAGTTGGATGTGCGCGGTGAAGTGTTTATGCCGAAAAATGTATTTGACCAATTGAACCAACAAGCCATCGAAAAAGGTGAAAAAACTTTTGCGAATCCTCGCAATGCGGCTGCGGGAAGTTTGCGACAACTCGATCCAATAATTACCGCTAAACGAAAGTTAGGCGTGTACTTTTATGCAATCGGCAGCGCTAATAGTGGTGTTTTAAAAGATGCTCATTACCAGAGATTACTGCAATTAAAAGAATGGGGATTGCCTATTTGTCCTGAAATAAAATGCCTAACCGGAATTAATCAATGTATTGATTATTTCGAAAACATTCTGAATAAAAGAAATGATTTGGCGTACGATATTGATGGTGTCGTGTTCAAAGTTGCTCCAATTGAGTTGCAACAACGGCTTGGGTTTGTTTCAAAAGCGCCGCGCTGGGCAATAGCCTATAAATTTCCCGCACAGGAAGAAATGACGACTTTGCTCGCAGTCGATTTTCAAGTTGGACGAACGGGAGCTATTACGCCAGTGGCAAGATTAAAGCCCGTTTTTGTTGGCGGTGTCAATGTGAGTAATGCAACTTTACACAATATGGACGAGATTAAGCGGCTTGATGTGAGAGTTGGTGATACTGTTATCATTCGTAGAGCAGGTGATGTGATACCGCAGATTGTTTCAGTTGTTACTGAGCGAAGACCAAGTGAAACCGAAATCATCAGTACACCAAATGTTTGTCCGGTTTGCCATTCAGCAGTGGAAAAAGAACCAGAACAAGCGATCTATCGATGCACTGGCGGTTTGATCTGTTCTGCGCAAAGAATTCGGTCTATTATTCATTTTGCGTCTCGTAAAGCGATGGATATTGAAGGGCTTGGTGATAAGCTGATCGAAGTGTTATGCGATCACAATTTGATTACAAAACCATCAGATATTTATCAATTAACGACCGAGCAACTTTCTGAACTGGAAAGGATGGCCGAAAAATCAGCAACTAACGTGATCAATTCAATTGAAAAAAGTAAACAAACAACTTTAGCAAAATTTTTGTATGGATTAGGTATTCGTGAGGTCGGCGAGACCACCGCAATGAATCTTGCTAATGAACTTTTGGATTTGGATACTATAATAAATGCCGATCAAATTCGCTTAGAATCTATCAAAGATATCGGTCCGATTGTCGCTTCACATATAGTGGCATTTTTTGCCAATGAAGAGAATCTAAAGGTTATTGCTGAGCTTCAAGAACGAGGTGTTACGTGGCCAGAGATTGAGAAAATACAAGAAAGTCACTTGCCGCTAAATGGGCAAAAATGGGTTCTAACCGGAACTTTAAACCAAATGAAGCGAGACGAAGCAAAACAGAAATTACACGCTCTAGGTGCAAAAGTAAGTGGAAGTGTTTCTAAAAATACCTTTAAAGTTGTCGCAGGAGAATCAGCCGGTTCAAAACTGACAAAAGCGACTGATTTGGGTATTGACGTCATAGATGAGCAGGCATTTATCGACTTTCTAGCTGGGCTGGAGTAGGATCGTAAAGGCGTGAGACTAGCAAGATTACAATCATTTTATAAAATAAAAAATAGGAGCAAAAAATGCCAATATTAGCTTTATATTCTGGAATATTAGGGTTATTACTTGTTTATTTATCGCTAAACGTATCGATAAATCGCAAGAAGTACACAATTGGGATCGGGGATGGCGAAAATAAAGATCTCGCCAGGGCTATTAGAGTTCAAGCAAATTTTACAGAATATGTTCCCGTCGCACTAATTCTGCTAGCTGTATTTGAAAGTAATCATGGTCACGCTCTAATTGCACATATCGCCGGGGGTTTGCTCGTTTTAGCTCGCATTTTACATGCGTATGGATTAGGTAAAACGGTTAAAGTCTCTTTTAATCGAGCGGCTGGTGCTATACTAACCTGGCTTACCATAATTGGACTTGCTGGCGCTAATATTTACTATTTTGTCATAACGCAATTACTCTGAGCGCGCGCGATAGGAGATCCTAAACTTGCACGTAGTGATCTCCCAATTGTCAGAAATATTACCAATGACAAAAAAGCAATAATGAAATTAGTCGCTTAGATTAATATCTCAATATCGTGTAAGAGATCTCCTACGTAGTACTTCGACTATCACCTAGTTAGCTTTCAGAATTTTCGACTGGTTTTTCTCAACTCGTTCCTGCAAAATGACGGTGGTTTTTAAGAACGGGGTTTTAAGAACGAATGTCTACACAGACAGCTTTTACAAAGATGCACTCTGTCAATTAATTCCATAATCCAATTCATACTAAAAAGGATATTAAGATGAAAGAATTCAAACATCAATGGGCTACTTTTCGTAAAGGAAGAATGCGAATAAAAGCATGTGCGTCTTGCGGTGAATTGCATTTACCTAGTAACTCAGAAAAATCCTGCGAAAACAACTCCGTTTTAGAAAGTCAAATTGTCAAAGCGGGCTATCGATTGTACGGCGGGCACGCTTCTCTAGGTTAGTTCACGTTAAATCGTCATGGTCGAACCTGCCAACACCTCGTCTGAAGGATCCAGTTGTTGCCTTATTTACAAATTCTTGGTGAATCGTGTTTCCCGGCTAGTCCGGTTTTTTTCCAATTTTTTATTACAATCATCTTTAATCTAAATACTGGTGCAGCCAGTTGTTCACTTCGTTATGCCATTGGATGCTATTCGCTGGTTTTAAAACCCAATGATTTTCATTTGGAAAATAAAGTAGCTTACTCGGGATCTTCATTTTTTGTAATGCGGTGAATGTTGCTAAAGATTGAGTTTCAGGAATTCTAAAATCTCTTCCTCCTTGAATAACCAGCATTGGGGTTTTCCAGTTTTTTACATAATTAACGGGATTAAATTTTTCATGTTTTTTCGGATGTTCAAAATAGCTTCCACCATTTTCCCATTCTACAAACCATAATTCTTCAGTTGAATAATACATCATACGATTATCAAAAATACCATCATGATTAATTAAGCATTTGAACTGATCTTGCCAATTTCCTTCAATCCAATTGATCATATAACCACCGTAAGATGCACCCAAAGCACAGGCATTATTACCATCAATAAATGAATATTTTTTCAGTGCGTGAGAGAGTCCTTTTTGTAGATCCTCAAGCGGTCTATTTCCCCAGTTTTGAGTAATGCTGTCAGTAAATTTTTGACCGTAGCCAGTCGAGCCATGAAAATCGATCATCACAACAGCAAAATCTTGTCCTGCGTAAGTTTGCGGATTCCAGCGATAATGAAAATGATCACCAAAACTCCCTTGTGGTCCACCGTGAATTAAAAAGGCAAGAGGGAATTTTTTGCCTTCAATAAAATTGGCTGGTTTAACCACGTAACCGTAGACGGTTTCATCATTCCATCCTTTAAAAGCAAATTGCTCGTAGTCGCCAAATTTAATTTGCTTTAGTTTTTCTTGATTCACAAAAGTAATTTGTTGCTGATTGTCGCCATTTAAATCGGAGGAATAAAGTTGTACCGGACTTTTAAGACTGTCTTTACCAAAGACAAGGCGGTTCTTACCTACTGAAACACTACCAATGTAACCGTCACTATTAAACGTTGTGTATTTACCTGTCGAAATATCAAGTTTCCATAAAGCTTTTGTACCTATGTTATTTCCTGTGAGATAAAGAGATCGATCATCTTTAGAAAAGGCTAAAGAGCTGAACGAGCGATCCCAATGATTAGTGATACTTTGAGTTTTTCCTGAAATTAAATCGGTCAACATAACTTCCAATCGATCCGCTTCAAACCCCGGTCTTTTCATTGCCAAATAAGCCATACTTTTTCCATCATGACTAAATATTGGTTGAGTGTCCCAAGCGAGATTATTCTTTGTTAAAATTTTTGCTTTATCGGGCGAATCGACATTGACGCTATACAGATCAAAATTGGTGGAAGTGGGTTCTTCAGCGTTTTGCAATCTGGCAGAAAAATAAACTTTGCTACCATCAGGAGAAAAGTTATATTCTTCATCACCGCCAAAAGGATCAGATGGAACATTGGCATTCACCGATTTTGTCACGTGAATTATTTCATTTTTGTTAGCTAATCCTTTTTTGTTTAAGCTCACCAAAAAGAGTTGCGACTGAGTTTTGCCGATCCAATGATCCCAGTGGCGCACAAACATTTTGTCGTATATTTGTCCGGTTGCTTTTTCATTATCTGCTATTTCGATTTTATCGGTGGTACATTTAAAATTTTCACATTCAGGATAAACGTTCGCAGAGAAAAGTAAACTGGTCGAATCCGGTGATAGCTTAAAGCTGGAAACATCTATAGGAAAATCGGTCACTTGCGCTAGCTTGTTATTATTTTTTCTATCGATTGACCAAACTTGAGAGATTTCTGAGCGGGAAGATAAAAAATAAATATAACGCCCGTTTGATGACCATTTAGGCGAATGATCAGATGCCTTATGGGTGGTCAGTTGAATGGCTTTTTTAGATTTTATTTCCGTTAGCCATAAATCTGTTCTTCCTTTGTTGGCTTGCATATCGGTTGAGCGTAAAACATAAACGACAGATTGATCATCGGGAGAAATTTGCGGACTGGATATTCTTTGCAATTGAACTAAATCTTCAGCGGTAAATGGCTTTTTATTAGCATTAGCACTTGAAATGTCTAACACACAAAAGAGTAGCAACGCTACTTTCGGATTAGACAGTATTAGTATTATTCGCTTGAAGATCATCGCCGAACGCCTTAAAAGAACAAGATAGGATTATTTTAATGATTTTTGCTTACAGGATTACACTTAATTAGCTTGCAGCATTTTGAGTAATACTTGAACATGCTCGGTGGTTTCAACTCCCCTATCGGTTAAATAACCCCCATCCGCCAAAGTAGTCATTCCCTTGTCAAATAAGCGCTGAGCAGCGGCTACCTTGCTTGGATCGGCATCTTTATGGACTTTTAAGCCACCTTGAGTAGAATTCAAATCAAATAAATTAAGTAATTTGAGCTCTTCTAAAAGATCGGGTGTAATTGACATTCTCGACTCCCTGATTATTGGTATTCTAATCTGCTAAAACTATCACTTTTGGGCGGTTGGGTATAGTAAAAAAGCACTGTTTTTCAATTAACAATCAATAGAGGAAAAATGATTAATATATTAACACTCAGACTAATTTCTTGACACTCATCATGATAGACCTTAAAATTCGCGCCGGATTTGGGGCTATAGCTCAGCTGGGAGAGCGCTACACTGGCAGTGTAGAGGTCAGCGGTTCGATCCCGCTTAGCTCCACCAATCCTTCTTGCTAAATTCCTAGCACTCTATATGTTGAGAGCTCTAGTTGGGTATCGTTATTTTAGCAAGGTTCTTCTATGCAGTGCTGAAGCGGAAATATTGCCATCATTATCCAGCAAAACTTTTTGAATATGTTCCCATTCTAACCGGCCAACTGGCATAGTTTTTCGTCAATGATGCATTGTTTGCCAGTACGCTAACGGGTACGCCTCCTAACGTTACCTATATGCCGAATACAGATTTTACTGGGAATGACAGTTTTACCTTCATCACAAGTGACGGCGCTGCTATAAGTTCGCCACCACTGTCGGTATCAATGTTCCAGATACACTGCCAGAAGCCTTTAGCTTTATAGATATTTCAGAAATCACTCCGATCCATTATAATTACCTCATCTGTTTCAGACCATTAATAACATTTCGATCATTGGTTCAACTAAGTCATAACCTCATGCAAATATATTGAACAATCAATATTTATGCTACTCTAGCGGCTTAGACTGACGAACCGTTATTTGACATAGTATCAAATAAATAAATTTATTTTTGGATGAACAACTCGCTTACAATAAGAGATTTTCCATGACGATAATAAAACAGCAAGATTTTATTGATAGCGTTGAAAGCGCTTTACAATATATTTCCTACTACCATCCCAAAGACTTTATTGATGCGCTTTATAAAGCATATCTCAAAGAAGAGAATCCAGCAGCCAAAGACGCCATCGGTCAAATTCTAATCAACTCGCGAATGTGCGCGGAAGGTAAACGCCCAGTTTGCCAGGATACTGGTATCGTGACTTCCTTTATTAAAATCGGAATGGATGTTCAGTGGGATGCCGATTTGACTGTACAAGACATGGTTGACGAAGGCGTAAGGCGAGCTTATAAAAATCCCGATAATCCATTACGTGCTTCGATTGTCGCTAATCCTGTTGGTCCAAGAGTCAACACTAAAGACAATACCCCGTCAGTCGTTCATGTTGAAATGGTCAAAGGCGATAAGGTTGATATCACGGTAGCAGCCAAAGGCGGCGGGTCTGAAAATAAGAGCAAATTTGTGATGCTTAACCCAAATGATTCAATTGTCGATTGGGTTTTAAAAACCGTGCCAACAATGGGGGCGGGTTGGTGTCCTCCAGGAATGCTTGGATTAGGTATCGGCGGTACTGCTGAAAAAGCAATGATGATGGCAAAAGAATCCTTAATGGATCCGGTTAATATTCATGAATTACAGGAAAAAGGCGCAGAAACTTCAGTCGAAAAACTCCGTCTAGAAATTATGGATAAAGTTAATAAACTTGGTATTGGCGCACAAGGCTTAGGTGGATTGACGACCGTTTTAGACATCAAAATTAAAGACTGTCCAACTCATGCAGCTTCGTTACCAGTGGCAATGATCCCCAACTGCGCGGCGACACGTCATGCCCACTTTTGTTTGGATGGAAGCGGAGCTAGTTATATTGAAGCACCAAACTTAAGTGATTGGCCGGAAATACCTCAAGCTGATAAAAGCCAATTGAAACGTGTCAATATTGATAATATTTCTGAGCAAGAAATTGAATCATGGCAGCCTGGAGAGTCTCTGTTACTTAGCGGTAAGATATTAACCGGCAGGGATGCGGCGCACAAAAAAATCAAGGATCTGGTCGATAGTGGTCAATCACTACCAGATGGTGTTGATTTCGAAGGACGGTTTATTTATTACGTTGGTCCAGTTGATCCCGTTGGTGATGAGGTCGTCGGTCCTGCCGGTCCGACAACCTCCACTCGAATGGATAAGTACTCCGAAATGATGCTTAGCAGTAAAGCCGATGGTGGTATGGGATTGATGGGCATGATCGGAAAATCGGAACGAGGTGAAATGGCGCTTAAAGCGATTGCGAAATATAAAGCAGTTTACCTTATGGCCGTTGGTGGTGCCGCTTATTTAGTTTCTAAAGCAATTAAACAATCTCGAGTGGTAGCATTTGAAGAATTGGGAATGGAGGCGATTTACGAGTTTACGGTTGAAGATATGCCAGTGACAGTTGCAGTCGATACCAAAGGCAATTCGGTACATAAAACAGGACCAGCGGTTTGGAAGATTAAAATTGAAGAGAATGGATAGATTTTAATAAGGCTTGTTCGATATTTTGGAAAGGTCGAAAGTGTCCAAATAAAATAAATTCTACAAGTTAAGAAAAAACAGGAAAAATATGAGCATAGAAAGTGCGGGTAAAAAATTTAGGCAAGCGGTGGCGGATAACAAACCACTACAAGTTGTCGGAACAATCAATGCATTAACAGCGCACATGGCAAAACAAGCAGGGCATAAAGCGATCTACCTAGCGGGTAGTGGTGTTGCCGCTAATTCGCTCGGTCTGCCGGACTTAGGCATCAGTACGATTGATGATGTACTGACGGATGTTCGTCGAATAACCGACGTTTGCGATCTACCTTTGTTGGTCGATGCAGATACAGGATTTGGCGGCGCATTTAATATTGCTCGCACTGTTCGATCATTGATCAAGTTTGGTGCGGCGGGATGTCACATCGAAGATCAAGTTGCGGCAAAACGATGTGGACACCGCCCTGGAAAAGAGGTTGTACCTCTAAATGAAATGGTTGATCGGATCAAAATGGCAGTCGATGCTCGAACCGATGAAAATTTTGTCATCATGGCTCGAACCGACGCACTGGCGGTTGAAGGAATGCAATCAGCGCTTGATCGAATTCATGCTTGCATTGAAGCCGGTGCTGATATGATTTTTCCCGAAGCGATCACTGAACTGGAGCAGTATAAAAAATTAAGTGAAGAAATTGACGTACCGTTTTTAGCCAATATTACCGAGTTTGGAAAGACACCGCTATTTTCAACACCTGAACTTGCCGAAGTCGGAGTTGATATTGTGCTCTATTGTTGTGGTGCTTATCGCGCGATGAACCAAGGTGCAGAAGCATTTTATAAAGCGTTGATTTCTGATGGTCACCAGCGAGATATTGTTGCAAGAATGCAAACTCGCGAAGAGCTTTATAACTATTTAAATTACCATAAATTTGAGCAAAAACTCGACGAGCTATTTGCCGATAATAAGGAGAAGTAACTAATGAGTAACCATACTGAAAACTCAACCACTCAAGATACCACGCCGGTACGCAAACCAAAAAAATCAGTCGCTCTTTCTGGAGTGCCCGCAGGGAACACTGCACTTTGTTCTGTCGGATTAACTGGTAATGATTTAGCTTATTGTGGATATGATATTTTAGAATTCGCAGAAAATGCCGAGTTTGAAGAAATCGCACATCTTTTAATTCACGGTCGATTGCCTACCAAAGCAGAACTGGTTAATTACAAAAGAAAACTTCGTTCAATGCGTGGTTTACCAACAGTCGTTCAAGAAGTGTTAGAAGCTATCCCAGCAGCCGCTCATCCGATGGATGTTTTAAGAACAGGTTGCTCGGTTTTAGGAACGGTTTTACCTGAAAAGGATGGACAAGCACCAGCCGATGCGCGAGATATTTCTGATCGCTTATTGGCATCTTTTGGGTCAATGTTGCTGTATTGGTACCACTATAGCCACAACGGAAAATGCATTGATGTTGAAACTGATGACGACTCTATCGGCGCGCACTTTTTGCATATGCTCCACGGAGAAAAACCAGGTAAGCAATGGGAAGCGGCGATGCACACTTCTCTAATTCTTTACGCTGAGCATGAATTTAATGCATCAACTTTTGCTAGTCGAGTGATTGCAGGAACTGGCGCGGATATGTACTCTGCGGTAAGTGGTGCGATTGGTGCTTTGCGTGGACCAAAACATGGCGGCGCGAATGAAGTGGCACTCGAAATTCAAAAGCGTTATGCGTCTCCTGATGAAGCCGAAGCAGATATTAAAGAACGGATGGCAAGAAAAGAAATTGTCATCGGTTTTGGTCATCCTGTATACACGGTTTCCGATCCACGAAATGTAGTGATCAAAAAAGTTGCGAAAGAATTATCGCAAACCCAGGGCGATATGAAGCTGTTTAATGTCGCAGAAAGATTAGAATCAGTAATGTGGGAAGAAAAGAAAATGTTCCCTAATCTTGATTGGTTTTCGGCTGTTTCTTATAACATGATGGGTATTCCAACTGCTATGTTTACCCCTATTTTTGTGATGTCGCGAATTACTGGATGGGCAGCACATATTATGGAGCAACGGGTGGATGGGAAAATCATTCGACCAAGCGCGAATTATATTGGACCAAAACCGAGAGATTGGGTTTCGATTGATAGACGATAATCTCTGATTCCAAACATATTGAAGTCAACCCACTCGCTAAAGCTTCGTCCTTCGGGAAATTCTAATTGACGACCATAGAAATTTCTTGCTTCATCTAAATCTCGTAGCTGAATAGCGGGGTGAAAGGGAGTTAGTTGCATAATTTTTATCCACTCGTTTTTTATAAAAAGATAGCCTACCTAGATAGGCTTCCATTACGGCTCTATATGCGAACCTAAGACTTCGTTCGGTTAATAGGAAAGTATTCATCACGGATAGCTTTTTTATGTTCTATACTAAATAAAGCCACCCAAAATACCGTCAATATCCTTTAACAAACAACAATTTGACGTCTATTTAACATGATGATCTTAAGCGACTAATTGAAAGAACATTCTCTCTAGAAGGTTTTTATGAAGAAAAAAATATATATCCATATTGGAACACAAAAAGCGGGTTCCACAGCGATACAAAGCTTTTCTAGCATTAATTATGATCATCTTTTATCAAATGGCGTTTATTACCCATTAATTGGCAGATATCCGCCGTTTGTTGGAAAGAACGATAAAGTATTTATTAACGGTGATTTCTTACGAGAAAAAAATTATCGATCAAGGCTTGATAAATTGCTGTTAGAGTTTAGAAACAATCATTGTCATACCATGCTTCTTTCAGAGGAAGGTCTGTCCGCAGCAGATCCTATTTCCGAATATAATTTCGAAGTTTATCAGGATATCAAAGGTTTTGACGTCAAAATTATCGTTTACCTAAGAAGAGCATCCGAGTATTTGGCTAGTTTTTGGCAAGAGTGTGTGAGAAATAAAATCTTAGTAACAGATTTAGAGTCGTTCATTCTAACTCACGAATATCGAGAGTCACTGAGAAAGATCCACGAATTATCTAAGATAGTAGGAAAAGAAAATATAATTGTAAGAGTTTTTGAAAAAGATAGTTGGCTAAATAATAATTTAATCGATGATTTCTTGTCGGTCTTAAGTGTTACCAATGGAAATGATTTTAAACAATTGGGAAACGATATTAATACCGGAATGTCGAGGTTGAAAACTGAGAAAATTTCATATCTAAATAGATATTTAAACAATCATAAAATGCAAAATGAATTTGATATAAAGGACGGTTTTTTGGATGACGATGTTCTTTCAGACAGGCAAAGGGTTATTGATTCGGTATCTGATCAACTCATAAAAAATGTAACTGACAAGTACTACCCTGACGAATGTGAAATAGCAAAAACTTATTTAGGAAGAGATGAATTATTTATTACCCGATACCCAACCGTGTATGGTACAGATAGACAAACTTATCAAGGACTGACCTCTGAAGTGGAAAGAGCCTTAATAGGCTACATTTCTCAACAAAAACCGAATCGGCGCACGATGTAGTCGTTGTTCGCTACCTGTTTAGTCTTTGCTATTTATCTGCAAAGCACCGACCACGTATCGTGATAAAAGATAAATCTGATTACCAATCTATTCCATGAATCGCCAATAACTAATGGAACTATTTTGAAAAAAACACTAGACTTTATAATTCATTCATACCTGTTTGAAACGTAATCTATAATACTGAGGTAATAAGATGGTAACTTGCTATTTAAAATATATTATTGATCCCTTTAAACTGGAAGAGTTTGAAACCTACGCCAAACTTTGGATACCATTGGTGAATAAATTTGGCGGGATCCACAATGGCTATTTTTTGCCATCGGAAGGTGCAAACAATATAGCGTTGGCGCTTTTTACCTTTCCTAGTTTAGCGTTATATGAAGAATACCGAGAAAAGTCATTCAAAGATCCTGAGTGTGTTGAAGCATTTAAGTACGCTGAAAAAACGAATTGTATTGTCAGTTACGAGCGAAGCTTTTTTAGACCGGTTTTTGATTAGACATGGAATAAGACTCAAAAGCATATGAATATTCTAAAAAAAACGTAACTATTCAGCGTGTTTTCAATAAAAAACAGAAAGTATTACTTGACACGATTTTATCGTTATTTTGCCAAAAAAAAATCAGTCTAAAATAACTCATTAATTGGTGGTTTAAAAGAGCCATTTGATCCGAGGTGATCTTAGTGCTTTCTCAGGGTAGTCCGCAATAGGCAAAAAATAATATTCGCTTAGAAAGGCATTTAGAGGGCAAAAATTCGGTCTTAAAAGCCCATGATACCATTCTGGCATTGAAAATAAACAGCGATTGTTTCTCGGTGAAATTAGACGGTATCGACATCGATACAACTTTAAAGGAATTAGAGTTGGGACTTGCACAAGAGAGCGAGCTTTCTCCGGCACTCCGCTCGATGATTGGTGTTTTGATCTTGATTGTCAAATTGTTGACCAACCGTATCGGATTAAACAGTAGTAACAGCAGCAAGCCGCCGTCAAGTGATCCCGATAGAAAAAAGAAATCTCAAAAGAAATCAAATAATAAAGCGGGTGGTCAAAAAAATCATCAAGGAAGCACTTTAAAGAAAATTGATGATCCTGATGAAATTGAAACCATTGAGATTGATCGA
>Ga0316204_10004429_pt1 | contig 25178 bp, 18 predicted proteins | sample 6monrhotite_MG_2_FD_205661 | JGI IMG/M metagenome (GOLD analysis project Ga0316204, IMG submission 205661) | Microbial mat bacterial communities from mineral coupon in-situ incubated in ocean water Damariscotta River, Maine, United States -... | ecosystem: Environmental > Aquatic > Marine >... | reverse complement strand
CCGATAGCGGCGACGATGCGGATGTCAGTGGACTGCCGAATGATCTGGTGGAGGCGGTAAAGTCCCTGCATGAGCGGGTGCAACAGATGGCCGACCATCGTATCGAGCAGGCCCGCGACGAATTCAAGGCTTCGAATGATGAACTCCGAAAAGAACTGGCTGAGGCCCGCAATGCCATCGCGCTGCTTACTGCCCGCCAAAAGGATCTGGACGGCCAAATATCACGTATTACCGAGGAAAAAAGTCAGCAAGACAAGTCCTTGGAGGACGCGCGCGTCAGCCTGGCCAAGGCAGAATCCCAGCGCGACGAAGCCATTACACGGACAGCTTAATTGAAGGAAAGCGTTGCCGAACTCAAGTAGGAAAATAAGGATATCCGCGATCATTTTGAGCATTACCAGCAGCGCACCGCCGGAGACCGTCAGCAGGAGCGCGAACAGTTTCGCTCGGTTAACCAGGGGTTGAAAGATCAGACCCAGGATCTGCAGCACCGGCTCACCCAGACCGAGTCAAGGGCTTCCAAGCTGTTTGATGCCAATGCGCAGATGCAAAGAAGTGTCGATGAACTCGAACAGGCCAATGCTACGCTAAATAGCGAGCTGAGCCGAAAGACTGAGGATATCCGGAACCTGAAACGTGACCTTGAGGAAGCCTTGACCGATAATCAGAAATATCAAGGTAAAAATGAGCAGCTGACAGAAAAAATAGCAGCGCTTACCAGTCAGAATGCAGATCTCAACAAAGAAATGGCTGTGTTATCTCAGGCATTGAAGATAACCAAAACCGAATTGAAAACCACTCAGGATAAAGTGGCGTTTCTGGCCGATGAGAACAAGGTTATCCTTCAGGAAAAGGCGATGATCCAGGGACAATTCAAACAACTCCAGGGGTCGCTATAATCATGCTCGTTACACGACCGGCAGGTTAATTTCGGGATTAACCGCTATTTATCGGAAACTTACGGTGTGTTACCGACTCTGGCCAAACTTGTCAATTTTGTCGGTTCTTCCACAGGACCCCAAAGTAGGGATACCAAGGGGATGCTCCGGTTCGATAAACGTCAGGCGACAGAAGAATGTCAATATTTCATTTTAGTATCAATAGGTTATAAGCGATGTGGCTAAATTCAACGCTTTTGCCGGCCGGACCTCTAACAGTGTGATTCAGCCCTTAATTCACATTTTAAAAGAACTATGACTATTTCTATCTCGTCACAATAAACGACCTCGTCTGCTTAAAGATTGATAACTGACTATTACTTGTCATCATGTGTTTTTGACTCAAGAAAACAACGTCGTTGCCAGAATGGCAGTTTATGATAACGACTCTCCGCCAGATACAATTGATGACGCAATGAGACGTATTGATTGAATTGATCAAAAACCATGTCCTGATAGTCGTTAATTGCCCGGTCATCTTTTTCCTGACAGGCACGGGTTATAGCTGATCCCGCTTGTTCGCCGTGCATTAAGGCTTTGGTAATGCCTGCTGCTGTCAGTGGATCGTAGCTACTGGCGGCATCGCCAACGGCTAGCCAGTTTGTTCCTGTAACGCGGGACAGAATGGCCGATGGTGCCGCTTTTACCTGTAGTGCGGGGAGCTGCTGCAATAATACAGGCGGTAACCATTCTTTCAGCCCCTGCGTTTTATGTAGCTGTTGGTTCCACTTTTCGGGATTGATTAAACTCTGTTCTTTGATGATATTGGCATCACTGGTTAACGATACAATGACGCGTTCGCCAGGTAAGCGTGCGGCGTACCACCAGCCATTTTCTACCGCTTCTGCAAAGCTACGGTTAGATAGTTGCAAACCTTTTACCAGGGGAAATATCGCACACAGGGAAATCACTTCATCCAGCACATTTCTGACAACACCCAGTCGTCTGGCAAAACAGGCACTCTGGCCACTGGCATCGACCACAAAATCAGCGTCCATGCTTTTTTCTTCACCATCTTCGAGCTTAAACCGCAATTCAAATCCAGATGCTTGTTGGACGACTGAATGCAAACGCCAACCATCAAAACATTGGGCACCTTGAGATTGGGCTGCCCGATATAACTGCAAGTCAAATTGATTCCGGTCCAGATGAAAACCTTTGCCCACCGGGTTCAGCCAAAAGTCATTGTGTCCTGGGGTATCTGTTCCCCAGATCGAGACACTGCCAGAACAAGCCAGATGTACTTTTTCAGATAAAAAATGACTGGCGCCGAGACGCTCCAGTACTGGCGAAGCCGCCGGGGGAATGCTTTCACCAATTTTTATTTCTGAACGTTGCCTGGCGTTAAACAGGCATACATCATGTTTTCCTGATTGCAGTAGTGATAACGCAGTGGCAGAGCCCGCCGGACCACCACCAATAATGGCGATGGTCCGGTTTTTTGCAGTAGAGGGTAAAGCAGTACTTGCAGGCAAATGTTTTACTCTCTATTTCGGTCCGCAATCATCCGGGGGGGTGTAACCAGGAAGGCTTTCCGTCGGCCATGGCTGAACAATATCACCATCTTCAGAAAACAGGCTGGCGACTTCAATAAATTTATCCGCACCATAGTGACCGCCTTCATTAGCTGGGACTTGTGTTCCCTGAATGACAAAACCAACCTTGTGCCAGTTTTCAACAAAATCGAAATAACACTGGTAACGGCCTTCCTGTTGAGGATAATCACTCTGAGTCCCTTTGCCGCGTACACTGAATAACTGCCCGCCCAGACTCCAGGTTTTACTCGCGGCATCATAAGTACATTTATCTGCGGGATACACATTCACCGGACGCTGTGCAGGCCATGACCAGTATAAGGTGTTATTTTCCGCTGGATTTGGGTCTGGCGTATGTGTTGCACAACTGTTGTAGTCGGTATGCCAGGGTAACGACATAAATTTACATAAATCACCGGGTTCGACAGCCGCTGTACGCAGAGGAATATAACCCACTTGCAGGAACGGCTGGTCTTTTTGTACTGTTGCATAATTCAGCTTTTGCCCATTTACTCGGAACGGCCCAGTGGCACCTTTCCAGTTCTGTTTATAAAAATTGATATCACGGACAATAAATGTGAGGTCAATACCTGGCGAATAACGACCACCCAGGCAATTTTCCAATACCACCTTATCAAGTTTTTCTCCTGCACCTAATATGACTGCTGCCTCCACCGATTGACCTGTATACCACTGGTCTAACAAAAAATACTGTGTGGGCGTTACTGATAAAAAACTTTTCATCGCATCTCCCAATGCCAGTGGCATTTTCACACCTTCATCATTTTCTGCTGCGACATTTGGATCACGAATCAATTCTTTGAAGTTGGGAATTTTTTTCTTTGGATCATCAGAGGGTTTTATCGCAGTAATGAAATCATGACCATTAATACCTGCAGATGGTAGATTTGTATTCCACCGCTGTAAAAATGCACCGTGAAAAACACTCAATACATCACTGTCGAATGATGCTTGATAACTTTTGTTGTATTGGCTATCAGAGAACATGCTCGGAATCAGGCCCAGCTCTTCTATCCAGGTAGAGTAGATATCATCCCAGGTAGAAACCACATTACGGGTTTGCGGAGCATAACCTGGGTCTGTTGTGACGACCCAGCCCCCCACTACGGACGCCGTTGACTGATTACCTGCACTGTCTTCCAAAACAATGACCGCATCAACCGGACCATCGGAGGTATCATCAAACCAACCATTATTATCAATGGCATCATTTAATGGTGCAGGCTTACCGTCTGTCGTTATACTGCTGGTTCTTCCGTATGCGCCAATGACAATCAGTCGCCCGGTGCCTGCTTCAATCGTCATTTGTCCCAGTGTGTCAATGTTTCCCAGTGGATTAAGCAAGGAAAAATGGTCCGATGGAAAACTGACCGGGTAATTCGGCTGAGATTCAATCTGGCCAGAATCATTGATATATTCACTGGGTGTCGCCGCATCAAATGCGAATGTCTCAACCCCGTTTGAACTGGATTTAATCACTCTTGGCCCCGGATCAATCACCAGCTTTTGCCGACGTTCCACAAGGGTCAGGTCATCACCAAAATCAGGATTTCTCACGGGTGGTGTATTACCGTTCTCATAGGAAACAATGCCTTCTTCTTCCCCATCGACATTGGTAATAGAGTAGTTGTTGCCTTTCTTGTTTGCTACATGAACCATCCAGAGAATATCTTTAATGGTTTTACCATTCACCGTATCACCAATGTTAATTTCTCGCCCTGGGTCATTTGACGGATATTGTTGTTGTTCCTGGTCATAAGCAAAAATGCGAAAACGTGCAGCTTGACGTACAGGATTTTGATTACTGTCGCGCAGGTCAGCTGCTTCGATAAAGGTGTCTTCAGTATTAACCTTTATCGGTAAACCACCAAATACACCGGTTTCGGTATCAACCAATTCGCCTGCCGCCGTTTCTGGTGCAATGTAGTAATCTTCACTGGAACCTACGCGGGAAAAATTAATTGTGGGATGTACCCGAAAAATTGTATCTGTCATGATTATGTCCTCCTGGACAAAAATAAATTGTGACCACTCAGCTCACCTTTGGCTCGCCCGAGAACAAGGAAAAAATGAGCCAAGCAATTACTGTGTATTTCAGTGCTACTATCTTGGATTCCATCCAAGCATTTTTTGTTTCACTGATTTGTTTGCATGGCAGTAGAATTTAATTGTTGAGACCAAAAGTAGATATTCACAAATGCGTGACTGATATTAATATTCAGAGCTGGCAAAGGATCCAGTGTCGGTATTGGCGGGAATCGCTGCTCTGTATTATGACAACGAAAACAGTTATTCATGGTACTTTGTGTTTGGGTAAATGTTTCTATTGTAGCGTTTGATAGCTTTAATGAACCGGTAAGTTCCTGGTTCGTACCAATGCCATCAGTCGCTAAAGACAATCCAGGTTTTAATTGATTTTGATTCAGGAACCAGATGGCACCCACCTCATGATAATTTTTCCACACATCGTTAGGCTTTAATTTTTTATGCACACTGCTATTTAGCAATGCAATATTGTCATCGTTTTGTTTCATATTGCTTTTTTTCTGCGCCGGATTATCAGGGTCATTGCCAAATTCAAATTGCCGACAAACCTGAGTGATAGGACTGATTACCTGGGTCTTTTCATTTAATGTTAATGCCGGTGAGTCTGCCGGATTGACGTTACAATCTGTATAGCGGGTGTTCGCGGTATAGAACAACCAGTCTTTGTCGGAGATAATCGTATCTGGTGTTGGGTTCTCGGGCACATTGGGCGCATTGGATTTATGTTCAAAGGTGGCCCAAATCATTTCAGGATGACCATTGACGACTCCACCAATATGAAAGCCCACTAATGCAACCGTCACCATTTCTGATGAGCTCTCATCAATAACAATTTTTCCACCCTGATTACGTAATGTGTTAACACGGGTTTTCATGGTAAAAAAATCGCTGATATTTTCTCCCTCTGCCACAATTTTCCAGGAAGCCTTTAATTCCAATGTCGTAATGTCAAAGGATTTATCAGGATCAAAGCTCTGTACTGAGGCAGGGTCCGTCAGATTATTACTTTTTATAAAATCAGCAAATGTCGGGTTTACATATTGCGAATAATAAACGGCACGCCCTTTGTGATCGACCAAAATACCATCGGTTCCAGCTTGTAAATATTCATCGAGGGTTTCTGGTTTTCCCGCTGGTGAGGTATGAGGCTGTAAACTGCGTGAATTCATTCCCAGCAAAGACTGAGGCGACTGAAAAGACAAAAACCTGGGTTTCCCTCCCCAGTCCTGAGTCAGCCACAAAAACATCTGCCAGGACCATTGGTGAAATTCGCAATTACTGCTGCTTTTAAAAGCCTGATCATCCGGTCTGGGGGTCTTGCTATGTGGAAACCAGTTACTTTTGGCTGCACACGCACTGCCTTTTGGATAATCAGCGGCCCCAACTCCTGAAGAAAAACCAAGTGTAAAGACAATGATAAAAACAGAAGCCAGTGTGTAGAATCGAGTCGTTGAAAAAATCAGACTGAACATAAACATCTCCTTGTTGTATTTCATCCAATATCACGAAACGCCTTTCCTGCAACTCCAGAATATATGGAGCCTATACATTTTATATTTGCCACATAAAATATACCGGCGACAAGCTAGCACGCACCACTCCACATAACAACGTAAATGCAAAATAGACCACACTGAGTGGCTTATCGCATTATCCTGGGAGAAGGGTCATCATATGCGCGGATCAATAATAATTTTTCCTGTCGACTGAGTTTTTTTACAACAGCCTCCCGCCGACTGGCAGTTGAGCGTGTATGCCCACCTTCCACGTACACAATTTCTTCGGGTGATCTCGCCCGGAAATATTTTGCACCTTTTTGCTTTCCATTGTGATTGGCATGCTCGGCAAACCGTCGTTCAAGATCAGTCGTAATACCAGTATAAAGTGAGGCATCAGAGCATCGAATGATATAGACATACCATTCAGTCGTGCTGTTTGTCGTCTTAATTTCCAAATGCAAATTTCAGGATTACAGCAGACAAAAAAAACGGCGCCGCTGAATTTATTGATTCAGCGGCGCCGTTCATGGAGTCATTGTGCCAACATTATTTCTTGGCGTTACGCTCCTGTACTTCTTTAATCACATCTTCAGCAACATTTTTCGGACACGGCGCATAATGTGAAAATTCCATGGAAAACTGGCCTCGACCAGAAGTCATGGTACGCAGATCACCAATATAGCCAAACATTTCGGCGAGTGGTGCACTGGCCTTGACACGCACCCCGGTTACTCCAGGTTCCTGGCCTTCGATCATGCCACGGCGGCGGTTAAGGTCACCAATCACATCTCCCACATGATCTTCTGGCGTAAACACATCCACCTTCATGATGGGCTCCAACAATTGGGCACCAGCCTTCGGCATGGTCTGACGGAAAGCATTTTTAGCGGCAATTTCATAGGCTACGGCTGAGGAGTCCACGGGATGAAAACCGCCATCGGTAAGATTGACATGCACATCCAACACAGGGAAACCGGCCAGCACACCTTCAGTCATCATACCCCTGAAGCCTTTTTGCACAGCAGGCCAGAATTCACGCGGTACGTTGCCACCCGTCACCGTAGATTCAAAAGTGAAGCCGCTGTTCTGCTCTCCCGGCTCAACAATGTAATCGATCTTGGCGAACTGGCCGGAACCACCCGTCTGCTTTTTGTGGGTGTAGCTGTCTTCCACACGCTGCGTAATTGTCTCACGGTAAGCGACTTGTGGCTTGCCCACTTCCACGTCGATACCGTGAGTACGTTTGAGGATGTCCACCTTGATATCCAGATGTAACTCACCCATGCCTTTGATGATAGTCTCACCCGTTTCTTCGTCAGTTTCCACACGAAACGACGGGTCTTCCTGGATCATTTTGTTAATCGCCAGGCCCATTTTTTCAGCACCACCTTTGTCTTTCGGCTTAATGGCGATAGAGATAACCGGGTCCGGGAACACCATAGGCTCTAGCGTGGCTGGGTTTTTCGGATCACACAAGGTGTGGCCTGTCCGGGTATTCTTTAGACCAATGAAAGCCACGATGTCACCCGCCTGGGCGGATTCCAATTCAATGCGTTCATCAGCGTGCATCTCAACAATACGGCCAATACGTTCAGTTTTTCCGGTAAACGTGTTAAGCAGGCTATCGCCTTTTTTGATTCTGCCGGAATAAACGCGGGTAAAGGTCAAGGCACCGAAGCGGTCATCCATGATTTTGAACGCCAAAGCGCGCAGTGGCTTCTCGGCATCAACAATGGCAAACTCACCTGTCTCGTTACCTTCCAGGTCGACCTCAGGCTGCGGCTTCACTTCCATAGGGTTGGGCAGATAATCCACCACGGCGTTCAGCACCAGCTGAATACCCTTGTTTTTGAATGCTGAACCACAATAGGTCGGGAAAAAATCCAGCCCAATCGTGCCCTTACGAATGCAGTTTTTAATCTCATCCAGAGCAGGCTCTTCGCCTTCCAGGTACTTCTCCATCATGTCATCATCCTGCTCAACGGCAGTTTCGATGAGTTTTTCACGCCACTCTTCGACCATATCGGTCATATCGGCAGGCACGTCTTCAATGGTGTATTTGGTGGGATCACCAGAGTCATCCCAGATCCAGGCCTTACGAGTCAGCAGATCGACAACCCCTGTGAAATCATCTTCCTCACCGATGGGCAGTACCATCACCAGCGGATGAGCACCCAGCACGTCTTCAACCTGCTTGACGACGCGGTAGAAGTTGGCACCCAGACGATCCAGCTTGTTCACCAAAATGATGCGGGCAACTTCAGAATCATTTGCATAGCGCCAGTTGGTTTCAGATTGGGGTTCCACACCACCGGAGCCACAGAACACACCCACACCGCCGTCGAGTACTTTCAACGAGCGATACACTTCAATCGTGAAATCAACGTGTCCAGGGGTATCGATAATATTCAGGCGATGATTATCCCACTCGCACGAAGTAGCAGCGGATTGAATCGTAATACCGCGCTCCTGCTCCTGCTCCATAAAATCGGTGGTGGCCGCACCATCATGCACTTCACCCAGCTTATGAATTTTACCGGTGAGTTTAAGGATGCGTTCTGTCGTTGTGGTTTTACCGGCATCGACATGCGCAAAAATACCGATATTTCTGTAGTGGCTTAGATCAGTCATGAATTAAGTACTCTAAAGTTAAATTTTTTGCTGTTTATCCGCTCGGTGCCTGCACCGCCTGCAACCGCACTCAGGACACGCGGATATCAAACCGTCCGTGAATGCTACCCATAAAAATGGGAGCGCATAGTAGCATGCTGTTTTATATAGAAAAAGTATTATTATGGGCATCAGGAGGTTTGGTATTTTGAGCCATTAATAATCAATGACTTAACGGGTGACGTTCAAAAATTGAATGCACATCAGCCACTATTCGGTAAAGCTAGTCTATTTTTTAATCAACACTTTAAAAAACCTCCGTATCTATTTGTTAATTAAACATTTATACAAGTATTCAGCTTGTTGGGTGTCACTCGCAATACAAGCGCCAGACTATGAAGGCAAAAACTCGATGGGATAAGTGACCGTCACTTTTTTGACGTTTTGAACACCAAAATCAAACTGTTTTACACGGGCAACGATACGGGCCTCCAGTTTCGCATTTTGTAATTCGCTTGAAGTAACCCTGACACTTTCCACTTTTCCGGACGGCAAAATGGTAATTTCAAGTACAATTTTTCCCTGAATCCCCGGATCACTTCTACGAACCCGACGATAAATGGCATGCAGCTTACCTTTGTTTTTATCGATAACATAAGCAATATCTTCTTCAGCACGATAGTTTCCAACTCTTTCCTTTTTTGCTTTCTTCTCCTTTTTCATTGCTGTTGTTGATTCGGGCTGATCTGAATCTTCGCTGGCACGGGCAGTAATTAATTTCCGTGCCACCAAGTTTTGCTCAGCATCTAGCTTTGTTGTGCCAACAATTTCCGACAGATGTTCTGCTGGTTTTACGTTGCTACTTCCTTCCATTGATCCCGTCATTAGAATTTTAGTGTCAACCGATGCGATTTGCGTTGCCTTTCCGGTCGATTTTTTTATGGGATTACCCACCATTGAATCAATACTTGATGTATCCATCAGGTCAGACAGTTCATCAGCGAGAGCTATCAGGCCACTTTCTTCTGCTTTGTTGCGCGCAGTTTTCTGTCGTTCAGTCAGTTTTGTTTCCGCTTTTGGCTTTTGCCGTTTTACTTTGGGTTTGGGGACTGGCTTGGGTTTGGGTTTTTCAATTTTTTTTGGCTGGGGCTTTGGTTTAACAACAGGCTTAGGCTTATCCAGCATAAATTTGGCGATTCTATCCGGTATATCAATTTTTGCCCTACGCTCTTCCTCGGGAACTTTTATCGTGCTAAAGAATAATCCTGTTCCCAAAAACAGCGTAAATATAAACAGAGTAAATAAGATAAATGGCTTATCGTGTTTATTTTTTGGTTGCCATGCGAGCGCAAGGCTTTGATACGATACGGCATTCATCACTGTTTAGCCTTTTTTTGCCTTCTGAAAGGCCGCAAATGCTATCGTGGTGTAATTAGCCTGACGACATGTCGCAAGAATTTTTCGTAATAATTGATATGGAATATTTTCATCGCCCATGATTGTAATGGCACGGCCCGATTTCTTATCTGATTCTGTAAATTGACGCTTTGAAGCTAGAAATTTTAATTCTTTTTCCAGGTCGCCAATGATGGCTTCTTTGTCATTTAATAAATCAGAAATTGCAGCAACCTTCTTCCCCTGAACCAATACATCAGTTTTGGTGATTGTAACAATTAATGTCTCTTTTGGAACATTCTTCGCAACGGAGGTTGGCAATGTAATATCTTTGCTATTCGGCAACTGTGGTGCACCAGTGCTCACCAAGAGAAAAAACACAAGTATCGTAAAAATATCCATTAATGAAACAAGATTTAAACCGCTACGACTATGCAGCCCTTTAAAGTGATCCATTCTTTTTGAGCGGTTGGAAAGCTTTAAATTGTTCATTTCTGCTCCCCAGGCTGATTATTTTCCGGTGCGATTATTTCTGCATCCCCGATAGATATATTTGGAAATAATTCAATAGTTTCGACAGTCAACACCGAAACAACATCGGCGCTGCGCACACGATCCATAACATGGATTAGCGTTTTATAACTAATGGAGGGTTCCAAAAGTAACGTAATATTTTCCTCATTGGGAAAACGTGTTTTAATTTCCACCAATAAATCGGTAAACAAGTCCCAACGTGTCGCCCCTTGGCTTCGTGGAAATATTTTAATAACACCGAGGTTTGCATCGCGTATATCAAAACTGTTATCACGCAAAACCAACTCTAATTGAAGTTCTATTTTTTCCTGGGCATTCGCCTTAGCATTCAGGGCCGGCAAATTTAGCTCTAACACTGTCATTCTTGAAAATACTGCGGTGATAAGAAGAAAAGGAACCAATATCACCATCAGGTTCATGAAAGCAGTGATATTAAGCTCTTCTGCTTCATGAATGCGTTTAAAGGATGACTTTTTCATGGTATGAATGACTTTTAATCTCTGACCATCAAATTAATTGATTTAACAGCCGCTTTTTCCAAACTATCCACAAGTCGTGCCGTTTTTGTTACCAAATAAGAATGGACAAGTAATAAAGGAATCGCTGCCATCAACCCAAAAGCCGTCGTATTCATGGCAACAGATATACTGGCTGAAAGTAAATTCGCCTTTTCTGCAGGATCAGCCTGAGCAACTGCAGTAAATGCCTGAATCAAACCGACAATGGTTCCAAGCAATCCCAACAAGGTTGCAACGTTGGCAAATGTTGCCAGGTAATGAGTGCGTTGCACCAAGTCGGGCATGGCGTCCATCATTCCCTCTTCCATTGCGGCCTCAATTATTTCCCTGCGTTTGTTTTCGCTATGTCGGGAAAAACCGTAATTTAAGACCAGTGTGATCGGTGTTTTAACAGACTCTGTTAATTTAATGGCACGATCAAAATCCAGTGCCTTTAGCATAGGAATCAATTGAAGCCAGATTTTATTCGTCACCTTGCTCGTTTTACTTAAATAAAAATACCGTTCCAATGCAATCGCGACACCAATAGCAAATATCCCTAGAATAGGATACATAAATGGTCCACCCGCTTGGAATAGTTTAACAATTTCCATCAAAATACCCTCTTGACTGTGTTCCGTCTTATGCTGATAAAACGATATATACCCGTGACAATTGAAATCTAGATCTAATTTTCACGCTCAACTTTCTCTATGGATATTGGTGTTTGGTTGCTCACACCATTATCAATGGTTTATGATTCAAAAGTTTCATTTCTTATCACTCTCAAAAACTTTGTAAATTGCTTCCGGCATTATCTTATCTATGCCATTTGATTCTCTTGTTTCTTCAATGTTTTGGGGAGTCTTTGCATAACGTTGATTATTAAACATTTGGTCAACTTCATCCAAAAAAAATTTTCTTTTTAAACGATATTCATCCAGTGTTATTCTTCGCTTGGAATAATCATCCGACAACTCATGCAATTGTATTGAAACCTCTGAAATATCCATTATCATTTCTCACTGATATCTCTAACGACACGAAAACCGGTATACTCATCGGCATTTCCAGAATGGGTTGATGCTGTCAATACAGTACAATTTTCCATCACAGATTGGTGAGAGCCACCAAGAGCGACAAACCTTCTGCCAGCTTCAAATGCAAATTCCTGGACATTTCCAGCATAGTTAACCAGACCCCAGCCATTCTGCTTGCCGACAACGGTTTTAACGAGCGACCCACCCTTTTCAATACCTCTTGAACTTAACTGGCAATTACGATTTGGGTCAAGAACATAGGGTTTTGATTTTGCCGCATACACCCATTCTTTTTTTGTCGGCAATCTGTATTTCTTTTTCGTTTTTTTGCTTAGCCATTTTAAATAAGCAGATACCGCAGAAATTTCAACATTAGTTGCTGGCAGATCACCCGATTTATTGGTTTCCAGCTTACATTTTGAAGAAATTTTGCAAAATTCATTTAACTCCGCAACAGATGTTTCATATTTCCCAATAGCAAATGCCTTAATTCCAGAGCCCGCAGGTATCACAACTAATACTGGTCCAACTCCGCCATCTTCAATTTTGTCACGACAAATGGCACGCTCTCCCCTTGCCCCCAAGCCTGCAATTGAAAGATTGCAAACATCCCGCTCTTTTATAACAACTGCCAGTAAAGCAGGATTATCTTTAAAAATATGTAATGCATAACGTTTTGAATCAATGGCATGTTCAGGATAACGTTTTCCAATAGTAGTAATACACTGAGCCAATTGTGTTGATAATGTACTTTCTATACTTTCATACCTTTCGATATCCAGAGAACGTAATTTAGTGATAGCAATATTAAAATCACGCATATTCAGTTTAGATGTGCATTTCAATTGTTTATTGACATTTGCAAGCGCCACATCGAATAAACCAGTATTTTTCGTTTTTTCAGCTAATATTTTGTTCTTGTCATTTGTTCTTTCATTTGCCAGCCGTTTGTTTCTGTCTTCACGTTTTTTATTCTGGATTTCTTTTTTCTTTATCGCCTTTGCCAGCGTAATTTTTATATTATCCAGAAATTCGTTATCGTCAGTATAGCGGTAAGCATTACCGATCAGGACTTCGGCATCATGATGAGAGGATTTCTTTATAAGTTCGTTAATTTTTCCCACGTATAATTGATAAATTTCGTCTCGTGTGGATGAATACCATTCATTTGACTCCCCTGAGAGAATTTTCAATATACCTTGCACTTCACTCCAGATATTTTCCTCCCATTCATTCGTAAAACTAGGTTTGGCAACTAATTTTTCAATATTTTCTTTATACAAATTATATCGTATATCAAACTCCAACTCATTTCTAATGTCAGACTCCGAAACTTGAGGACCTTGTGGTACAACATTATTAGTTTGTGTATACGCATAATATGTCGTTCCAGCAATGACGAACAACAAAGAAGTTACCAACACAAATTTCGATTTCTTTTTATATGTTAGCTCTTTATAAAATGCATCTACGGACGCAATACGATCTTCGCGCTTGAATGATAACGCTGCCTCTATCGCTTTCCATTGACGCTTGCTGATATTATGTATGCGTTTTGGTTTAAGGTTTTTATTGTACGCTTCATCGGCTGGCAGTCGGTTAAACGGATGTTCCCCTGAAAACAATTCATAAGCAACACAGCCTAATGCATAGATATCATCACGGATGTCAGGAGTTTCTCCCAGTAACATCTCAAGACTTGCATATGCAGGGGTTAACGCACCCAGTCCACCTGCATCAAAAACAGTCTGATCCTGCTCTTTTCCAGTATGCCGATCGATATTGGCAACTGCTCGTGCTATACCAAAGTCAAATATCTTAGCCATTCCGTTAGTTGTAACGAAAACATTACCTGGTTTAAAATCTGAATGAACAATATCCTCAGAATGCGCATGCGCCAGAGCTGAACACATTCCCGACAAAATATTCCACGCATCATCCTGAGGAAGACCTGTCGCTTGATACTGTTTGATCAGTTGATCCAGCGGCTTCCCTTCCATGTACTCCATGGTCATAAAAACAACGTCACTATCCCTGTCAAAATCATAGACTTTTACAGTGTTAGGATGTGCGATACGCTGTGCTTTTCTAGATTCTCGTTGAAGGGCTATAAATGCTTCCGGGTGAGTTTTGAATTCTTCACTTAATACTTTAATGGCGACATATGGATCTCTGTCCTGAGCTTCGACTTTTAAGCGGTCTTTGGCCTTGTATACAACTCCCATGCCGCCAACACCCAAAACTTCCTCAAGTAAAAACCGGTCTTTTAATACCTTTATCTGTTTATTTTCGGGTTCATCGACTACAAATTTGTTATTTGAAATAACAGCTGCATGTTTTATACGTGTTTTTGGCGACTCACTTTCTTGTTGTTTATTATCTTGTTGGTTTTGACTGGGTGGTCTAAAGCGTGTTACATCATTTTCTCTCTGGTTTACATTTTCACTTTCCGAAACTGACGATCTGTTTTCTTCATGCAGGCTTTCCTTGCCCGGTAAAATTTTATTATTGTTAACTGGTTCAGCATTGTGAAAATCAACTTTGGATCCTTTCCTTCGAGGGTCTGATATCCGGGTTTTATCTGAAATAATTGTACCGTCACTGGTATGCGCCCGCCCATCAGTAACGGGAGGCCTGTTTAATGCTTGTGAATTCACATCCCCTTTCTTTTTGGGGACATTAGGTTTGGTCATTATAAAATATACGAGTAATTGGAATGTTATGGCTTCGCTGTGCTACGTACTACGCACACCTTTAACCAAAACCACTGACACATTGTCAGAAGCGCCATTGTTTAGGGATGCTTCGATAAGGTTATTCGTTGCTATTTCAATATCATCTTTTTGCAAACAATTCATAATATTTTCTTCATCAACGGCATTGTACAGCCCATCAGTACACAGCATAAATGTGTCACCTACATTGACATCAAAAACATCGATATCAACATACAGATGTTCACATGTACCAACTGCTCTGGTTATCACATTTGCATCAGGATGATTTTCTGCCTCTTCGGCCGAAATTGCCCCCTGTTTTAACAATTCAGCTACGTGGCTATGATCAACTGTCATTTGCTCAATACGGCCATTCCGATAACGGTATAATCGTGAATCACCCGCCCACATACAAACACCAACACGTCCTTTTATTAAGAAAATGGCAACCGTACTGCCAATAATACGCCCCTCAAGCATTATTTCAGAATATTCAAGAAGTCGTTTGTTAACATCCAGAATTTTATCTTCGATTGTTGAAACAAAAACATCCAAGTTTGCTTTTGATTCAATATCTTCAAGCATGTTGACAATCATATTGCTGGCAACGTTTCCTGCCTCATGCCCACCCATGCCATCGGCAACAGCCCATAAATTAATATCTGGCTTTGAAAACACAGCGTCTTCATTTATTTTTCGCACCACACCAACATTTGTTTCAGACGCGCTGAGCCATTGGACGGGTCTTCTTAGCGTTATATCAGTCATAATTTATTTAATAGCGTAAGGTTGCGGCCAACCCCAGTATGCCCATTGCCCATCCAGCATCGCAGGCAATTGATTAGCGGCAGGTAAATTTTTAACACTGATAAAACAAGGATCAATTTTCTCCGAACCACGAGTAGTCCAAATACTGTAACAATCCATAGTTTTCAGCATAATAGAATCCAAAAAACAAGTATAAACAGATGCTGGAGATTGTTCATCAAACTCCATATTCATTTGTATAGAATGCGTATCAACTTGTTGACCTGTTTTTATATAACTTAGCGTAAAATCGACGTTAACGTTACTGACTTTATCAACAAGCTCATCAACTGAAAATTGCTCCTCCAACCCCTGTAAGGCTAATTCCTCAATATCTTCAAACCAGCCGGTATGAAATGAAAGAAACTCAAGGGGGTTCAGCTCTGGTTTAAGCGGCATCACAATTGAAAAAGGATAATATCGCCCAACCTGATCGACACTTGGAAGCATAATGCCAGCCCAGTGCAGTTGATCAATAACACCAGACGAAAGAACAAAACGCCAGATTGGGCTTGTCAAATAGGTATCAAGCCATTCATCCCCCATCTGCTCTTTTGAACTGGCAATATATAGCTGCAACCATTCATCCCAGGTCTTAATAAATGCAGCAGGTAGATTTCGATGTACAAAATCTCCATGCATGGGTAATTTTCCATAAATGCCGCATTGTCGCTCCATATTCATTTATATGTTTTCTCGAAGCCTGAACGAGCTTAATACATCATCTTTTAACGGGTTCTTAACACTACTCTTGGCTTTAATTTCATAAGTGATTTCATGTTTTATCGGCGTCGGTAATGGAGATGATTCCCATGTACCTGGTTTTTCGTCTGTAATATTATAGGTAATCAAATAAACATTAGACTTCTGTGTTTTAACCCGTTTTGATTGATCCAATAATTTAAACCACGCCCATGGCCCATCAAATGTTTTCGAATATTCCCCTTCATATAAATCTTCAAAAATGATACGAACCCGGTTTTTTTCATCATTGCCAGTCCACTTCAGGGTTTTCCAAAACTTGGGGCCATGGCTGTATGAGACACTGTTTTCACCCACCTCAAGCTCAAAATGAACATCATTTTTACTCATCTCATAAGGCTTTAACTGGAATGTCAGGCTTGGTATTTCTGCATTATCTCTGAAATAAATATTTTGAATGGCCAAAGCCTTCTTAACCTGATTAATTGACTGTTGTGACAGACCAAGATTGTATTTATCAATATTACGATTTTTCCAGCCACGGCGAGTGCTGATAAATGGCTTAATATATTCCTGACGGAATACGTCAATGGTACCGCCAGGTTTAAAGAAATCGATAAAATCAAGCAGTGCGAGTTCATCTTTTGATGATTTAAACAATGGATATCGTCCTGCCAATGCTTGTTGATACGGCCGGTAAATATTTGATTTCCACTCTGAGTTAACATGCAGGTGTGCCGATTGTAAAATCACGCGCCAAGTTTCATCCGCTAATGTTGTCAGCCAGCGCTCAATGGGTTTAGGGGTATTTTTTGCATACGCACGTAACGATGAAATGGCATTACCCGCACCACTCTGGTATCGAACTTTAACAACTTCAAAGGCTTTTTTGGCTGGGTCCGGCGCTAATATTATTTCATTCACAAATTCCTGTAGTTGAGACACCTTTAATAAAACCTCGCTTATTCGCGCAGGTTTTCTTGCTGACTCACGTAACATGACATTGATGTTTCTAAATTCGCGATCAACCTCGGTCCAGCTTACTTTTGATGCCGCCAAACCAGCAAGCTGCCCAGAGACTCCCTCCTTATTGTCATCCGCTAAATCAGCCGCCAACTGGCTGGAAAGCTCTGTATTGTTTGAGACAACCTCAAGAATGGCGAGCATGGGTGAATAAACCGGATCGGTAAAATTTATTAATACGTCATTTGCATGCTTCAAGTTTGTAAATGGTTTTACATTCAAAGCGCCATACACTTTTTTCCACACTGAGGTGTACTCTGATAAGTAGTGATTTCTAACTTTTTCACTCACTTCCTCAAGGTCATCTTTTATAAAATCTACCTTTGCCTGATCACTATCAGACAACAACCATTTTTCATTAGTAATGCTGGATATGATTGTTGAATCGGGTGAAAAATCCAGGTCATCATAAGCTTCTTTAGTAAAAAGAACGGGTATTGATAAGTCCATTTGTACTTCTGCGCTAGTAACATAATTATCACGCACAGACTCACCAAACTCATTTAAAATTTCAATTTTCTGGGTATATTCCGGGTTTGTACGTATGCGTTCATAAATACGTTGAGATGCTGGTACACGTAGCAAGAGGTTACGCGTTGATGCGACCAACTGTTTAGCTAATTTCCCGGGCTCCAGATCGAGACTGAGTAAAGTTGCCAGATGCTGTAATAATTCCCGTTTTTTAGTTGCCTGCCCTTCCAGTTCACTTTTCCATTTTTCGGAAAACCAGTTTTCGACAAGTTGTTTATCCATATGCTCTAACTTGTTAAACATGACATAGGTTCGAAATGTACTATAAAGATCACCCCCGCGGTGCCCACGTTTTAAATGGGTTTCTAATTGTTTGATTAATTTTGGAAGAAACAATGTTTTAAGCTGGGAGTGATACGCAGCATTAGCAGCATCATCCACATTACTATCGTACATACCAAGGGCTGATAACCAAGGGTGTTGTTCCTGGTCATAAACCACACTAGCCTTTGCCAAGGCATTAAGTACTGGCAGGGTGTTATAAATATTAGCAGAGCGAATATTGTATTTTTTATTTCCGGCATTAAATTCAGCAATATAGGATTCTACTTCACCCATATATGCTTCATTACGAGTAAAACTTCCTGCCCATACAACAGACATCACAACGGCAATACCGGCCATACCTGCATATGCCGATCTTTTTGACCAGACAATAAATTTTTCATATCGCCTGTTTGAACCAACCAGTTCTGACTCAGGGAATATCACATCACGAAAAAGCTGCCCTAAAAAATAACTTCTACCCTGACTCATCGGTGGAGCCATAGTTTCACGATTGAAACCAAAATTCGAAGACACCGAAGACATCAAACGGTCGATAGGTGTGCCATCCTGAGTGCCACTGGTAAAATATATTCCACGCAAATAAGGTTGATAGCGAAACCTGTTTTGAATAAATGTTTGTCGAGAAAATTGATCAATAATATTTTTCAAATTTTCCATTTGCTGAGGAAATCCTTGAATGGCGCCCCGCCTTCTCACATCTCTTTCTTGATGAACGCGCCACAACATTCTTTCGCACAAACGCTTTATAATGTTTTCATACTCATTATTTAAAAACTCGAAATCAGGTGCTTGTGAGTATTTGGGCGCATTGGGAAGAGAAATGCCCCAAACCTGCTCACGATCATCCTTTCCCATATCTTCAAAAAATTCTGAAAACCCGGATACCAAGTCACATTTGGTAAACATTAAATAAATTGGAAAGCGAATTTCCAGTTTTTCCATCAGCTCATCAATGCGTGAGCGAATGGTATTGGCATGAATGATTCGTTCTTCTTCGGTTTGTGTCAGCAAATCTTGCAGACTGATGGCAATTATTGCGCCATTGATGGGGCGTCGGCGACGATGTTTTTTCAAGAGCGCCAAAAAGCTTTCCCAAGCTGAACTGTCAATGACTTTATGGCTATCCTGGGTCGTATATCTTCCTGCGGTATCAATAAGTACCGCATCATTGGTAAACCACCAGTCACAATTGCGGGTACCACCGACGCCATGTAATGCACCCTTGCCGAATTGTTCTGCCAGAGGAAAATTTAAACTTGAATTAATCAGGGCTGTTGTTTTTCCTGAACCCGGTGGGCCAATAATTATGTACCATGGTAATTCGTATAACGCTTTGGATTTTCCTCTACCTTCAAACTTTAACTTTTTAAGTGTTGCCAGGGCATGCGTAAAACGTTCCCCTATTTGTTGCATTTCTTCTGATGTTTGATCAGATACAATATTATTGCTCTCTGTCGCAGGGTTATCCTGTAGTGCCGTGACCAGCTCATCATTATTTTTATTTTCTTGTCGTTGAACCCGTAAGTTATTCAGGCCCCAAAGTACAATCATAATGATAATGACAAGCAGCCGTGCCGTCTCTCCTTCCAGTGGCGAATAATTATTCTCACCAAATTTAAAGGCCGGGCCAACAAACCAAATGAGTGCTGAAAGCACCAGCAAACCTATAATTGAAATGACAATTTTATTTTTGAAAAAATTTATAATAGATTGCATATATTTGCTCAGGGTCACAATGAAAGTTACTGCAAACTAATTTTTTTCTTAGTGAGATCAGTCGTTGATATTATTGTTAATTGTTTTGCAACATCGTCAGTTGACTCGTGCATCCAATACCTTAATCCCGAATAACTCAAAAGCATTATGCCACCAATCACACTGGCCACTACCCACATCGGGACGTATTGAGTCAGTGTATTGCGCATCCGACCCAACCCTTGCCAACTGGGTGACAATGTACGCTCGTATTCACCACGATACCTTCGGATTATCTGAAACAAGTCATCTCGTAGCTGCTCCAGTAAGTCTCTTCCTCGATCTACGACACGGTACTTACCTTCATACCCCAGGCTGAGCAGAATATACATCAATTCCAGAATATCGATATTTTCAGCGGGTGCATTGCGCATTTTGTCCAAGATTATAAAAAACTTCTCTCCGCCTTCTGTTTCATTATGAAAAACACTTAATAACGTTCTTTGAGTCCATGCGCTCTCCATACCCCATGGTGTATTGAGGACGGCCTCATCAAGAATGGTACATAACAAATAGCGAGCAGCCAGTATAATTTCCGGTCTAATTCCCGCTTCTTTCGATTTTGTTTCAAACAGTTTAAGTTCACTCACCAACTGTTGGTGTAATTCACCGACATTTGCATGACTGACTGTTTCTCGTGTTTTCGTAAATACAGCGATGAGTATTGCTGAAGCATTAACCAACGGGTTAAGCCCGAAAGTTGTTTGAAATTGACTAACATTAAAATCAATATTTCGATTGTGAGGTTGGCTTGAGGGCGGCTGCTGCATATAAGACGGATTCTGTTGCGCAGCAGTCGGGGAATCGGGCGAAGGCGTATGGTTGCTCGAGGCCCGTCCTCCCGGCATTGGACGAACAACGGTACCGTCCCCTCTGTTAATGGGTTGCCGGAAGACGGTTTTGTCTGGATTATCGGAAGACATTAATTACTCCTGAATGATATACACAAAATTATTGTCTGATTGTCCAGAGTTCAAGTTCCAGCCCAGGGAAGTCACCACCAATATGCAAGGCAACGCCTCCCGAGTGCCTAAGTTCTTTCCAGTAATTATTGTTTCGTTCAAACTCAAAGTACGTGTAACCCGCATGATAAGGTATTTGGCGAGGGGCAACCGGTAGCACTTTTAATGGTATGCCAGGCATCGCTGCATTAACCAGTTGCCTGATGCGGTCTACCGGCCCCACTTTTACTTGAGCAGGAAAAAGTGTTTGAATTTTATTTTCCGGCATGTTTGCACGCACTGCCAGAACAAACATGGCACTGTCAATCAGTGTGCGATCTGATATTTGTGCGACACGAATCCCGAATTTTTTCTCAACCAATGCCAGTGATGCCGCCGTTTGCTCATAAACCATACTGAGGCATTGACGAAGTGCATTGATAACGGGAACAAATGTTGTTTGTAAATTATCATGCATAAAGGGTGGAAAAACTGGAGGGCGTTTATTGTTGGTGACAAATGTTGACAGTTCTCCAACCATTTGCACCACTTCAGAATACAGCTCAATGGGATGCAGCCCCTGCATTTGTGATAAATGTACCGTTAGTGGTTCAAGTCGGTTGACCAGTTGCAATAACATATAATCTGCAATTTCAGCCGTACCGCCGCGTTGGGTATCTGCCAGACGGCCCGCGATAGATTCACCACGATGATGTAACAAGCCGGCTAATTCCGACAAAAACCCGGAAAGTCTCACTGATGCATGACAATCAAAACAAGTAGGAATATATTCCTCGTCGAGTAGTATATTTTTATCTTCTCGCGCTTCCGATATCCGTAAAATACCGATACCGGTATAGCCGCTCATGTCATCAGATTCTAATAACAGGCGCATCCTGAGCTTCCCGATATCAATCTCACTGTTATCCCCTCCTTCTATGGAGACATCTCTGACGCTCTGTTTCGAAGAATAATAACGTGCGAGCCCCTGTGTTTCTTTTTCAGGCAAGACATCAATTGCTCCGGGGCGCTTGACCGGAATTGACAGATAAACAATTTTATCATGTGTATTCTCAGGAACATCAAACACAGGAGGTAAATCATTTTGATCAGGGAAACTGAAAGGTGTTCCATCAGGAAAAACACCCTTGGCATTTATGAGTGAAATTTTCCCCAGCTTAAGTAGTTCCTGATCGACTTCAAGATGATGTATTCCCCAACCGTATGCCCCATATGCTGTACATTTACCATCAATATAACGCTCAACATACCGTTCCTGCTGTTGAAAATGATGGGGATTGAGAAACATTCCCTCCGACCAAATGACTTTATTATCTAATGACATGAAATCCTGCCTGGGCTTTATTATTCTGGTTAAATTTGTGTTTATAAAAATACTTGTTGATACAAAGCATCATCTGCTAAGGCTATAATTGTTGTTGCATTGACGACAAACGAATGGGTTTGTGAGAAATATTCAGATTAAAATCAGTTTTCCTGAGTTACTCTTCTTCGGGCTCAGTGGACTCACCACGGCTTTCCATATTGGGTGCCTGATCAACCATAAGAATCAATTTGTTGCCGGATAACCGGATATCTGCTGATGAACTGAACACGTTGGTTTTAGCAATAGGTATGATTAATTTATACTCTGCATTTTTATATTTCAGAAATTCGGCGAACAATCCAACATATTCTGTTTCTTTATTTAAAACAAAACTGACTTTCCGGTTTTCACCCGGTTGTATTGGTTTAAGCCTTTGTTTGGCCACCAGGTCAGCCCCCAGTACTTCGGTATCTTTTTCATAAATATCAATGAAATTTGCTTTTTTAAATATCTTGGGCGATTTAAGCTCATACATTCTGATAATCAGTGGTGATGAAATTTTATTATCATCTGGATTCACATCAGCATCGACAAAAAAAGAAATAAGAAGATCCGAATCAAAATCCAGCATTCCTCCTACTTTTGTATTAAGTGTGGTGCAAGCAGTGCCAGTCAGAAGCAAAAGACCTATCATTATTAGTTTAATGGTGTGTGATAAATACATGCTGATTCCTTGATCTTGTGTAAAACGTCTACTTTTTATTCGTGTTTGCTTTTCTTGCAATCATTAAACGCTGCATCTGTTCTTCATATGCCTGTACAAAATCATATCCAAATAAGTATTGGAACGAATTATCCAGGTTCTCTGTCAATTCAGTATGATAGGCCTTGTAGGATTCCCAGTTTTTCCGTTTTTTGCCAAGTTGAATCAAACTGGATTTTTTATATTTTTCAAATTTTTTCTCAAGTGTATCCGGGTCAAATCTTTCTAACATGCCCCTAAATGCTGCTTGCATCCCAGCGAGTATCGCAACCTGATGTTCAGCAATACCCTGAAATCCTTCGCGTACTGCTTCTATAGGCTCTTTGTAGGCATTATTTTCTTTAATAAACATGTTTTCCATTGCGTCATCAATATTTGCCGAAAACTTTAACGGATTATTCTCTACAGGCTGTATGGTGGTCACATTAATTCTGAATTCTTCCTTGATTTTTTTTCTAAAGCTCAAGACCCTCATCATTCCTTCCATGGTTTCCCGTACCAACATGCCAACAGTTTCGCTGATTTCCAGCATTTTATCCTGGTCCAGATTTTTCTCCGAAAAACCCAGTGCTTCTATCAATGTTCTGTCCATTGTGCTAATCGTACGTTTTTCTCTTTCTCTGCTGATTTTATCGCTGGCATTCTGTTTTTTAATATATTCCTTGAGTTGAGCAACCTCGGTGATTAATTTTTTATTTTCATTTTCCAGGGCTAGGTATTCATTTTCCAGTTTTGCTAGCGCCTCCATATTTGAAAAACTGTTATCCGGTAAGTGATCGGGTGCCTTTTCAAATGTTGGTGCACTATGCTCAGAAGAAACAACTGGGGTATCAAGCGGTTCATCATCATTCCAGTTATCCGGAATCATGCCTACTGGTATGTTTGAGTTTGGCCAGTCGACTGCGTCATTTATGGCTTCGCCTTGATTGGCCATGCTATTGCTGATAAACGGAACGTTTTGCGCGGGAGATTGATTGTTATTAGTGCTTGCATTGTCCAGCGCTACCAATGGGTCTGTTTCTACTGTGTCAAAACCGGGCATGGCGTCTGACAATGGTACATAATTACTGCCAGCAGAAGGGGGAGCGAATGGGCTATTCTGCGAAAATAAGCTCTCCCCTGTTGCATCCCCGATGTCCTTGTTTCCAGAAATATTCATCGCTGAAAATGGCCCCTGGCCCGTCGGCTGACTCAATAAATCGGCATTAGCGTTGTGTGTACCACGAAAATTGACGATAAACTCATAATCGCTGATGGCAAAACGATCCCCTTCGGCAAGGTTGATTTTATTTCCACTTCCCAGAGGTTCTGCTGAGCCATTAATAAACGTCCCATTGGTGCTGACATCAACGAGGATATATTGTCCATTTTCAAAGCCAATTTGTGCGTGCATAGATGACATATACTTATCCGGGTCATCTAATATCCAGGTATTGTCCGGACCACGCCCCAAACTGCCCCCCCCCTCAGAAAATGTGCGGCTTGTATCGCTATTATTCACATTTTCTGGAGATTTTATGATTGTTATCTCAATCGGCATACATTAAACACCCTACGCTACCTGTACATTTCCATTAAACCCGCAATATACCTGATTACACACCGCCATTATTCTTTATTTTCAGTGAAACTGTACGGCTGTGCAATCCGTACCGGTGCTGTCTGTAACGTCATATCACTGTATGAAAAATACACAAAATAAATATAACTCTATGTATTTATTGTTAAATATAAGTCACTTGCAAGTCACTCGCAAACTAAAAAGAAAAATTATAGAGCGCACCCATTAAGGTTGCGGCTATCGTCGGCTAACTAAAATAGTGCAATATGACCACTATTTTGTAGTAGTCAAATGCCATCTGACTCATTACCATCGAGAGTACTTCTGGCTACATCGCGCAATTAATCTCCACTGCTTTCGAGATTACATACCGGTAAAAAGCCATAAACCGCAATATTTCGTATCATGCGAGGCTTTACTTAGCCCCCCTGATACCTTATAAACAGCGCTACTTAACGAGGTTAAGTAGTTAAATTTATTAAATTTATGTGAACTTACTATCTATGTATAATTGTGCAGTCCTGGAAGAACCGGATTTATTGCACTTTCATCTCCGATTTCCCAAAATAATGTTCAAGCACAAACACCCGATAATCCGGGATAGCAGGAGAGATAAATGTCGTCACCAGCACTGATTGATATCAATAT
>Ga0316204_10004428_pt1 | contig 25189 bp, 23 predicted proteins | sample 6monrhotite_MG_2_FD_205661 | JGI IMG/M metagenome (GOLD analysis project Ga0316204, IMG submission 205661) | Microbial mat bacterial communities from mineral coupon in-situ incubated in ocean water Damariscotta River, Maine, United States -... | ecosystem: Environmental > Aquatic > Marine >... | reverse complement strand
AAATGGACCATGCCCATCAGAAACTGGAAACAAGCATTAAACCGATTTATGATTGAGTTCGAAGATCGACTAACCGACTTCGTATAATTATGAAAATGGCAGATACACAAACCTATGCACAGTCTCCATTTTTTCTTTGTGGCTAGGAGCTCTAGTCTTGTTTCGCGGATTTTTCCCTCCCTCCCTTTAATGAATAACGACCTTTATCCATATTAGTTAAAATCTGCATAATCGCAACTTCTCACTATTATGATGCGCGAAGCAAGACCTTCGTCCCGCTTCGGACGATGTCTGTTTGTGACTGACCTAATTCAAGTGAAATTTAAATCAAGCTGTGCTCATAACATTTTCCCATGATAATAATTTAACCGTATCCTTGTTGTACGCGTTGTACGTGTCGCTTGAGTTCGTCGTGCTTGCTCATGGTGTCCCAATAAATTACATTTGAAATATCTTTGGGAAAAGTCGGTAAAAAAAGGGGTGGGGTCTGTGGTTTCTAAAAATTTATTGTGTAAATATCACCCCGATAGCCCTGCTCGTTGGCACTGTCCTGATTGTGCTCTGAACTTTTGCAAAGGTTGTATTCAAGCAACTGATCGTGATGACGCTTTTTGTCCAATCTGTAATTTAATGTTAAAAAAACTCAATTATTCTGTTGATGTGCTTGCATTTTGGAAGCGGATGCCAGCTTCTTTTCTCTATCCGCTGCATTTAGGGTCACTCATATTTTTGGTTATTCTTTCTTTGGCGAGCTTACTGCAGTTAATCCCACTGGGTGGAATTGTCGCTGCAATATTATTGCCATTTATTTTGATGAAGTATGCGTTTCAGGTACTACAGCATACTGCATCAGGGTATTTGTCGCCTCCCAAAGGCTCGACAAGAATGGATGCCATAGATTTCGAGCTGCCCTTTAAAATGATCCTGTTAATTATTTTGCTGTCTGTTGTTTCAGGCTTGTTAGCAGTACTGGGTAAAATTGGAATTATTATTGCGCTCATTGTGCTGACGCTATCATTGCCAGCCATGATCATAGTGTTGGGCGTTACACGCAGTTTTTTCAGCTCAATAAATCCGCTAAGACTCTTTGAAACGGTGAAAATAATTGGACCGTCATACTTTGGTCTTTTTGGCATGCTCTTTTTACTTGTTAGTGCAAATGGAGCCTTTTTTGAATTGATTAGTTCATGGGCTTCTGAGCGTAATACTCTTATTCTAAACGTTATAGTTACATTTATTAATAGTTACTACACCATCGTGATGTTTCATATCATGGGTTATGTTACTTATCAGTTTCATAAGGAACTAGGGATTCAGCCAGCTGTTGAATATGAACAAAAACGTAGCTCGAATAAACATCAGAAGGTTAGCTTTACCCCTTTGGCTAAAGCACAGGTGCTGGTGCAAGAAGGTCACCCAGAATTAGCTAAAAACTTTATCTCTAAAAATTTGAATAGTAGTATGAGTGTGGAGCAAATTCAGCTACATGAGCTATACCTTAAGCTGTTAAGCCAGCTTGAGGAAGGGGATGAATTAAAAGAGGTCGGGCGAAACTTTATTGTAAATTTATTGGATCATGAGCATCGTAAAAAAGCGTTGCAAATGTATCGTTTTTGTTATGAGAACATACCAGTATTTCAATTAAACCATGCGGAATATACTCATCAACTTGTTGAAACAGCTCATAAAGCATCGGATTATGATATAAGCTTGATATTGGCAAATAATTTCGCAAAAAACTACCCAGATTACCCAAAGCAATTTGACCTTTATTTACTTGTTGCCAGAATATTACATGATCATTTTAACCGCGGTGAACAAGCAGGGAAAATTTTAAAAACCTTGATTGCCAAGTTTCCTCAGCATGAATCTATCCAGTCGGCAAAGTTGGCTTTGAATCGGATTGATAGGGTGCAGCATGCTTAAAGTGACTGTTTTATTACAGCTGAATTTAGAATGTATGCGCATTATTTAGTATGCTGATTGTTCCATTTTCAAAAAAAATGGTTTCGGAAAAGCTACCTATCGTGACTATATTGTTAGTGGCTATTAATGTTATTGTTTTCAGCTTTTGGCAGGTAGGTGATGAAAAACGCTACCAAGTAGCAATTGATCAATATTTACAATCATCACTTCCTAACATTGAATTTCCTCAATATGAGTTACTTTTGCGCCAGCTGCATCGTGAGCGTGAGGCTGATGATTTAATGGAAATGCGCGATGATAAACAAGCATACCCTATGATAGTGATGCAGTTGCAACATGATACCGCATTTTTACGAGCTATATTACATGGTGAGATTGTAAAGAGAGATGACCCAAAATATGAGCAGTGGCAAAAAGATCGGCGAGATTTTGATTTAAAATTTAATGAAATTATCGATGAGAGCCATACCTTTAAACCTGCTTTCCCTGAAATAAGTGATGCTTTTACGCATATGTTTATGCATGGAAGTATTATGCACTTATTGGGTAATATGGTATTTTTGATTATTGTTGGGCTTGTGATTGAGCGATTGATAGGCTCACTTTTTTATATAACCTCTTACTTAATAGGCGGCTTCATTGCCGTGCTTACTTACATGCTTGGCAATGCCGATTCAGCAACTCCTTTGCTTGGTGCATCGGGTGCGATTGCTGCCATGATGGGCGCGTATGCAGCATTATTTGGCTCTAAAAAAATACCTTTTTTTTACTCGCTTGGATTTTACTTTGGTTATATTCGCGCACCGGCCTTTGTACTGTTAATCGCTTGGTTGGGGAATGAGCTACTCCAATTAATGAATAATGAGGGGTCGAATGTTGCTTATCTAGCACATTTTGGCGGACTTGTTGGCGGGGGATTTTTAGGCTATTTATTTTTATATGCTGGCCTAGTTACTTCTTCTGATCTTGAATGGGAAGATGATGTAACAGAAGCGGTGCCTTGGCAGGAAGAGTATAATCGAGGCATGCTGCTGCTGGGTCGTATGGAAACTGCTAAAGCTGCGACGGTATTCTCTCAATTACATCAGGAGTATTCAACTGAGAGTAGCATTCTAGAACAATATTATAAGAGTACAAAATATCAGCCTGAAAGTGAGCTTTACCATGCTAGTTCGCAGGCTGTACTAGGTGAAGCAGGGTTTGCTATTTTAACGGTAGAGCAAGTGCGTCAAATATTTGCGGAATATTTACAGTTAGCTAAGCCAAAGGCGCGTCTCAATCGAGAAAATTTACACAATTTAGGCGTCTACTTTTTAAAAAAACAGTGTCTTGATGAAGCATTTAAATTAACAAAATTATTGCTTCAGCATGATGGCTTAGCTGAGCGTACAGCGGTGCTTGCGGTTGGCGTAGCCAAGCGTTTACGTTTTGAGGAGCGACAGAAAGAAGGTGAAAAGCTATTAAAATGGGTGCTTTTAAACCATGCCGATACGGCTTCAGCAGTACAGGCAAGAACCTTACTTGCAGTCATTGCTTAGAAGTATTGAAAAAAGAGGCTAGAGTGATCTTCCCTCGATAAAATGGGCATCAACATCTGCCAAGTGGGACTTCATGGCCAAGTGCAATCAAAGCCTTGAGAATTACGCTTAATTTGACCATATAAGCAGAGCATCGCAGCATCGCAGGCTGGTGGCCTGTCACCAGTTAGAATTTTGGAGGTTTTACCCTGTGGCATCGTTATTTTCACGCTTAAAAAAAGGTCTAAGTCGAAGCCGTGAAGGCTTGGCACAGTTAATTCCAGGCACAAACTCTAACACGCAACCACATATTGTTTGGGAAGATGTTGAAGATGCGTTGATTATGGCAGATTGCGGCCCTTCTTTATCCATGAAGCTGATTGAAAAAGCTAAGAAAAATAAGAAATCTCCTGTCGAGGGTCTTAAGCAGGCTATGTTGGAACGCTTTCCAACAGTAAAACCCATAAACGAAGCAGATAATCCACCTTTTGTGCTTTTGGTTGTTGGTGTCAATGGCACTGGAAAAACGACGACGATTGGTAAATTAGCTACAATGTTTCGCCAGCAAGGTAAATCGGTATTGGTCGGTGCTGGTGATACATTCCGTGCCGCAGCTGTGGAGCAATTAGCAGTATGGGTAGAGCGTGCAGGGGCAGATATGGTGCGTCAACATGAAGGAGCGGACCCTGCTGCTGTAGCATTTGATACAGTGCAGCGTGGTGTGGCGCGTAAGTATGACGTGGTGATTATTGATACAGCTGGGCGAGTGCAAACCGATAAAGGTCTGATGGGCGAGTTGGAAAAAGTGCGCCGCGTGGTTGGCAAAGGGCTCGATGGTGCGCCGCATGAGGTATGGCATGTAGTGGACGGTGGTACAGGGCATAATGCGATTGTGCAGGTGGATAAATTTCGAGAAGTTGCAGGTACAACAGGTTTGATTATTACCAAGCTCGATGGCTCTGCCAAAGGCGGTATCGTGGTGCAATTGACTGATACGTACGGCTTGCCCATTCGTTATATTGGTGTGGGCGAATCGTTGGAAGATTTAATGCCGTTTGATGCAGAAGCCTTTGTGGAAGGTCTATTGCCTGCAACAGATGAACCTAGTACTGATGCGGCTGGTTAATTTAAAAATTATCATAGAAATGATAAAACAATGAAGAAAATACTAATTTCTTCATGTTTGCTTGGCGAAAAAGTACGCTTTGATGGCAAAAGTAAGAAGATAAATGCTGAAATTATCAAAGTATGGCAAGCTGAAAACCGACTGGTTCTGTTGTGTCCCGAAGTAGCAGGTGGCTTGCCTATACCCAGAGCGCCCGCAGAAATTCAAGGTGAGTTTGTTATCAATATTCATAATGATGATGTGAGTGATGCTTTTGCCCAAGGCGCACACAAATCGCTAAAGTTGTGCCAACAGCATGGTATCCGTATCGCGATTCTTAAAGAAGGCAGCCCATCGTGTGGCGTAACGCAAATCAATGATGGAACATTTAGCCATACAAAAATTGCAGGGCAGGGCATGACAACCAGACTGCTTCAAGAGCATGGCGTGAAGGTGTTTAACGAACACCAGCTAAAAGAAGCGGAGGCTTACTTGCAGAGTATGTTATGAAGCAGGCGCGTTACTTTTGACTGGCTCAACATCTGGGCCAAGCAATACGGCAACCCATTGGGTTTTAGGGTTAGCTTCTAAAGCAAGTTTCACAATCATCGTAAGCGGTACAGATAAAAGCATGCCGACAGGGCCCAACAACCAGCCCCAAAAAACCAGTGAAACAAACACGATAAGTGTGGATAGACCGACACCCTTACCCATAAAACGAGGCTCTATCACATTGCCCATAATGAGATTCACCGCGATATAACCCAAACCTGTATAAAGTGCGGCATCGACACCTAGCTGCACCATGGCAAGCAAGACAGCTGGTACGGCGGCAATAATCGAACCAATATTTGGCACATAGTTAAATAGAACGGCAAGCAAACCCCAAAGTAGTGGGTAATCCACGCCTAAAATGCTTAGCCAAATACTGACAACAACCCCTGTTGCCAAGCTAACTGATGTTTTAATGATCAAATATTGATTTACGCTATCTAAAAAGGTGTTTATAGCATCGGTAGAGGGAGCATGTTCGCCAATTAAAGCCCATTTGTGAGGCAGAGCCAACGCCTCAAACATCAAGAAAATAACGGTTAAAACGATAAAGAAGGTGTTTGCTAGCACATTACCAAAACCTGATAATAATTCACCCGCAAAACCCATTGCAGCGGCGGGATTGAATGCATCCAAAGACATTTTGTTGGGAGTATGAATGCCAAAATTCGATAGCCATGTGAATAATTGCGTGGTTTGTCCTTGCAGGCGCGCTTGGTATGTGGGTAAATTTTGTGAAAAGTCAGCCAGTGATGCACCAATAAAAATGCTAAGAAATGCACCAAGCAAGCCCAAGCCCAAGGTTACTAATAATACTGCCCATAGTGCTGGTACACGCCTTTCAACCAGCCAGTGCAGTGGCGGCAGACAAATGCAGGCAATAAACAGCGCTAACAATAATGGGACAAGTAATGAAGCCGCAGCTTGTACGCCTGCAATGATAATAACCAAGCATGCACCGGTAAGTAAAAGGGGTGTATGTTGGTGAATATCTTTGCTCGGTACAGACATGTTATTGGTAGTCACTTAAACGTGGGTCTTCTAAGTCAAAGGCATCTTCACCTGATACGTATGCTAATTTCAAATAGGGGAGGCAGCCCTCACACTCTTGCCCCGCACCAGCTTGGATAGCATCTTCAAGAGAGCCTTGTTCTTTAAGCTTCGCAAAGGTTTTACCCAAACATTCACAACGATTGACCTTTTCCTCTTCACACATGCGGCGACCTCACTTATGACTTCTAAAACTAGAGAATAGCAGCAATACGACCGCAATGGAAATACAGGCATCGGCAATATTGAAAGTTGCCCAGTGGTAAGCCTGACCACCCCAAACAACATACCAATCAATAAAGTCCACGACATAACCGAGTGTCATACGATCATAAATATTACCACAAGCACCGGCTAAAATAAGAATGAAAAGCCATGATTCGATGCCTTGTTTGCTGCGTTCGCGCCACCACCAAAAAGCCACCACCAAAGCAATGCTGATGGTTGCAACGAGCAACAAGTTGGTGCGCCAAGCATGGTCCCAGTTGGCAAACATGGCAAATGCCACACCAAAATTATGCGCTTTTATAAGGTTGAAAAAACCATCAATCACAACCATATGAAAAAATGGTGCTTGTTGCTCAATCCACCATTTACTTAGTTGATCGGCAGTTAAAAGCGTGGCAAATAAGGCTGCTTGTAGCTGTGTGCGGCTCAAGGTGCAGTCACCACATCAAAACAACGTGGGCAGACTTGGTTATGTGTGCCATGTGATGAATCGGCTGGTTTGCTTACATTCCAGCAGCGTGGGCATTTAATACCATCGGCAGCTTCAATGTTTAACGTATCAGCAGTGGTTACTTCTGCCATAATCAATAATTGCTCATAACTTTCACCCAAAGATTCAGCAAAACCTAAATCGAGGTTTGGCACGCTTACTTTTGCGGCAATGGATGAGCCAACTACTTTATCTTTCTTCGCCACATCCATAGCCGTGTTTACTTGCTCACGCATGGTAAAGAAACGATCCCAAGCCGCTTTATCAATGTTTACATCTTGTACGTCATTGAATGTTTGCAGGTGAATGCTTTCATGGGTTGCGCCAGGTAAAGATTCCCAGACCTCTTCTGCTGTCATAGGAAGGATTGGTGCAATAAGGCGAACCAAAGCATGTGCAATGTCATACAGTGTTGATTGCGCAGACATGCGACGTGCTGAATCTGTGGCATCACAGTATAAACGGTCTTTAATGGCATCAAGGTAGAAGCCACCCAGGTCTAAAGAGCAGAAATTATAAACTTCCTGATGAATTTGATGGAAGTGATAGCCGTCATAAGATGTGCGTACATTTTTTGAAACGTCAGCCAAACGTGACATGGCCCACAAGTCTAATGGGTTACGTTGGTCTAATGGCACAGACAAAGAAGCATCAAACCCTTCGATGTTTCCAAGTAAAAATCGAATGGTATTGCGAATGCGGCGGTAAGCTTCTGCGGTCTGTTTTAAAACCTCATCAGCAATTGTGATTTCAGAAGAGTAATCTGCAGATGCAACCCATAAGCGAAGAATATCTGCACCCATTTGATTGATTGCCTTTTGAGGAACGATGCCATTGCCCTTTGATTTGGACATTTTATCGCCGCTTTTATCAATGAGGAAACCGTGAGTTAACACTGCTTTAAATGGCGCTACACCACGTGTGCCGATAGATTCAAGCAATGAAGATTGGAACCAACCACGGTGTTGGTCAGAGCCTTCCAAATATAAATCAGCAGGCGATTGTAAGTCATCACGTGCCTCTAAAACGCAGGCATGTGTCGAGCCTGAATCGAACCAAACATCTAAGATGTCTGTTTCTTTTTCAAACTCTGAACCGTTACAATCAGGGCATGTTGCTCCATCAGGCAAGAAGTCAGCGACATCTTTAGCAAACCAAACATCAGCACCAGCTTGTTCTACTTGTTTGGCAATACCTTCAACAATATCCGGTGTAGTCACAGCATGAGATCCACAAGCACAACGAATGGCTGTGATTGGTACACCCCAGTTGCGTTGACGAGAGACACACCAATCAGGGCGTTGTTCTACCATACTGCGAATACGATTTTCGCCCCAAGCAGGTGTCCATGCAGTTTCTTTGATGGCTTCAAGAGCTTTGTTCCGCAGCTCATTTTTGTCCATAGAGATAAACCACTGCGGTGTGGCACGGAAAATCAAAGGTTTATGGCAGCGCCAGCAGTGTGGGTATGAGTGGCGAATCTGGTCTGTAGCCAAAAGTGCGCCACAGCTTTGCAAATGTTCAACCATGACTGCATTGGCTTTATACACATGATGCCCTTCAACGATTGGCGTTGCAGGCTCAAAGATGCCATTATCATTGACTGGATTAAATGCCTGAATGCCATATCTTAGAGAGACTTCGTAATCCTCTTGACCATGACCTGGTGCGGTATGTACACAACCCGTACCAGCTTCGAGTGTGACATGGTCGCCAATCAAAATAGGCGCATCTTGATCAAGGTATGGGTGACGGAACTTACGCTTTTCTAATTGTGAACCTTTAAAGTGAGCGACTGCTTCCGCTTCAACGCCTATTTCTTTTAAAACACTTTCTACAAGGCCTTCTGCAAGAATGAGTATTTCGCCATTGCTTAGGTTTTCGCTTTCACCGTTGTTGGTGATGTGCATAGCTACATAATCAAGGTCTGGGCCAACAGAAACTGCTAAGTTTGCAGGAATCGTCCAAGGTGTAGTGGTCCAGATAACAACGGATGTTTCCGCAGTTAATGCAGGGTCGATGTCAGTTAAATCTTCACCAGCTTTGAATTTAACGAAAATAGAGTGGGAAGTATGATCTTCATGTTCAACCTCAGCTTCTGCCAGTGCTGTGGCACAAGAAACACACCAATGCACAGGTTTTGCACCTTTGTATAAACCACCATTAGCAAGGAATTTACCAATTTCGCGTACAGTGTTGGCTTCAAATTTATAGTCCATAGTCACATATGGATTTTCCCAATCGCCAGTGATACCCAAACGTTTAAACTCTTCGCGCTGAATATCAATCTGACCTTTGGCATACTCACGGCATTCAGTACGGAATTCAGAGTCCGTGATATCTTCTTTTTTACGTTTCTTCTTTTTAAATTTTTCTTCGACTTTCAGCTCAATCGGAAGGCCATGGCAATCCCAGCCTGGCACGTAGGGGGCATCAAAACCCATCATAGTACGAGAGCGAACCACGATATCTTTGAGTACTTTGTTAACCGCATGACCCATGTGAATGCTACCGTTGGCATAAGGAGGGCCATCGTGAAGAATAAACTTTGGTGCACCTTTGCGCGCTTTACGAATTTGTGCGTAAAGGTCACTTTCTTCCCATTTTGCCAAACGTTTTGGCTCATTGGCTGGCAAATTACCGCGCATAGGGAAGTCAGTTTTAGGTAAGAAAACGGTAGGTTTATAATCAAAAGTTACTTGTTCAGACACTGCGACGCTCCAAAAGGTCAAATAATAAGGTGTTTACTGGGGGGAATCATAGGGAAACTAAGCTGAAATGTCTCATTTGAATAAAGTGGTGTGGAAATAATTGTTATTAAATTCGTAGCTGTAACCTGTAAGTGCAACTCTGATGACAAGTTGCAGTTGCTAAGAATATTTAAAAGATGTAAGTTGAAGATATATTTTTAAACGCTCAAATTTACTCTGAAGGGGGAGTACTTGCAGGATCACCATATAGAACAACAGACTTCCATGAAGACGAGTATTAAAACAAAAATAGCGCTTGTCTTAACAATTACCCTGACATTGGCTTTTAGCGCGATATTTTATTTTATGTCTGGGCAGCAGCACAAAATCGTCATGCAGCAATCACAGATAGAGGCTGAAGAAACTGCCTATGCATTATTGGCAAGCCTAGAAACATTGATGCTCGCTGGCGATGGCAATTTAGCTCACGATTGGCTTGAAAGGGTTCGCAAAGAGTCCAAGGTCGAAGAGGTGGATATTTTCCGTAAGGATGGCTCATATGCATTTCGCGATTTAAATACAGTCTATCAAGTAAATGGTTTTTTGAATGCAGAGGCCTTTATGCGGCCAGCACTTGTGGTAAGAAAAAACTCTGAGATTTCTTTGAATGATTTAAAAGCAGCATCGCAAGGAACGCATGTTGTCTCCATACAAGATAAAAAACAGCAGCTAACATTTTTATTGCCCATACCGCTTGGTGAGAAATGTAAAACATGCCATGGCTATGACGCATCACCTGTGCGTGGGGTTTTAAGAGTAACAACATCAACTGCCCCTGTTATGGAGCAGGTTGAATTAATGCGCTTACAAGTTTTAATGGTTTCGATTATTTCCATGCTTTTATTGGGAGGGATTCTGTTTCTCTGCATAAATAAGTGGGTTATTATACCGATTTCTAAGCTTTCCTTAGCCAGTGAAAAAATTGGTAATAATAATTTAAATGCTCACGTTGATATTCAAGGTCATGATGAAATTTCGGCATTGACCAGAAACTTTAATCATATGGTTGAACGCTTACAAAAAACAACGGTGTCTAGAGATTATGTAGACAGTATCTTTGACTCTTTGGGTGAGATGTTATTGGTTACCGATCATCAGGGTCATATACTTACAGCAAACCCAGCAGCACTAAATACACTGGGTTACTCAGAGCAAGAACTTATAGGCAGGGCAATCAATGACTTGCTCTCAAAAGATAATGTTTTATTGGACGATCGTGAAAAGAAGTTACTTAAGAAAGGTGATGTTAAAAGTATCGAAGTGAAGTTCGTTGATAAAAATGGGCAGAAGATACCCGTTTTGGTGAGTACTTCGTTATTACAAGGAAGCTCTGATAAACAACAAAAAATTGTGCATACTGCCCGTGATATGACAGAGCAAAAGAAAGCCGCGCGTGAACTGCGCTTGGCAGCCAAGGTGATGGATACTGTATCCAATGCGATTATGGTATCTGATGTGAATGGTAATATTCAGCTTATCAATCCAGCCTTCTCGCGCATTACTGGTTACCAGCCAGAGGAAGTGATCGGTAATAATCCACGAATTTTACAGTCAGGTCGGCAGTCTCAAGAATTTTACAAAGAAATGTGGAAAGGTATTTTGGAAGAAGGTTATTGGGAAGGCGAGATTTGGAATAGACGGAAAAATGGCGCTATTTATCCAGAATGGCTTATTATTACAACGATTAAAGATGAAAATAATGAGATCACGCATTATGTGAGTACCTTTTTAGATATTACTGAGCGTAAAGATTTTGAAGTCAAACTTGAGCACTTAGCTCACCACGATCCCTTAACAGGGCTGCCAAATCGTTCGTTATTTATAGATCGCTTAAGTCACGCTATGCAGATGTCCAAACGCCATAAAAGTAAATCTGCTCTGATATTTATTGATATTGATGGTTTTAAACCAGTGAATGATACGCATGGTCATGATGTGGGTGATGCGCTGCTGAAAGAGATTGCAACGAGACTACAAGGCTGCGTGCGAACTTCAGATACTGTGGCACGTGTTGGTGGCGATGAGTTTATCATGATTATTGAAGACATTGCGGATATTGATGCTGCTATAAAAATTGCTAAAAAAGCTTTATCATTGATGTGTGATGTTTTTATTTTAGATGAGCTGGAGTTTCATGTTGGTGCAAGTTTGGGGCTTAGTCTGTACCCTGATGATAGTGAAGATTTGGATGAACTAACGAAACAGGCAGATGCTGCCATGTATCATGCCAAGAACTCAGGGCGCAATCGCATTTCAATATATCAGGATGACTTGAAATAACGGTCTAATATCACTGCTTATTGTATTTTGCTTTGTGAATAGGGGTATGTTTGCCTGTAAAAATAGTTTCTGAACATTCGTTGCATTCGTTGTAATACGGTTTATGCTTAGACGTATGTTATTGCGTTATCTAAGCCTATTTTTCTTTTTAAGCCTACCGGGAATCGCCATGGCCGATGATTTGGACGCCAGAAATATTGTTCAAAAAATTCAAGATTTGATGCGCTCTAATACCAGTACAGCACGTTATACTATGCAGGTTCAAACACCTGATTGGCAGCGTTCTATTCGTTTTCAATCATGGGATGAACGCATTAAAAAACGTTTTTTTATTCGTGTATTATCGCCACGCAAAGAAAAAGACACCGCTTGGCTAAAGTCGGATAAAAATTTATGGATGTATTTGCCCAAGCTGGAACGAGATATTCGCATTCCCGCATCGATGATGCTTTCTTCATGGATGGGCTCGGATTTTACCAATGATGACTTGGTAAAAATGGATTCCGTAGTGGCAGATTACAACCATCGTATCCTAAGCCAAGATGCGAATAGCATTCGTATTGAATCCACTGCCAAACCTGATGCGCCTGTGGTTTGGGGTAAAATTATTCATGCTGTAGATCATAACGGCATTCCTCTAAGCGATGATTATTATGATGAGCACGGTATGCATATACGGCACTTGGCTTTTAGTGAAGTGCAGACGATGGATGGTCGACGGATTCCCACACTTTGGGTTATGCAGCCCTTAAACAACGTAGGGAAAAAAACTCTGTTAAAGCTAGAAGAAGCCACGTTTGACAAAGCAATTCCAGAATATATTTTCACACGTGCTAATTTGCGCAGAGCCAGCCCGCATTGATGATATTTTCTCTAGCTTGGCGTAATGTTGCTCGTAGCTGGCAACGTAGCTTGGTTACGATTGCGGCGGTTGCAACAGGTTTAAGTGCATTGATTTTCTTGTGGGGTTTCAACGATGGTGTACACAACACCATGATGCGAAATTTACAGCAGGTGATCGTTGGGAGTGTGCAAATTCATCATGCTGATTTTTTTAAAAAGTCGAGCTTGTCTCGGCATATGAAATTAACACCTGAACTTCAAAATGCGTTATCCAAAGCCCAGAATTCGGGGCAAGTCAAGGCATTAAGCTGGCGCTTGGAGACCTTTGCTTTAGCCGCAGGGAATGATGTTTCTGAAGGTTTGCTATTGCTGGGCATGGATGCGAAATCCGAGGCTAAAACCACACGCATTGCTGAAAAGGTCGATCAAGGACGTTTTTTACAAGCAGGAGATGGACCCGTTTGTGTGCTGGGGGCAACAGCGGCGCGAAATTTGGGTGTGAATTTGGGTGATGATGTTATTTTTTTAAGCCAAGATCGCTTTGGAGCATTGGCAGCGGATAAGTTTAAGCTGATTGGCATTATTTCCAGTGGAGAAATGGGTATTGACCGTGGTTTGGCAATTATCCCGTTAAATGTTTTGCAGAATATGCTTGAAATGCAAGGGCGCTATACGCGTGTAGTGCTGCAAATCGCCCCTGATAATTTAGAAGCGGTAACGACATTATTGCGAGCCTCATTAAATCATAAAGATTATGAAGTGTTACGGTGGTACGATATGTATCCGATGATGAAGCAATGGGTTGATTTGGAAAATGCCTTTTATTATATCTTCTTGGGAGTTGTTTTGTTGATTGTAGCCGCGGGCATTATGAACACTGTATTGATGAGCATGTTAGAGCGTGTGCGTGAATTTGGTGTAATGATGGCTTTGGGTTGTAGTCGCAGTGTTTTAGCAGGGATGGTGATTGTGGAGTCAATGATTTTGGGAGCTTTGGGGGTATTGTTAGGGCTGCTTATAGGTTTAAGCTTGGTGGCTTGGTTTCATTCGGTGGGCATCGATTTATCTGCCGAAATGGACACCATCGCACGCTTTTATATTGATCCAGTTGTATATACCGAGATTGACGCGGATCATCTATGGCAAACGGCTGGCTCTGTGATGGCTGCCGCGATTGTGGCGGCATTTGTGCCGATGTGGCGTGTAGCAAAGCTTCAACCTGTTGAGGCTATTCATCATGTTTAGGATTTATATGCGGCTTGGGTTGCGCAATTTGTTGCTATACCCCATGCGCACGGGGCTGACGGTGGTTGGCTTGGCGGTTGGCATCGCGGCTTTAACATTTTTATCTGCTATGAATAACGGCTGGCTACAAAACATGAAAGCAAACTTTGTCTTAACACAAATGGGACATGTGCAAGTCCATGCCAAAGGCTTTGAGAAAAGCCGTCGCATCAGTGATTATATGCACGCCACCTCGGAGGTAGATAAGGCTCTGCAAAACATGCCTCATATCCAAGCTTGGACACACCGCATTCGTGTATCAGGTTTGGCTTCGGCAGCAGGTGCCAATGCAAGTGTGTTGGTCAGTGGTATTGAGCCTGAAAATGAGAAAAAAGTTAGTCGTTTGTATGGTTTTGTACAGCAAGGCGAATGGTTGCGAAAAGCTGACAAGCGCGGCGTATTATTGGGCGATGTTTTGGCAGAGCGCTTGAGTGTGGGCTTGGGTGATAAAGTTGTGCTCATGGCAGCATCGCCTGAAGGGGATATTGCATCTGAAGTGTTTCGGGTGCGTGGCTTGATTCATTCAGGTGTGTTAGATGTGGATAATCTTTTAGCTCTGGTGCCGATTTCTATGGCACGAGATTGGTTGGGGCTGGGTTTGGAAGGAGCCGCAACCGATGTGGTGATTCGTGCGGATGCTTTCACATCAGTTGATGGCATTGTTAAAAATTTAAAACAGAGATTGGACACACATGATTTTGAAGTGTTACGCTGGCAAGAAATTGATCCGATGGCAGAGCAGTGGACGATGTTTGCTGATGTATACACATGGATTGTCTTGTTGGTGGTTATCATTGTCGTTTTGGCAGAGGTGTTGAATACCATGCTGATGAGTATGTATGATCGTGTGCGTGAATTTGGTTTGATGGCGGCACTTGGAACAGGGCAGGGGCAATTGTTTGCCATGGTGGTGTGTGAAACTCTGGTATTGGTTGCCATGGGTGGTGTGTTGGGATTCGTACTTGGGGCAGCTGCTAGTCTGTACTTTGCAGAATATGGTTTGAACTTGTCGCAATATGCTACGGCATTCTCATTTATGTATATGAGCCCGATTGTTTACCCTGAATTAACATTGAATGGCTGTGCTCGTATTTTAATAGCGGCAATGGTGGGTGCGGTTTTGGCAGGTATTTACCCTGCTTGGAAGGCATCACGGTTGAACCCAGCAGCAGCTATGCGAGAGGTATAATTATGTCTGACGATATTTTATTGCAGGCTACGGACTTGTGTAAATATTATCACAGTGGTGATTTGAATGTCGCGGCTTTGGATCACGTGAATTTTCAATTGAAAAAGGCTGCGTTTACCGTGTTATCAGGGCGTTCGGGCTCAGGAAAAACAACGCTTTTGAATATGATTGGGCTTCTGGATAACCCTGATACAGGCAGTTTGCACATTGCAGGAGAAGATGTGCTGGCTTTATCCGCTTCAAAGCGTGCAAACTTTCGTTTGCAACGGATTGGTTTTGTTTTTCAAGCTTATAACCTGATTCGTGTTTTATCAGCTCGGGAAAATGTTGCTTATGTATTACAATTGCGCGGCATGGCTAAAAAAGAACGCTTGGACATAGCTGACCGCTGGTTATCAGAAGTAGGGCTTGAAGGCTTGGAAGGCCGCCGACCCGATCAATTATCAGGTGGTCAACAGCAACGTGTTGCTGTTGCACGCGCCCTCGCTAGCGAACCCGCTTTGATACTTGCTGATGAACCAACTGCCAACCTTGATTCTCAACATGGTGAGTCATTGATGATGCTAATGCGAGAGTTAAATGAACGGTGTGGCATGACCTTCTTGATCGCATCACATGACCCTGTCGCTATGGCTGCGGCTCAGCAGTGTGTATACATGCAGGACGGGAAAGTTGTATCGCCTGATATTAGATAAACCAGAGAAACCACAATGACTACTTTATGGGTGTTACACATCAGTCTTATCAGCTTGTCTTTATTCCTCTTTGTTTGGCGTGGAATATATATGTGGCGAGAAATACCCATTCAATCACATATGTGGAAGCGAAAAATCCCAGATACGATTGATACGCTGCTGCTTATCAGTGGTATCAGCTTGGCATATATATTGGGTTTTGCACCGTGGCATGATACTTGGTTACTTATAAAGCTTATAGGGCTTATTGTTTATATGCTTTTAGGTGTGCTAGCACTTCGAAAGGCCGAAAAGTTATGGCTTAAGCGTAGTTATTTCATATTGGCTTTACTCGTAGCAATGTATGTAATTGCTGTTGCACATAGCAAATTGATATTGCCGTGGGCTATGATGTGATGCACTTTTTTTTTGGCGGATTATTTCTTCTAATCTTTATAAGTGGTAATGATGTCCAAGCGGTTGAAGTATCTGGACAGTATACTAATTTATTATTTCAGCATAAAAACTCACGCACTCAAAATGTTACAACAGATCTAAACCGACTTCGCCTAACGTTTGATGGTGGTGAAAGTGCGTGGCAATGGCGGCTAAGTTATGATCATGCGTTGTTATATGGTGGCGCTGTTCGTGATCCCGTGTTCGCACTACGTCAGCAGATACCTGATCCGACATTATTGGATTTGAGCGCAAATATTCACACTTCGCCAGCGTTGAATTGGCAGCACAATCTTTACCGCGGTTGGTTACAATATAAAAAAAAGGATTGGGATATTGCCGTTGGGCGGCAGCGAATCGCGTGGGGCGCTGGGCGTATTTGGAACCCCACAGATCGCTTTAATCCGGTTCAGCCTACGGCGCTGGAGCGAGATCAAAAATTAGGTGTGGATGCAGCAAACATAATCTATGGCTACTCTGATTTTGGTAGCATTCAATGGGTTGTTGCACCAGGTCAAACGAATCGAGCGGTGAATCGCAAGTGGGCATTGCGTTGGCAAGATACCTTAGCACAAACAGATATGGCTTTATGGCTTGGCGAAATTGGGCAGGAGCAGTTGCTGGCTGTGGATGTGACAGGCAATGTTGGGGGTATGGCGGCGCGTTTGGAGTGGCAGCAATCTTGGCACGGTTTGCAAGGTGATTTTGGGCAATTTGTCGCGGGCATTGATGGAACTTGGGTAAACCAGCTGTTTCCTGAGGGTTTATATTTAGCGGCAGAGTATTTTTATAATGGTTTGCCAGACTCAAATAATAAAGGCTTTGTGCAGTCAGACATGTTGCAAAGTAGTTCTCGCCAATTGTTTGGCATATTGGCGGGTTATGATTTAACGCCTTTGTGGAGAGCAGAACTTATATGGCTAGCAGATTTGGCAAAAACAAGTATGTTTATTGCTCCAAGTGTGCGTTGGTCGGTAAGTGATAATATGGATGCGGCCTTATTTGCACAGCTGCCCACAGGGTCTGGAAGAGCTGAATTTGCAAATTTGAATAATTTGTTTGCGATAAAGCTTGAATACTACTTCTAAACCAGTGCGGAACTATTTTATTCGTGGGCAGTGAGGTTTTGACAGCGGCTATCACCGTGTGCTTTTACCCAGTTCTCAAAATCACCATAGGCTGCCATGAGGGAGTAAAAAACAGGGCCTGGAATACAACAAATCAGGCAGCGGTCATCAGCAGATAGTATTGTAGATGCGGGTAATGCAAGGTGTGTATCCAAATCACCAAACATGTCATTTTTATTCAGTGAACATTGCAATGATTGGCCCTGAAACTTACGCTCAGCTATCAGTTTACCATGCATTACTACACAGCATTGTCCTGTCATGTCATCCTCAGCGAGAATCCCTTTTTTTATTTCAATCATATTTGACTCTTCAGCCAACCAGTCTCGGTCGGCTTCTGCCAATTGTGTGAATGCAGGGTGAGTTTGAGGTATGGAGCGGATTAAGCGAGTTTTTACCGCTTTCAACAATTGCTCTCCCGCTGCTGGGGATTGCTGCACTAACTTTTCTATAGCCTCATTTGAAAATTCTAGGACTACAGCATCACCAGTTGCAGTAACGTTGGCTGTACGTGGCAATTTGTACACACAGGCGTATTCGCCAAAATAATAGCCTGGAAGTAGTGTGCTAAGGTGAATGTCCGAACCTGGGGCTAATTCCAAATGAACTTTCATCTGACCTTCAAGAATTAAATAAAAACTATCGCTTATTTCGCCTTGGTGGACAACGGTATCACCATCATGGCAACGAAGAATTCGCGCTTGTAAGATAAAATCCATTGCCTCTTTATCAGAAAGCTTGTCAATTAAAGAGAATGTCTGGTTCGTGGTCGGCTGGGGACTGCCCAGTGTCATTTTTGCCATGCTTATCATGGACTCAACATCATCTTGTTGAGGGTGTTTTAAGCGTTTACAAAGCTCAAGAAAACCTAGTGCGCTACTGGGCTGCCCTCGAGCCAGCATTCGGCGTGCCATCTCCATTGCTAATTGCTGTGCTTTATCTATTTCATTCTGGCGTTGAAGTATTTGGATTAACGGACGTGCTAAGTGTAAATCTTCGCGAAATATATGGTGCAAAGCATGGTATACATAGAGTAATTCTTTATCATTCAATGGCATAGTGAGAGTGTAGATGCTTTTAATGTAAAAAAATAGCCCTTACATTATGAAGGAGTATTTATATTAAATACTGCCTTCTTTGATAGCCTTAAAACGTCGCATCTGAGCGAATATTTTATTAGGGTATTTATGCTTTCCAAGTGACCCATTGTATGCAGCAAGAGCACGATCCAATGTCTTATAACGATCAAGATAATGCCGCAGAATGGCGGAGCCATATCGAATATTGGTTTCTATTTCAAATAGATTATCACTTTCTGAGCCAAGCTCTTTCTTCCAAAAAGGCATAACCTGCATCAAACCACGAGCCCCGACATTACTGACGGCAAAATGATCAAAGCGTGATTCCACAGAAATCAGACTAAGCATCAATTCAGGGGAAAGTTCAAAGCGAACGCTGTAAAAATAAACCCAGCGAGCAATGCTTCGTGCCTCTTGCTCATTGGGAACCCACCGCTGAATCACCTTGCGAATATCCTGCTCCCAAACTTGTTGTTCGAAGTTGACTGCTTTTTCGCCTCTTTTTGGCTCTTGCAGCATTTCACGCAGTTCATCTTTTTCCTCTTCGGGAATGATATCAAGGGAGCCAGTGCTTTGTTCAATCACTTCAATGATCGCTGTATTTTCGACCATATTCTGTTTTTCTTCGGGCGTACTCAATATCCAAAAAGGAAGGGTGATGCTAAAACCAAGAAACAAAATGCCAGCCAGCACACCTTTAGCAGATGCACCTTTTAAATAACGGGCGATAGCTTGTTTCAGTTTGCACCAGCCAAAATATTATGAATTGTGTCAATGACGGCGGCCAACTTCACTTCTTGTTTTGAGCCAGTACGTTGTCGAATTTCGATGGCATCGGCATCTAGCCCACGGTCACCGACAACCACATGAATCGGTAAACCCATTAATTCAGCATCTTTGAATTTTACGCCCGGGCGCTCTTTGCGATCATCCCAAAGTACTTCAATATCAGCATTTTTCATGTTTTGATATAGTTTTTCAGAAGCGGCTATCGCAGTTTCGCTCTTACCCATGGTGATAATTACCACTTTAAAAGGAGTGATCGATAGAGGCCAAATCATACCATTTTCATCATTGCACTGCTCAATAACAGAAGCAACGAGGCGTGACACACCGATGCCGTAGCAGCCCATCGTGGCTGTAGCCCGCTTGCCATGTTGATCCTGAAATAACACTTCCAAGGGCTGAGTATACTGTTTTCCTAAAGCAAAAACTTGCCCGACCTCAATACCACGCGCATGTTGAATGTGGCCTTCAGAGCCGTTACTCGCGCATAGGGCGCAGCCATCATTCAAGCGAACTTCGCGTAAATCCACAAAATCAACATTTTCCACATCTCGGCTGATGGATAGGCCAGTAATATGGCAATCGGCCTTATTTGCCCCGGCGATCATGCCAACAGCATCACGCAGGCTTTCATCCATGAGGACTTTACAATTTAGCCCTTGTGGTCCAACAAAGCCTTTTACACTACCAGTGGATTTTAGAGCTGCATCATCGGCAAGCTCGACCTTATCAGCATCCAATGCGCGGGCGAGTTTAATTTCTTGTAGAATATCATCACCGCGAACACAAGCGCTCACCACTTGCCCGTCGAATTGACCACCGGTGACGTGATAAATGAGTGTTTTGATCAATTGGTCTGTATTAACTTGCAGAGATTTGGCAACATCTTCAACGGCAGTCATATGAGGCGTTGAAACTTCATTCAACGCGGCGTCATCAAAGCTTGGAATGTCACGCGTTGAAATGCCCTTTTCTACATTGGCGGCATAATCACAGTGTGAACAGTAAGCAATTAAATCTTCACCTGACTCTGCTAAAACATGAAATTCATGTGATTGACTGCCACCAATGGAGCCAGTATCTGCTTCCACGGCACGAAATTTTAATCCCAAACGTGTGAAAATGCGCTGATAGGTAGCAAACATATTATCATACTCAGCTTGTAATGATGCTTCATCGGCATGGAACGAATAGGCATCTTTCATGACAAACTCACGGCCGCGCATTAGTCCAAAGCGTGGGCGTATTTCATCACGAAATTTACTTTGAATCTGATACAAATTCATGGGCAGTTGTTTATATGAGCGTAATTCACGGCTTACCAAATCACAAATCACTTCTTCATGCGTTGGCCCAAGGCATGATTCATGGGCATGGCGATCTTTGAAGCGTAATAGTTCGCTGCCGTATTTTTCCCATCGCCCAGATTTCTGCCAAAGCTCGGATGGTTGTACCATAGGCAAGAGCAACTCTTGTGCTCCTGTTTGCGCCATTTCTTCGCGTATAATAGCTTCAATATTACGTAATACGCGCAAGCCTAACGGTAAGAAGTCATAAATACCTGACGTAACACGGCGAATAAAGCCAGCGCGTAATAACAGTTTATGGGAGATGACTTCGGCATCGGCAGGGTCGTCGCGCAAAGTGGGGGCAAAGAAACGTGAATATCGCATGCTGCGAAGTTTAGCGATGAAACTGGTGATGAGGTAGTGGCAAGTTGTTAAAGTAGTGAAATAATTGTGTAAGCTATGTAAAGCATGCAGCCTTACGGCATGCAGATCCATTGGCCAAATACTCATTTTTTACTATCTGTCGCAGATACACGTGAATTTCCCTATATTAATTTACCTCAAATTGCTGTTGCAGGGCATTCCAATGTAGGGAAATCAACGCTGTTAAATGCTTTGTTTGAGCGCAAAGGCATGGTGAAGACATCTAAAAAACCAGGCTGTACCCGTTTATTGAATCTCTTTGAAGTCGATAAACAAATCTTGGTTGTTGATTTACCCGGCTATGGTTATGCCCGCGCCCCAAAATCTGAAAAACATAAATGGGCCAAACTGATTGATCTATATTTGCGTGGTAATACACCTCCGCAATTGGTGCTATTACTATTGGATATTCGGCATGGCCCGAAAGACAGTGATTTGCAGTTGGTTGAATATTTGAATGAGCATGGTGTTCGCTGGCTTCCCGTGGCGACCAAAGCAGATAAGCTGACGGGCAACAAGCGTGCCAAGCGATTAAAAGAAATGTGTGATGCTATGGGAGGTCTGCTTAAGCCTCTTCCCATATCCAGTACCAGCATGCGTGGTATTACAGAGTTACGCGCCTTGATGATTAAAGAAATCCTAAGCCAACAAGAAACAGTTTGGGATGACGCGTTAGATTAGAACGACTGGCCTGTTCCTAGGTGGACACGCCAGCGATGCAAGGCTGTACCATAGGCAACATCGCCACGTAAAGTACCATTGATTAACCAGCGCAAAGTCCAGCGAACACCTGTGCCGACGCCTGCAACAATGGAACGTCCTAATGCCCTGTGTCCTTGATTTGCAACATGTCCAGCATCAATAAATGCGACCCATTGCACATTGCTGCCTGATTCAATCAGCATGCGACTTTCGAGTGTGCCATAAATATATGCACTGCCTTGCAAGTCGCCAGGGTAGTAACCCCGCATTCCCTTTCCACCACCTAAATCAAATAAACCATCGCGCAATAAATCACCATCTGCCCAACCCGCATTTACCCGTACATTAATAGTGTCCTGTTGTTGTAAAGGAATGTAACTGCGCCACGATGCATGTTGTCGAACGATGTTGACGGTTGAGCCCAAGAGACTGTTAGCGAGTTCCACATTATAACTAAATGCAGAGCCGGTAATCCATGTGGTATGGTCATCCACTAGGATATAATTTACCCCCAGACTAACAGCATCACGTTGGTTGTTTTGAATGTCAGGCTGGGGTGCGCCTGTTTTTAATGTGAATGTTTTAAGGCGATGGCTAAATCCTAAACGAGCATCCCACCCTTCACCTGGTACAGCATCAAAAGCATAAGATAAACCCAGCGCCCAATCTTGACTATTTTGTATATATGAACTGCTTAATATGCCATTTTCAAATGTGTCAAATACGCTGTCACCATGATTGACCGACATATCAAGGCTGTATTTTGAATCGGCAACCCGCCGCCATGTGTAGGAGCCTTGGTATGATTTCCCTTGGTTGGAACTAAAATTTTTCCCAGTATCAATGCTTCCTGAAAGGCGAAAAAGATGGTTTAGACCCCATAAGTTATAATCAGTTAATGCAAGTCCAACACGTGATGCACCACCATCTTTTCGTGTTGCCTCTGGCAATAGCCAAATCGGCCAGCGATCTTTGACAGTAATGTGTACGACGCCTTGATTATCGGGAGGGAGCACTGTGATCTTGCTGGTAAAAATGCCAAGGTTTCTCAAGCGCCGTTCACTTATTTTAATGAACCCCGACTGCCAGACGGAGCCTTGTGAAAATGGAAGTTCGCGCAGTAAAACTCTCGGGTCTGAGTGTTTTAACCCAGAGAACTCAATCTTCTGCACTACAGGACCTGCATATGCCAGTGATGGCAGGACAAGTAGCCATAAAATAATTAACAGTGGCATAAGCCTATTTAAAACTATTTTTTGTTCGTTGTCTATTGCCTTTTGGATTTTTCAGCAGGTTTTTAGCTTCGTAGCCATAGCTTTTTATGCGTTTTTTCCAGCCTGGTAGCCAACGTGCTTCATGCCGTAGTGGTGGTGATAAAGCAACACGCTGTGTCAATGCGAATGTTGCACTGGTAGAGAATGCTTGTATGGCAGAAAGCCCAGGTTTTTCACTTTGCATATGCTCTAGAACTTGCAATAAACCCCAGCCTCGCCCTTGATAACGCTCGGATAATTTAATGCCTTCCCCTTTAAAATTGACATAATCCATCAGCGCATAAAATCCCATCGGGCTAGCTGCCATATATTGGAATTGCTGTTGGATGTGGTCGCGTTTTTTTTGTGGGGCATGGCTTAAAATTTTTGGTAGTGCGTTGCGCAAACGATTATGCATAAACTTAACCTGTAAATCACGGGTCTGCCATAAAAAACTACGGAGTAAGGTCATTTTCTCGGTGTTTTTAGCGTGTTCGAACTGTTTGCGATTTTTCCAAGGGTTGCCCTGTTTCTTTAGTAACCATATGGGTATCTCAATGCCTTGATTCTGCATCCATGATAATAATTTGGGGAAACTTTCATCAAATCGTTTTTCAGATTCTTGTACGCCTGCGGGATACCAAATAAAATGACCAATACCCAGCGAGGCAAAGTCTTCACCTTTGTTCCATGATGTGAGGCATGAAATTTTAGAGGCACATTCATTTTGAAAGATTAACTGTCCAATGCGGTTTGATTCATCATTAGATGGATCAACGGCAAAGGTGTTAGATATTCCGATGAATAAAAAAAGGGGAAGCCATAAGCTTCCCCTTTTCCAAGTATTAAGATTGAACATTAAAACTTAAAGTTTACCCCAACAGAAGCAACTGGATAAAATTGCATGTTTTTCAAAGAATTATCTAGTCTGCTTTTCTCTGCCGCAATATCCGCAGCACTTACACCTGGAGCGGTAACTGAGGCCTTAGGTTTGCCCATATAGAGCACCCCTAATTCAAGGCTAAAGCCGATGGGGCTACCACTGGAAATCGCATCGCCCCAACCAATCCCCGCATAAGGAGCCAACTTGTTAAAATCAACCGTGCTTGTAACTGTAGGATTGGTATAAGTGGTTCCGCCAATCACTACCGCACCTAATGGACGCGAATTCATGGTTAATTTATTCCCATTGTAATATGCACCACCTGTAATGCGAAGTTTTCCTGCAAAGGGGTATATATCAGCAAGCAAGCCCACGGTAGCTAGTTTTAATTTTGCATCATAGGTTACATTTGTATTTGTAATGGTTGTATTGTAATTAAAAGTATTACCTTGCAGACGAATATTTGCGAATAGCGGTACAATATTGGTTGTTGCTTCCAAACCAAGGCCCAACGTACCCACTTTAGCGGCAACACCTAAATCATCTGCTTGGGCTGCGCTATTGATGCCCATTGCAAGTAATAGTGTTAAACTTTTTGTGCCAATATTCTTCATATGACCTCCTGAAATGTTTGGGAATTCTAGCTGGCGTCATAGCCTCTGTAATGTGACACGTATCACATGATTGTTATAATTTTTTACAATCAATTGTGAACGAAAAAGGGCGTAAGCTTCAAACAATGAAATGACCGCAATGATTGTTAGCCCAAAAGGCCTAGCCCCACAATGATGGAGGCAACGCCGACAATAAAAGCGATCAAGTTTAACATATTTAGCAGTCATTGACCCAGGTGAAAATGATGTAAGAATTTCATAAAAAGATAGCTTAATTCGACAAAGATATCGGCATTTTGCAGCTTATTTCTTGCGATATTATAAAATTATCTGGGTTTGCTGCTCGGTAAGCATCGAGTCGTTAATCCGCAGAGCTTCTCTTGTTTTAATTGCCCAAGATAATTACAGCTGCCTCAAAATTCCAAAAAAGCCAAAGGCGTTTTTTCTCAACGAATTGGAACACTTCCAGCGAATCATCTGCGGCAGCTTCATTTAATTCCATTTATATATTTTTAATGCCCAATAGTGTGCCGAATGTAGCTTCTCAAATGGGAATAACTTTAGGGGCTGTCCTAGATAACTATCCTTATCTATAGTGAGGGCAGTATGAGGAAGAGTCGTTTAAATCAGTCTAAACAATCCAAACTGATAGAGCATTTTGTAGCAGGAACAACCGCTCGATGTGTAGC
>Ga0316204_10004427_pt1 | contig 25191 bp, 26 predicted proteins | sample 6monrhotite_MG_2_FD_205661 | JGI IMG/M metagenome (GOLD analysis project Ga0316204, IMG submission 205661) | Microbial mat bacterial communities from mineral coupon in-situ incubated in ocean water Damariscotta River, Maine, United States -... | ecosystem: Environmental > Aquatic > Marine >... | reverse complement strand
CTATTGTTTTCTCCAAGCTAAAGCTTGGTATTAAACTACAAATAGGTGGGTCAATTTTAAATGCCAATCAACCCTTAAAGTGGGTCAGTTTTACATGCTTATTAACACCCTACCATCAGCTAGCTTGTAGGGCTTTTCTTTTGGCTTTGCATTTTTAATTAAAACCGCGGATAGCTTGTCTTGCACGGCCATTTGTTGGTATCTCCAAAATCAAACTCTAATATACCAACAAATATACCAACAAAAAAATCGGATTGCAATGAATTAGATGGGAAGCCCTCAGACAACAAAAAACCTATATCTGTTATTTTTCAATCAGTTATAGGCTTTATTGGACGCTACTGGAAAGTGTAAAAAGGTGTAATGGTGCCCGGGGCCGGAATCGAACCGGCACGGCCGTTAAGCCGAGGGATTTTAAGTCCCTTGTGTCTACCAGTTTCACCACCCGGGCAATAGATTGAACTCAGATCTGAGTGGGTACTTGTGATGTCTGGGTAAAATGGAGGCTGGGGTCGGAATCGAACCGGCGTCCACGGCTTTGCAGGCCGCTGCATAACCACTCTGCCACCCAGCCGTTAACAGGTTTGTGCCTCTCTTTATTCTTTGAATTATGATGTAAGGCGTATGATTTGGAGCGGGAAACGAGATTCGAACTCGCGACCCCGACCTTGGCAAGGTCGTGCTCTACCACTGAGCTATTCCCGCACTTATCAACCAAAGGACGATAGTTTATAGTGCTCAGTGATTCTGTCAAGAGCTGGAGAGTAATTATTTTTGATTCAATCACTTACTAACTCAATCCTGCATGGAGGGCCAGGCATTTTGCAGGTAAATTGCCATCGACCAGAGCGTTAATGCTGCAGCTATGTATAAGGCGATAGTACCAAGTAATTCAATGGGCAAACCTAATAATGGCTCATGATATATCAGCATAATAAGCGCGGTAATCTGCGCAGTTGTTTTAATTTTACCTAACATACTGACGGCCACCTGCGCACTTTGCCCAAGCTCTGCCATCCACTCTCTCAACGCTGAAACTGCAATCTCACGACCAATAATGATCATTGCGGGGATGGCAATCCAAACTGTTGGCGTGGCTTGAACAATTAAAATTAAGGCAGCCGCGACCATAAGCTTGTCCGCAACAGGGTCTAGAAACGCCCCAAAGGCGGACGTCTGATTCAATCGACGCGCTAAATAGCCATCAAACCAGTCCGTAATCGCCGCCAGAGAAAATACCGCTGCCGCAGCAATATTTGCCCAAGTCGTGGGCAGATAAAATAATAATACGAATATTGGTATTAGCGCGATGCGCAGATATGTGAGAATTGTGGGTATTGTCATAGTCGCGATTCAATCTTGATCGACGTGAAAGGTATCATAAATCCGCTGCGCAAGCTGCTTGTTTATGCCTTTTACATTCGCCAAATCTTCAACGCCTGCACTAGATATCCCTTGTAAGCCACCGAATTGATTAAGTAAAAGTCGACGACGCCCTGCGCCAACACCGGATATCCCTTCAAGCACCGAGGTATTGCGTGTTTTGCTTCGGCGCTGCCGGTGACCGGTAATAGCAAAACGGTGAGCTTCATCGCGTATTTGCTGTATCAAATGTAGCGCCGGCGAATCTGATGCCAGCCTGAATTCCCGTTTTAACCCAGCATTAAACAGCAATTCATCACCAGCTTTTCTCTCTACCCCCTTGGCAATGCCTATAATTGTCACACCGTTGATCTGCAGTTCCTCTAACACCGTTTCAGCCTGCTTTACCTGCCCTTTCCCGCCATCAATAAAAAGCACATCGGGCAATTTCCCCTCGCCCTTCTTAAGCCGTGTGTAACGGCGCATTAAGGCCTGCTTAATCGCAGCATAATCATCACCTGCGGTGACATCTTCAATATTAAATCGTCGATAGTCTTGCTTTAACGCGCCATCGGCATTAAAAACAACACACGATGCCACCGTGGCTTCACCGGAAGTGTGGCTGATATCGAAACATTCCATCCTCGTCGGCAGGCTATCGAGTTCCAGCCCCTCTTGCAGAGAAATATAACGTTGCGCAAGACTTGCTTTGCTGGATAATCTGCGCTCAAGATCCTGCTCTGCGTTTATTGTTGCCATCGCAAGCCAGCGTGCGCGATCAGCTTTCACACTGCCTGTAATTTTAACTTTATGCCCAGCACTGTCAGCGAGCACCTCTTCTAATAAGTCCTGCCCTTCCGGCTGACAATTGACAATGATTTCATTTGGAACAAAGCGACCCAAATAATACTGTGATAGAAAAGCACTCAGTATCTCTTCTGGCGAGGTGCCTGCAGGATGCCTCGGGAAAAAATATTTATTACCAAGATTATGACCGGCACGAATAAAGAACACTTCGACACACCCTACACCATCACGTAACAAGCAAGCGATAACATCAATATTACCTTTCTCTGCACTGATATATTGTTTTTCCTGAACTTTGCGCAAACTGGAAATTTGATCGCGAAATTGTGCTGCTTTTTCAAATTCTAATTGTTCAGAGGCGCGCTCCATTTTTTTTACCTGCTCATCAATGATCAAGCTATCTTTACCTTCTAGAAACATCACCGCATGTCGAACATCTTTTTGATAATCATCATTACTAATCTTATCAACACACGGGGCTGAGCAGCGTTTAATTTGATATTGCAGGCAAGGACGCGAGCGGTTACTAAAAAAACTATCATCGCACTGCCTAACCTGAAAAAGTTTTTGCAATAAATTCAGCGTTTCTCTCACCGCGCCAGCACTCGGATATGGGCCAAAATAACGTCCCTTCTCACGTTTTGCACCGCGATGATAACTAAGCTGTGGAAAATCATGACGTGTTGATAAAAAGATGTGCGGATAACTTTTATCATCGCGCAGGAGAATGTTATACCGCGGCTTGAGTTCTTTGATTAAATTATTTTCAAGAATTAAAGCTTCGTTTTCGGTGTGAGTAACCGTAACTTCGATGCTTTTTATTTGTGCTACGAGCACGCGCGTTTTTGGAGATTTATCTTGGCGTGAAAAATAACTTGATACACGCTTTTTCAGATTGCGTGCTTTACCCACATATAAAACATCACCCGCTTCATTTAGCATGCGATAAATACCGGGGCGACTGGTCAAACCACTCAAATAACGCTGCACATCAAAATCCGTAGCGCTACTTGCTTCAGATGACACTTTTTTCATAGTACTTGGATCAGATTTTAAAGGTGTATCGCTCATTTTATTTCAAGCAAGCTTTGTATCTTTCAAGCGGGAACTTTGCGGCCAGTTAATTCTGCTGCCCGCGCAAAAACCTGATGAAACATGCTTTCGGTTAAACGACGTGTTTGAGTATTATAACGACTGCAATGATAAGAATCGATCAAGCAACGCTCACCTGGCAGACTATGCTCAGCAGCGTGTGAAAATCGATAATCCTTTTGTGCAAGTGTCAGCGCACGTATGACTGCCTGATGCGCAATCGTGCCTAAGGCAATAATAACCGCGCCTGATTTCAATGCTGCAAGTTCCTGCTGCAAAAATACATTACAGTTTTTAATTTCTTCAGTTAGCGGTTTATTTTGCGGAGGCAAGCATTTAACAGCATTGGTTATTTGGCAACCCTTCAACTTCAAACCATCATCTGCTGATAACGATTCTGCTGAACTTGAAAAACCATACTTAAACAAGGTTTCATATAGAAGTATCCCCGCATGATCTCCAGTGAAAGGTCGACCTGTGGCATTGGCGCCATGCATTCCTGGTGCCAGACCTACAATCAGTAAATCTGGTTTCCTTGCCCCAAATGGCGCTACGGGTCGTGCGTGATAATTTGGGTATTCTTCACCAACCTGGTCAAGAAATTCAGCCAAACGTGGGCACTGCCGACAGTTGACATCAAAACATTCTTTTGTCATCTCTAACTACAAACTTTACGTAAAACTAAAAAATAAGCTGAGTATTTGGCCTTCATAAAAATAAAATTAACACTAAACAGGCATCACAACACTTGCCTGCGGGCCCTCTTCACCAGATACCTCGGTGTAACGAACCGGAGTATCCATAGACAATGCCTCAAAGCCATCATTTTTCACACTGTTACGATGAAAGTAAATTTCACGTCCATCCGCTGTTCCGATAAAACCATAACCCTGATCAGAAAACAGTTTGCTAACATGTCCATGCGGCGCCTCTTCATGGGCTTTAATATCACCGCGACGCTTGCGCATATAATCCTGCAGTTGACGTCGCGCAGCTTCAAATGCATCGCGGATCGCCACATACAAATCTTCACGTGGCTCACGTTTAACAACTAACTCAGTACCCGGCACGGTAATATCGATGCGTACATTATAAAGTACACCTTGATGACTGTGGCGATGCGGCGCTTCAGCAAGAATTCTACAACTGGTTATGCAATCAAATTTTTCATCCAGTTTAGCCACTTTTTCACGGATGGCTTCCTCAGCTGCCTCAGACAAAGACATATTACGTGAGGTAATTTGCAACTGTACTTTCATAGGCTTTTTCTCCTGTTCTCGGTAATTCGTACTTCTTCCGTGTATAACTACAATATAACAAAATTATTAGATTTACAGCATTCAAACAACTCTGTTACACACTTTTTTACTTGCACTTATTGGGTCACCCTTTTTATCTCCATAATATTCGGTAACTGCTCAATTCTAGACAGCACCTGATTCAACGACTCAATATTTGGAACCTCTATTGTTAAACGTATATTTGCCAAGTGATCATTTTTATCTGACACCGTATTAGCGCCAATAAGGTTAACCTTATTGTTTGAAAGTACCGCGGTAATATCACGTAGCAAACCTTGTCGATCAAACGCCGCGATACTAATATTGACAGGATAGGTTTCCTCTAATGTTTTACCCCATTCAACTTCAACAATGCGTTCAGGTGACAGCTTGCAATAGCGTAAAATATTAGGGCAATCACCGCGATGAATCGTGACGCCACGACCACGAGTAATGTAGCCGCTTATCTCATCTCCAGGCAAAGGGTTACAGCAATGCGCCATTTGCGTCATCAAATCACCTACGCCCAATACAGTTGCGCTACTTCGTTGATCCGGTTTATTTTTGTGGCGACGCGGTATTAACAGGTCTTTAGAGTCGTCATTCGCAGGAACCAAAATATCCTGAACAGCATTAATATAGCGACCTGATTTAACTTCGTTATGCGCAATGGCTACAAACATTTCATCTGGCGACTTATAACCAAGCTTGTCTGCTAGCTTTTCGAAATTAACATTTCCCAAGCCAAGTCGTTTTAGCTCTCTCTCTAAAGAATTACGGCCTTCATCAACATTAATGTCGTGGTCCTGCTGGCGAAACCAATGTTGAACTTTTGAACGCGCACGTGATGTTTTTAGATAGCCTTGATGCGGGTTTAACCAATCACGACTCGGCGCTGGTTGTTTAACGGTTAAGATGTCGATTTGCTGACCGGTTTGAAGTGGCGAGGTCAAAGAAATCATTTTTCCGTTCGCCTTTGCGCCGCGACAGCGATGCCCAACTTCAGTGTGGATCTGATAGGCAAAATCCAGCGCCGTGGCTCCTCGTGGCAAATCTATAACATTGCCTTTAGGTGTAAACACATAGATGCGATCCTGAAATACTTCACTCTTAATTTGATCAACAAAGTCACTGGCATCAGCAACATCGTCTTTCCAGTCTAAAAGCTGACGCATCCAGTTTATTTTTTCGTCAAAGGACCTATTTTGTTCTTTGCCTTCTTTATAGCGCCAATGTGCAGCAACCCCCAACTCATTGTGACGATGCATTTCTTTTGTACGAATTTGTATTTCGGTAATTTTCCCCTCAGGGCCAATCAGTGCAGTATGAATCGATTGATAATTATTTTCTTTAGGTGTCGCAATATAATCATCAAACTCACCCGGAATGTATTGCCACAGCGAATGGACAATGCCCAGTGCGGTATAACATTCGGAAATTTCATCAACTAAAATACGCACACCACGAATGTCATACAGCTGTTCGTAATCGAGTTTTTTGCGTTCCATTTTTCGCCAGATACTGTAAATATGCTTTGGACGCCCTGTTATCTCTGCTTTAAGACCAACCTTGTTTAGCTCTTCTGTCAACAAATCAACAATATGTGCAATATATTTTTCACGGTCTACTCGTCGACCATCGACCATGCCGGCTATTTTTTTATACAGTGTCGGATCAAGGTAGCGTAATGACAGATCTTCTAATTCCCATTTAACATGCCAGATACCTAAGCGGTTAGCGAGTGGCGCATAAATATCCAATGTCTCACGAGCAATGCGTTTTTGTTTTTCTTCGGGAAGGGATGACAGTGTTCGCATATTATGCGTACGGTCTGCGAGCTTTATCATGACAACGCGAATATCTTCCGCCATGGCAAGCAACATTTTGCGCAAGCTTTCTGCCTGCAAATGTTCTTTTTCATTATCACCTGGAAACTGTTGAAACATTTCAATGAGTGACATTTTTGTCACTCCATCGACTAAGCGCGCAACGTTGTCGCCAAATTGGACACGTATTTGATCAGAGGTTATTTCAGTGTCTTCTGCCACATCATGAAGAATTGCCGCAGCAATACTTTCATAGTCCATGTGAAGGTCGGCTAGAATATCAGCGACGGCAAGAGAATGTTGGAAGTAAGCTTCGCCGGAGGCTCTTTTTTGGCCCGCATGAGCCTGTTGCGCTGTTTCAACCGAACGGCGTATAAAATCCATTTCGGAATCACTGCGCCCTGTGCTGATTGAATCCAGCCAGTGATCGACATCGATCAATGAGTTTTTAGAATATTTTTCTTTAACGCTTACCATATACTTGACAGCATTGGCACTGCACACAAAAAGGATAAGTCATCCCCATCATATTCCTTATCGTATAGAAAGGGTAATTTCTTTATAGCACATGGAATAGATTACTTAAAACTTGAAACCCCAATAGCTCGAAGAACTATTGGGGTTTCAATAAAAAGCTATGGAATATGTCGTTAGGATAACGTTGTCAGAAAATCGCTCTAGCGGTTGACAACAAGTGCAGCAATAACCATATCTTCATATTCGATACGGTCAGCTAAGCTTTCACCTAGTTTAGACAAATCTTTTTCAAGGTCATCAACCTTTATTTCATGGTCTTCTGCATCGTATTTATCATTAAAATCCAGAATTGTCTGGGTTGATGAGATTATCTGGGGATAAACCTTTGCAGCGATATCATAAACAGTACGACGTCGTTCCGTGCTTTCTTCAATATGACGATAAATTCGAAAATGCGCATCAGCGGTGTAATCAATCAACGCTTCACAAAACTGCTCAATAAGCTCTGCTATAGCATCTTTATCATTGTAGGGATGTTGTGCAGCTAAATCTGCATATAAAGACAACATTTGAGTGCGCTCTTCAACGAACTTGTGAATCATCTCTTTCGAGCTAGCGCGGCGATCTTGAACTGCATCGGCGGAGTTTGGCATACAGCCTCCTTAATATTCTATTTTCTAATTGAATCTTAGCAGATTTTAGACTGCTTGGTGGACTTCATTTCACTTGAAAATCCAAAGCCATACATTATAAATAGACAGCGGCACAAAACGACCTTTAAATTCAACCTGCCCTTATGCAGCTTTTGAAAGAAATAGCTGTAAAGCTACTGTACATTGTTCCTCAGCTAGCGCAGAAATTTCTTGCTCTGTTTGCGAGCTTTTACCCAATATTTCCCAGGCTTCTTCAGCAACCTCCCGATCAAGGCACAATTGATCAGCTAATTCAGCGCCCCCTCCTGCAAGCACGCTGGCAATATGAACGATTGCTGCACTTAACGTTGAATCTTGCGCTGTTTGTGGCGAATGATGAAACTCAACTGCATCACACACATGCGCGGGAAGATCCCACTTACGCAACAGAATACCGCCCACCTCAGCATGATTAAAACCAAACAGTCTTTCTTCAGTGTGACTACTTGATTCCCCCTCTTCGCGCTGAACTAAGCTGACCTGTCTCGACAATTCAGGAATTTTAGTAGCAATCAGCAACCTGCCTATATGATGCAAAATTCCTGAGATAAAATATGGTTCTGTACGAACAACATTGCACTCAGCCGCCAACAAACGAGCATAAACCGCAGTGCGCACACTATGCTGCCAAAAAGCATCGATATTAAGCGGGATATTTCCCAACCGGGAAAACATTTGAATGGTTGATGACGCTAAAACAAGATCGCGCACCCCATTCATTCCAATCACCGTAATGGCGCGGGAAATAGTATCTACGCGTGTAGAAAAACTATACAGAGTGCTGTTTGCAATTCTCAGCATCTGTGCACAAAGCGCCGGGTCCAGACTAATACAATCAGCAATATCTATAGATTCTGTTGTAGGTTTATCTAATAAATCATTAATTTTTATATAGATATCAGGGAGAGAGAGTAACTTTATTGAACTTGAAACCAAATCACTAGCATTCATAATACTTCTACTTCTACTTATAGTTTGCCGCTGCTTATTGCAGCTCTATATTATTATAATTATTAAAAGCTTGTAGCCTTATCATCGGACATTTTTAAAATTTACTTTAGAATAAAGTAATTAAATTCAAGAATGACCTCATACTCATTCAATTTTGGAGATAGCCTCATCTTTATTAACATTGTTAAAAACAGTTTGCAGCTTAGAGTACATTTCAGGACGAATCAGATGTGTTTTTGAAAGGCTAATTGTGTTTTCAGCATTAATAAAGTTAATTTCTCGCTGCGAAGAAAAGTAGTCGATTTCCTTTAAAGCAGTAAGCGTTGCGGGCATTAATTTACTCTCACGACTGGCTTCAATGATCTTCTGTTTCTGAAAAATATACTCAATAAAGTGCATCGCTACCTGCACGTCATCACATTGTCGCGTAACACTCCATCCCCAACTTTTTATAATCGGGTGAGAATATTTAGAAACATTTCCAAACAAATCATCATGACCAAACAAACCAGGAAATGGAATCATGACAAGGTTGTCACCCATACTTCGTTTAAGCTTTGGATAATCTGCAAGCAAAGACCAACTTAAAGCCACATCGCCATTTAATAAGGCATCGCTATCATTGCTCGCAATGTAACCTTCCCCATTCCATTTAGATATCAGTTGCAACGCACGCTCCATGCTTGGAGATTCAGCCATATCATCAGCTGGTATAAAACTCGTTTCAGACAACTGTGAGAGCAACATCTGAGCGGCCCAATTACGATTTGACAGAGCACTCATATCCATCACAGCACCGTCATCATCATGATTTGCCAAACGTTCAAGCAAGCTTTCGAAGTTATGCAATTTTATATATTCCGATTGATATATAAAAGCATCACCTTCGTTTGCTAGCAGCTTTTCTTTATTAGCATAAAGCACTAAACCAGACGCTTGTGGCGAAACCATATATATACGCCCATCAAAAACGCCTTTATTTAAAACAGCGCTAAGCAAATCATTGCGCGTACTATCAGTCAAGAATTTATCCATTGGAATAATAAAATCTTGATCAGCGTATAAAGCTACATAGTTGGAATTTACAGCGATAATATCAGGCAACGATTTCTCAACCGCAGCTTTTTTAACGGTATCATGGAAGACATTTGAAGGGAGAATTACAGCATTAATACGGACTTGATATTGATGTTTGTTAAAGTAATTGACATGTTCTTGAAAAATTTTTTGCTCACCTTTAGTTTCAAAATATGCCCAAAGATCAACTTCAGAATGAAAAGGTTTTTGCGTAGAAACTTCATAAGTCATGTCACAACTAGAAACCAGAAATGCAATCAGAACTAGCATCAAAAGTTTTTTCAACACATTCATTTACGCTGCCTTTGGCATACTTTTTTCAGCAAAAAATAACTATATCAAGATATAAAAAGGTCAACAAAAATATACTGATTTAATTAATACACTGCCATCGACACATCAACCTCTCTAGCCCAGGCATCGACGCCACCCGTAAGATTGGTAACTATTGCAAACCCTTGCTGTTCGAGATAGAGAGCCACTTTCATGCTACGCATGCCGTGATGACATATAGTAATAATTTCTTGTGATTGATCGAGCTTGCCCAATGACTGCGGCATTTCTCCCATGGGAATGTTCAAAGAGCCTTCAATATGACAAATATTAAATTCATCTATTTCACGAACATCCAAAAGCATTGCACTGTCAGTCCCTGTCGCTAACCGTTCCTTGAGTTGCTGCGCACTTATTTCCTGCATAATATTTTACCCATTGCTAGTCGGTGTTATTAAATAAACATTTTCAACCAAACGATCGAGACCTCTTTCTTTAAAATAGGCCTCCCGATCTATTATATCCTGACTTTCGACAAGTCTGACAGAAAATTGTGATTCATATTGCTGCCTTACCTCCTCTTCACTGACAGAAAAAGGTGGGCCATCCATGTCCTCTTGCGGATATTCCATTGTGACAAGAAAAATACTCGCCGCAGCTGGCAAAATGCGTTTAAGATGCTGACAGTATTTTTGTCGCATCTCTGCTGGCATGGCAATCATTGAAGCCCTGTCATAAACCGCAACAACATCGCTCACATCTGCCTTCGTCAACGCAAAAAAATCGCCACACATTAATTGTATATTATTATTTTCCCACGATGAAAAATGACCACGTTCTTGCACTAAGGCTTTTAAAGCATTTTCATTAAAAAAATCCTCAACTGCTGTAGCGCTGATTTCAACACCAAGCACCTGAAAATCCTGCTCGGCCAACCACATCATGTCCTGACTTTTTCCACAACATGGCACTAATACTCGTCCTTTTGATGGCACCAATTGTAACCAACATTGCTTTAAATAAGGGTTAATGTCAGCCTGATGAAAACCAATTTCATTGTTTTCCCAACGTTTATGCCAAAAGTCTTTTTCCATTACATCTACTCCTGAAAACTAAAATTATTAATCCCTTAATTTATAACCTTTTTTAATAATGTAAATCGTCAACCCTGACAGCAACAACAATGAGGATAAAACAATCAGCAAGCTGTTTGTAGGATCAACATCAGAAACACCAAAAAATCCATACCGAAAACCATCTATCATATAAAAAAATGGGTTGAACCGTGACAGGGTTTGCCAAAATTCAGGCAAGCTATGTATTGAATAAAACACTCCACTCAGAAAGGTTAAAGGCATAATGACAAAATTCTGAAAGCCTGCCAATTGGTCAAATTTCTCTGCCCAAATACCGGCAATAATCCCTAGCGACGCCATAATGGCGCTGCCAAACAAAGCAAACATAAGTAAAAACATAAAATTATGAATCGGAACCGGAACAATATAGGAAGCAACTAAATAAACGCCCATGCCTACCAGCAAACCACGAATGATTGCTGCCAACAAAAATGCTAAAAAAAACTCTACATGTGATAACGGCGGCAATAACATGAAAACAATATTTCCTGTTACCTTCGATTGAATCAAACTTGAAGAACTGTTGGCAAACGCATTTTGAATGACTGTCATCATGACCAAGCCTGGCACCAAAAAGGCCGTATAACTTATCGTATCGTAGACAACAACATGGCCTGCCAATGCATGAGAAAATACCAGCAAATATAAAAGCGTTGTGATAATTGGCGCAAAAACAGTTTGCAGCAGCACTTTATAAAACCGCAAGAGTTCCTTATAAAGCAGCGTATAAAACCCGGTCAAGTTCATGATACATTTCCTTGCACCAAATCTACAAAAACATCTTCCAAGTCAGCACGACTGGTTTGTAGGTCAACTATCTCAATTCCGCTCTGTGCGATATTATTAATGATGTCAATAATCGAAGCTTTATCTTTATGAAACTCCAGTTCTATGACATTCCCTTCATGCTTCAGCACTCGTACATTCAAATCGTCAGGCAATACGGCGAACGTATCAGCCGCAGTGATAACAACCCGCATCATCTTCCCAATATCGCTATCAAGTAACGCTTGTTTGCTATCGAGCGCAATAATATCGCCATGATTCAGAATCGCAATACGGTCACAAAGGCTTTCAGCTTCTTCCAAATAATGCGTCGTCAACACTATGGTATGCCCCTGTCTATGTAATTTCCTTACAAACTCCCAAAGAGACTTTCGCAATTCAACATCAACCCCCGCCGTGGGCTCATCGAGCACAACAATTTCAGGTTTATGCACTAATGCCTGCGCAATAAGTACGCGTCTCTTCATGCCCCCAGACAAGCTACGCATATTGCTGTTAGCTTTGTCGCTTAATTGCAGCTCATCAAGCAGTTCGTCAATCCAAGCATCATTATCACGCCCAAAACCAAAATAACCAGATTGAATGCGTAGCACTTCACGCACAGTAAAAAACGAATCAAAGACCAGCTCTTGCGGAACAATGCCTAAACTTTTCCTTGCCATGCGGTAATCGCGAATAACATCATGTCCTAGAACACTGATAGCGCCACTGTCCGCGCGTGTTAAACCCGCCAAAATACTAATCATTGTTGATTTACCCGCCCCATTGGGGCCAAGCAAACCAAAAAATTCACCTTTTTTTATCTCCAGGCTGACGCCTTTAAGTGCATGGATTTGACCAAAAGATTTAAAAACATTTGAAAATTGAATTGCGGTAGACATCGTGAACTTACCTGAAAATATAAATGAGCTAAATAATATAAAAAATCTGAACAAACAAAATCACAACCAACATTCTACCTTATCCACAATGTGCTCAACGAACAATTTCATCCGTTACAGCGCCCCCAAGTCATTACCACATTGCCAACACAAATCGAATGCTGCCGGGTTCATTTCACCACACTTCAAGCAACGTGATTCGCCAACAATTTTTCTCCGCTTACAATATTCATCAACACATTGCGTGGCCACCATTTCACTAGCGTCATTCTCAACCCACAACTCAGGAAAAACCTCGACAAAGGGGATTTCACCCACAGCACCCTGCGCGTGTTCATTAACAAGCTGAATGGAGATACCCGCATGCTCAAGTAAGCCTTTAAGCAAATAGGCTTCTTGAAGGTCAGCCGCAGTATAAATAAGCTTCATTCTTGCATCCCTTGTAAAATGCATTTTTTCAAGATGAATACTATTCTGCCGAAGTTATGATTAATATGCTTGTGTTATATAGTTAATTTTCAACCGAGCGAGTGCAAACGGAGATGTCAATAATGAGCAATACGGATAAATCTCAACCCAGCTTTCATAGCAGCGTTCAGCTTATGGTCGATCGCGCTATCAAAGTCCTCGATCTCGACGAAGGCGCTGCTTCAGCAATTAAATCCAGCAACTCAGTTTTACAGGTCTCCTTCCCTGTCGAAATCAATGGAAAAATTGAAACCTTCACCGGTTGGCGTGCCGTGCATAGCATGCACCGCCTGCCCGCCAAAGGTGGCATTCGTTTCGCACCTATTGCCGATCAAGATGAAGTTGAAGCATTGGCCGCACTGATGACCTATAAATGCGCGCTGGTTGACGTTCCATTTGGCGGATCAAAGGGTGCTTTGCTTATCGACCCAAAAAAATATGCACGCCGTGATTTACAAAAAATCACGCGGCGCTTTACTCTTGAGCTAGTCCGCATGGGATTTATCAATCCTGCAACCAATGTCCCGGCACCCGATGTTGGCACAGGTCAACGTGAAATGGCCTGGATAGCGGATACCTATAAACATCTACATCCTGACGACATCAACTACCTAGCCTGTGTCACAGGTAAACCATTGCACATGGGGGGCATTCATGGCCGCGTTGAAGCCACTGGTCGCGGCGTTCAATATGCAATACACGAATTTTTTCGCCATCCGGGTGACAAAAAAAATGCCGGCCTGTTAGGTACTCTGTCTAAAAAGCGCGTTGTCATACAAGGACTCGGAAACGTGGGTTATCACGCCGCAAAATTTCTCTCCGAAGAAGATGGTTGCTTGATTACAGCTATTATTGAATGTGATGGCGCATTACTCGATGAAAATGGACTAGACATTGAAGACGTCTACAAGTACATCGTTAAGAATAAAACTATCGAAGGTTATCCCGCTGCCACGTTCACTAAAGACGGTGCCAGCGTATTAGAAAAAGACTGCGATATTTTGATTCCTGCAGCACTTGAAGGACAAATCACCGCAGATAATGCTGCAAAAATTAAAGCCAAACTTATTGTCGAAGCCGCTAATGGCCCCATCACTTTTGACGCTGATCAAATTTTAAACAAACGCGGCATCGTCATTCTGCCCGATATTTACGTCAATGCAGGCGGCGTTACCGTTTCATATTTTGAGTGGGTGAGAAACTTATCTCATATGCGTTTCGGACGCATGCAACGACGCCATGAAGAAGTACGTAGCGGTCAAGTTGCATCATTAATGGAAGAGATCACTGGCAACAAAATTGACTCGGACTCCCGCTTAGAAATGATCAGCGGCAGCAAGGAAATCGATCTGGTTCGATCTGGGCTTGATGACACCATGCGTCAGGCTTACCAGGAGATGAGCCACGTATTGAATGAAAACAATGAAATTCATGACTTTCGCACCGCCGCATTCGTTGTAGCTTTGCAAAAAATTGCCCGTTCCTATCTGGATATCGGTATATATTAAAATACAAGCATTTCAGCAAAACTAAACCAGCTCTGCTATAATTGATTGTTTTACTTGAACCGATTTGAGTTCCAAAACGATATGAGTCCAGCACGATGATTGAAAACCTACGCAACATTGCCATAATCGCCCACGTCGATCATGGCAAAACCACACTGGTAGACTGTTTACTGCAACAATCCGGAACATTGGGTGATCGTGCAGCAGCGCCGGATCGAATTATGGATTCAAATGATCTTGAAAAAGAGCGTGGCATCACTATTCTTTCAAAGAATACGGCAATCACTTGGGGCGACTATCGAATCAATATTGTAGACACCCCGGGACATGCTGATTTTGGTGGCGAGGTTGAACGAGTCCTGTCGATGGTTGACTCAGTCTTACTGTTAGTTGATGCCGTAGAAGGCCCTATGCCTCAAACTCGTTTTGTTACGCAGAAAGCATTCGATATGGGGCTCAACCCCATCGTTGTTATCAATAAAATTGATCGCCCCGGCGCACGACCTGATTGGGTTTTGGATCAAACATTCGATTTATTTGATCGTCTCGGTGCGACCGATGAACAGTTAGACTTCCCTGTTGTTTATGCTTCGGCTCTAAATGGTTTCGCCAGCCTTGAAGCTAACGACGCTTCTGACAACATGACACCGCTATTTGAAACCATCGTAGAGAAAGTTAAAGCACCGGCTGTTGATCTGGAAGGCCCCTTTCAAATGCAGGTTATCTCATTAGATTACAGCAGCTATGTGGGCGTGATCGGTGTTGGCCGTATTAATCGCGGCAAAGTCAAAACAAACACTGCGGTTACCCTGATCGATAAAGATGGAAAAAAACGTAATGCGCGTGTTCTACAGGTATATGGTTTTCTTGGCCTTGAGCGTATCGAAGTCGAAGAAGCTCAAGCTGGCGACATCATTGCGTTCACCGGTATCGATAATTTAAGTATTTCTGACACCTTGTGTGATCCCAATGAAGTTGAGGCGCTACCCGCCCTATCCGTTGATGAGCCTACCGTCAGCATGACCTTTCAGGTTAACAACTCGCCTTTTGTTGGCAAAGACGGGAAGTATGTAACCTCTCGACAGGTTCGCGAACGCCTACAAAAAGAACTGATTCATAACGTCGCGCTGCGTGTGGAAGACACCGTTGACCCCGATAAATTTAAAGTCTCAGGTCGCGGCGAACTTCATTTATCCATTTTAATTGAAACCATGCGTCGTGAAGGCTTCGAACTGGGGGTTTCTCGTCCAGAAGTCATCATTCGTGAAATTGATGGCGAAATGCAGGAACCTTATGAACTTGTCACCGTAGACGTTGAAGATGCCCATCAAGGCAAAGTGATGGAAAAACTTGGCGAACGTGGCGGTGAATTAAAAGACATGGTTCCCGATGGCAAAGGCCGCGTACGTTTAGATTATTTAATGCCCTCTCGTGGCCTGATTGGTTTTCGTACAGAGTTTCTGACGTCAACTCAAGGCACTGGTTTGATATACAGCGTTTTTGATCATTATGACACGATGAAGAAAGGGCAATTTGGTGAACGCAATAATGGCGTATTAATTTCTAACGGCATGGGCAAAATCGTTGGCTTTGCACTGTTCAACCTTCAGGAACGTGGACGCTTGTTCGTTTCTCACGGTGAAGAAACCTACGAAGGTATGTTGATAGGTATTCACTCGCGGGAAAATGACCTCGTCGTCAACCCTCTGAAAGCAAAACAGCTTACCAACATCCGCGCTGCCGGTACCGACGAAAATATCGACCTCACACCGCCGATTAAAATGTCACTTGAGCAAGCGCTGGAATTCATCGATGAAGATGAACTGGTCGAAGTCACACCGAATCACATTCGACTACGTAAAAAGCTGCTTTTAGAAAATCAGCGCAAACGTTCTTCGCGTGCGACTGGCTAAGACTTTGACAAGCTATGTACAGCTGAATATATTTTCCATGCATTAATGAAAGAGCAGCGGGCACACGTCAGTTGCTCTTGCATTCCCTCCACAAACTCCACTAACACTTAAGCAGCTACATCACCCTGTTATAAAGCACCCATAACGGCATATTTTTCGAGGCTTGATTCAAGCATTTTTCGTAAAATTTATAGTTCGGCTCAATCGACGAAACCAGTTTCCAGTAACGAGGCGAGTGATTCATATGGACGCTGTGGCACAATTCATGAACAAAAAGATAACGCACTACATCCGGCTCAAGCAGCAATAACGAGCGATTAAGACATAGGGTTCCTTTTGAACTATAGCTTCCCCAGCGAGTCTTCTGTCCGCGTATGCTAATTTTTTTATAACTAAAACCCAGCTCACTGGCGACCTCTTCAAGCCAGACAGATAAATGTTTCTTTGCCATCCGCGTTAACCAACGCTGAAGTTGCAGGACAACTTTACTCTCGTCATTGCTTTCAATAAGCAGCATACAGGGCGTAGAACTGGAGATTTCTGAAACTCGGTTATTAGCTTCTTTGCGATAACAAAGAGTGTAATCTTTATCGATCGCAGCAAGATTAATTGTGTCGGGGCGTAAGCCCATAGATGGCGGCTTATCTAAATATTGAGAAGTGATTCGTGAACGGTTTATTTGTATCCAGTCTAGATGCTCATTTACAAATGGCTCAACGTGCCGGCGACTCATTTTGTGCGGCAGTATCACCTCAACGTCTCCGAGTTGATTGATGCGCAATTGCAGACGACGGGCACGGGTACTAATGCGAATTGAATAGTGAGAAGAGCTAACGGGGGTAACTGGGAAATTGTGCATTTTGGCTATGACACAAGTTATTTAAATCTTAGGGGTTAAAAGCTTTTCCTCTCATCGACTTCGTGACAAGAAAAAATCTAAAACTGCCTGTTAAAAACTTAGTCTCTATGACGCTGAAAAACAAGTGTTGCATTTGTGCCGCCAAAACCAAAACTGTTTGACATCACCGTGTTCAATTCAACATCTTCGCGAAGCTCTCGAACAACCGGCATACCTTCTGCGGCAGGATCTAGATCAACAATATTGGCCGATGCAGAAATAAAGTTATTCTGCATCATCAACAAACTATAAATTGCTTCATTAACCCCGGCGGCACCGAGCGCATGGCCCGTCAAAGATTTTGTTGCTGAGAAAGCCGGTACCTTCCCTGCGAAGACCTCATTAAGCGCTTCGAGTTCTTTAGTGTCCCCCACGGGCGTGCTGGTTCCATGGGTATTAACGTAATCAATTTCGCCATCGACGGTTGCTAATGCAAGCTGCATACAGCGAACAGCACCTTCACCTGAAGGCTGAACCATATCAAAGCCATCAGAATTTGCACCGTAACCCACCAGCTCGGCATAAATTTTTGCACCACGCTTTTTAGCATGTTCAAACTCTTCAAGTACCAACAAACCACCGCCACCTGAAATAACAAAACCGTCACGGTTTACATCATAGGTACGAGAGGCTGTTTCCGGCGCGTTATTATATTTAGATGACAGTGCACCCATGCCGTCAAACAACATTGTCATAGTCCAATCGACTTCTTCCGCGCCACCTGCAAAAACAATATCCTGTTTTCCCAACTGAATCTGCTCCATACCATTACCGATACAATGAGCACTGGTGGAACAAGCGGAACTTATCGAGTAATTGACGCCTTTTATTTTAAATGCCGTGGCTAAGTTTGCGGATGTTGTGCTACCCATGGTTCGCGGGACCATATAAGGCCCAACACGTTTAGCACCTTTACTACGCAGCGTTTCGACAGCTTGAAGAAAATTACTATTTGAGGCGCCGCCAGAACCGACAATCAATCCACTGCGCGGATGTGAAACCAAGTCTTCTCCCAATCCAGCATCTTCAATCGCTTCGTTCATAGCAATGTAGTTAAATGCGGCGGCATCCCCCATAAAACGTAATTTTTTACGGTCTATTAAATCAGCCGTATTTATTTTTACTGGGCCATGAACATGAGATCGAAACCCTAGGTCTGCATATTCTTGACTGAACTCTATTCCGGACCGCCCATTACGAAGAGCATCGACAACTTCTTCCTTGTTGTTACCAACACTGGAAACTACACCTACTCCTGTAATTACAACTCTACGCACAGACTTTTCCTCTAAAAATTTTCTGTAGACTTAAACAAACCAACACGTAAATCCTGGGCGGTATAGATGACCTTTCCATCCGCTTCCATGGTCGCAGTCGCTATGCCCATGACCAATTTACGCATAATAACTCTTTTCAAGTTTACGGTGTATTTTACAAGCTTTACATCCGGTGTCACTTGGCCAGTAAACTTAACTTCGCCAGCACCCAGTGCACGGCCGTGGCCTTCGCCACCTAACCAGCCAAGGTAGAATCCAACCAACTGCCACATTGCATCCAATCCCAAGCAACCTGGCATCACGGGATCACCTGTGAAATGACAGTCAAAAAACCATAATTCGGGTTTTATATCGAGCTCTGCTGTCAAATGTCCTTTTCCGTGCTCACCGTCATTCTCACCAATGTGAGTAATGCGATCAAACATCAACATGGGCGGCAACGGTAATTGTGCATTACCAGACCCGAACATATGACCTTTCCCGCAATCAATCAGGTCTTCATAAGAAAAACTATTTTTTTTATCCATACTTAGCAACAGTTAAAATTGTTAGATACGCAACCAATTTCACAAAATGAAGCTGATTCCTAATGGTGCGATATATTAATACATGCTGATTACGAATACTAATCAATTCCATCACTTAAGCTGAAAATGTAGGTGTACTCAAACCTACCCAGGCGCACATAGATAGCGCAATACGCTGCTCAAAAAAAGCCGATTCAAAAGTTCACAATGGGGATACTTCAGACATGCCTAGCAAGGCCTATTCAACCATGACGAAAATCGCGCATAGCAAAACAGCTTTTCCAAAAACTGCACACAAGCGTCACTCTCAACCTGAGTGCAATAATGAGGTAACTACTCTGAAAGGACTTCCGTTGCCTGGAGCCCCTTAGGACCCTGTTCAAACTCATAGGAAACATCTTGACCTTCTTTTAGTGTTCGAAACCCACCTTCACTTTTAATAGCCGAATAATGGACAAACACATCCTCCCCTCCATCCTGTGGTGCAATAAACCCAAACCCTTTTGAATTATTGAACCACTTCACAGTACCCTTGTTCATATGATGGCCTCATACATTAAACAAATTTACAGTCTATACAGCTTATCTTAAACACACTTACAACTAACAGTAATAATCAAATGCATTACCAGTATAACTAGAAATTACAAGCCACTTCAACACACTAACTGCTCTCACAGCCTAGACTAGCTGAAAGCAAACAGCTTTAATCCAGAGAAAAAGCCATTATGCCTTTAAAAATCCCTGTCTTTTATTGTTTTACGCTTATCATTACGCGCATTGTCAATCGCTTGATCACATAATTCACGAACCTTATCTGAAAGTACTGCCATCACATTTGCGGATGTATTCATACCAGATGTGCTGCGTATGTAATTTTTCAATTTAGATGCTACAACAAGAATTTCTTTTTCACTCATAAATCACATCTCCTGATCAGTATTAAAGGCACTTATATTATGCTCGTTGAGAACATTCGTCCATAAATATATAGGCAATCACTTATCAAAAAAAAATTTGAAAGTAAATTCCTCGGCAGATCTAATATTATTCAATCCCAACAAATTACACAGTAATAAAGTTTGATCTACATTAAAACCATAAATAACAATTAATTAACAACACATAGCAAGCATTAACAACACTAAAATTCGCAGCATGCTATATTAAATATATAATACTAAACAATGGATTAACGGCTATAATTATAGCACTTTATAATATTATATAGACGCAAAATTGGCAGACTTGTACTTTAAAACAAAGCCTGTTACTTTCAAAAAGAACGATAAATTCACTCCATATAGGGGATTAGTCAAATGTCAGCAGAAAACAGGAAACACCCCCGCTTCCCAACTTCATTAGAAACCATCTACTTCTGTCAAAATGATTCCACAGAAAACGAACGCATGTATTTTCCAGGTGTAATCACTAGTAAAAGCAAAGGTGGCATTGGCATGCAAGTCAACTACCCGCACTTTACTGAAGAACTGGTCTGGCTGGAGGGCTTAGGAGATACCTGTGACCCTATTGCAGGCCATGTGCGATGGCGAGTCCCGGAAGATGATGGCAAGGAAACATTTGAAATCGGAATCAAATTTGCTGTTGCGCTCGATAACTAAGAATCAGCGACCCACTACAGCCCATTGTAATCTAGCAGTCGAAACAATCTAAATTAACAACGTTTTGATGGCACACTCTCTACGTCATGGCAAAGTAGACCAAGATATCTTTAGGCTATTAAGGGCTGGCACCTTAGCTACCTTGGCGTTACGAATTCAGAGTACGTTAATTAATCAACTATCCATTTTTGCAATGCAGCGATAATCTTTTCAGCCTGATCGCGACTGGATATATTAAACTTTGAGCGCTGCTGATATTCCCCGTTTCTTTTCTGATAGCGGCGAATCGTATATTTTTCAGCCCCATAAACTTGTTTCGCGCGATCCCAATCCTGATAACGAAATATAATTGTCGACCAAGCACCTTTCGTTAATACTTCTTTATCTAATTCTTTTACGACTAAAACGTCGTCTTCCGTATAATCTATTGTTAATTCATCGATAGTTGATGCCATATTTTGCCTTATATCCTTAATTAAATTTACTTAAAATTAATGCTTTTTCGGATTACGTTTCATTACACCCATATCATAAGAGATGCGCTGCTGATCGTTAAGTCTCGCACGCATTTCAGCAATGTGAACAAACCGTGCCAACATTATCCGTTCTTTCAATGCAACAATCTGTGAAATTTTTGCTTTAACGTTTTTTAAATTCGTTTTATCTTCAATAATCAAAAGATTCAACTCTGCTTCACGTGATTTCAATTCAGCCTTATAGCCACTCTGCTGTTTCACCAACTCTAGATGCATCTTGTCTATATCTAATTTTTGCTGATCATCCAATGTTTTTGCCCAGTGCGCAGAAAACAAATGGCCTTTTGATTTTTTTGATTTATGTCCTTTTTTTGCCTCTACTGCACTGCCACCATGATGAGCAGCTTTTCCACCATGCATGGGCTCAGCGATAACCGGCATCATTAACAACAAGCCCAGAACAAATACACAAACTGTAATAACAGTCAGTTTTCTATTAATTTTCATGCTTCATTTCCTCAGCTATTATTTTTCTTATCTGCAACTATAAACCGACAACCCATAGCAGTGTCAATCTACACTTAACATAAATCTACTTTTCGGGAAAAAGTGATGAAATATTCATCCTGCGGGTTTACCCCCACCCAAACATGGCGGTGACAAAGGCGCATTGCCCATTTTATCCGCCCATTCACTGGCGGTATAAGCATGAATAGCTAATGCGTGAATTTTATTTTGCAACTCATTTGCTAACAATGCATTAATACTGCGGTGTCTGGCTAACAAACCTTTACCCGCAAACTCCTCAGAGACAAGGACAAGCTTAAAATGTGACTCAGAACCCGCAGGCACATTGTGGTTACTACTTTCATTAATCACTTCCATATGTGACAAGCTTAAGCCCTCAGCAAGCTTTACTTCAATTTCATCTTTTACAGACATTTAGATTCCATATTTTTATTAAATTTTTAAAGCGCCTTAATTTCATTAAACGCGCACACGGCACTGAACAGAAAACAAGCATCTTCACTGCCCGCCAGTTCACGAATAGAATGCATCGCCAGGGTCGGAACACCCACATCTAAAGTACTGATACCAAGCTGGGCAGCCGCAATAGGGCCAATAGTACTACCACAACTCATATCACTACGAATAACAAAGGTCTGCACAGGGACATTTTGTTTCAAACATAGCTGCCTGAATACCGCACTACTCACATCATTCGATGCGTAACGTTGATTAGCATTCATTTTAATCACCGGACCACAATTTAATAACGGGCCATGATGCTCATCATGTTTATCACTAAAGTTGGGATGAACAGCGTGGGCATTATCCAGTGATAACAACATCGAACGATCAATCATACGGGTCAGACTTTCACAATCGGGTGAAAGACGTTCGAGTACAGATTTTAAAAATGAACCATGCGCACCTGCAGCTGAAACACTGCCCACTTCTTCATGATCATTGCAAATCAACATGCAGGTGTTTTCTGAATTATCGTCAAGCAAAGATTGCAGGCCAACAAAACAACTGAGCAAATTATCAAGGCGTGCGCTGGATAGAAATTTTTTATCAAGGCCTATCAGTGATGCATTTTGTGTATCGTATAACGATAAATCATAATCCAGAACACGCAACACTTTTCGCTCTGGATACTGTTTTAAAAGCTGCTGGCATAAAAGCTCGCGAAATTCAGGAACCCCCTCTTCGCCCGTCGCATGCATGACAATTGGAGGTAAATGTTTTTGAGCATTAACCGAGCGATTTATATTTGCATCCCTATCAAGATGAATGGCCAAGCTAGGAACAGTCGCTACGGCTGTCTTAAAATCTAGCAGCGCCTGTTGTAATACATCAGCTTCATCAAGATAACTTACGCGGCCAGCGATGGATAAATCACGATCAAACCATGGGTTCAATAACGCGCCACCGTAAACTTCAACGCCTAGCTGATAACAGCTTTGTTTTTCATAGCCGGGGTTAGGTTTAACTTTAAGACAGGGGCTATCTGTATGTGCGCCAATCAAACGTATACCGCCAGTGATCAGCGCGTCCGTTCCGAGCTTAAAGGCACAAATGGATGAATCATTGCGCAGAATAAAGTATTTACCCTGCTTATTCAGCTTCCATTCGTCAGCTTCATTGAGCTTTTGAAAGCCTGCCGCGAGCAGTGCGTTCTCCATATTATGAACGGCGTGAAATGGCGTAGGTGATGCATCAAGAAATGCCATCAGGTCATGATTAAATGTTTCTGAGCTGGTCATATTTTTATTATTTTTAGAATTTAAGCCAAATATTTTTTAACGACTTGGACGTGCGCGCTGTTTTCCTGAGGACTTTCTTACGCCAGATTTTTTGACCGCTCTCACAGGGGGGCGTGTGCGTTGGGTCATAAAAGGTTTTGTTCGTTTCATATTTGAATTATCGCCCTCACCTGATGTTTCAGTGGGTTGCCAGCTAGGAATCAAATGCCGCTTACCATTACCAATTAATTCAGAACGCCCCATACGTTTTAATGCTTCACGTAACAGCGGCCAATTCTTCGAATCATGGTAACGTAAAAAGGCCTTATGCAAGCGTCTCATTTTTATGCCCTTTGGCACCTCTACTTTTTCACTGCGATAGGTGACTTTATGCAAAGGATTCATGCCTGAATGATACATGGCGGATGCGGTGGCCATTGGCGATGGCAAAAAAGCCTGTACTTGATCAGCTCTAAAACCGTTAGATTTCAACCAAAGCGCTAACTCAAGCATGTTTTCTTCTGTGGTGCCAGGATGCGCGGCAATAAAGTACGGGATTAAATATTGTTCCTTACCCGCTTCTTTTGAGTATTTTTCAAACATCTCTTTAAAACGATCGTAGCTACCAATACCGGGTTTCATCATTTTAGATAGTGGTTCAGACTCGGTATGCTCAGGTGCAATTTTCAAGTAACCCCCAACATGATGAGTGACTAACTCTTTAACATACTCCGGTGATTGAATGGCCAAATCATAGCGTAGCCCCGACGCCACCAGCACTTTTTTAATGCCTGGCAATTGACGTGCACGCTGATAAATCTTAATCAGTGGTTTGTGATCCGTGTTCAAATTACTGCATATGCCCGGATAAACACAGGACGGTTTACGACACGCCGCTTCTATTTCCTCACTGACACACGCTAAGCGATACATATTCGCCGTCGGCCCACCGACATCGGAAATAATACCTGTAAAGCCTGGCGTGGTATCACGGATCATTTCAATTTCGTTAATAATCGAATCTTCTGATCTGTTTTGAATGATGCGCCCTTCATGTTCTGTAATAGAACAAAACGTGCAACCGCCAAAACAGCCGCGCATGATATTCACAGAAAAACGAATCATTTCATAAGCAGGTATTCGTGCGCCTTCATAGGCAGGATGTGGCACGCGTGCATAGGGCAACTCAAACACGCCATCCAGTTCTTTTGTCGTCAGTGGAATCGGCGGTGGATTAAGCCACACATAACGGTTGCCATGCTGCTGCAGCAACGCCATCGCATTGCCCGGATTGGTTTCCAAATGCATCACCCGTGAAGCATGTGCATACAATACCGAATCCTTTTTCACCCTTTCAAAGCTGGGCATAAGAATGACACTGCGGGTACGATCAACGGCTAAACGTTTTTTAGAAATAAAATTAATAACTTTTTCTGTATCTGTCTTCGCGGACGTTGCTTCATTTTTCTGTGTATTTTCATCGCTGGCACAAGTGCTTGCAGTGGTGTCCAGATAAGGATTGACCTGTTCCATTTTTTGGCCCGGTTGGTCAATCTCAGATGAATTAATCACATTCCAGTCTTTAGAAATAATGTTGGTTAAAAATGCTGTAC
>Ga0316204_10004426_pt1 | contig 25197 bp, 18 predicted proteins | sample 6monrhotite_MG_2_FD_205661 | JGI IMG/M metagenome (GOLD analysis project Ga0316204, IMG submission 205661) | Microbial mat bacterial communities from mineral coupon in-situ incubated in ocean water Damariscotta River, Maine, United States -... | ecosystem: Environmental > Aquatic > Marine >... | reverse complement strand
GCGTGGCTGAAGTAATGGAGAACGCCGCATCTGTCAAGGGCTTAAAATTCATTTATGAGCCGAACCTACTGCGTTTCTTTCAGGGGCGATTTGAACAAATCAATTAACTATTAACTGCTATAACTAAAAAGGCCGCAAGTTGTTTCGATTGCGGCCTAATTAAGTTCTCTCTAAAGATTTATCAAATAATATCTCAGTATTATAATGCCTGTTACTGTCGTTTTTCATAAGCATCGCTGTAGCGAATTATTTTACCCGTACTCAGTTTATCGCCATTATCAAACTCTGACCAACGTGCACTTACTTCGATCATCGCCTGACCTATCTGTTCAGCTCTAACTGCAGCGCCGACCGGAGCAAAAAACCAATATAATGCTTCTTGACCTAGATGAGATTCTACTGCAGTTGGACCGATATAATCGGGTCTATAAGCAATAACACGCATCTTAGTTCCTTTAGCAAAAGAGAATAATGATTTTTCTGCCCGAATTTTTTCACGTGCCCACATGGCCGTAGATTCATCAGATATATCACTGGAACTGATGTAGTGAAATGAGATTTTACTCTGTTGACTGACTTCAGACCAAGCCTTTACAAATTGCATTGGGAAGTCAACATGGATCATTCCATAGGTTTTTTCATCCATTCCGAGTGAACTGATACCAATGGCCCAATATACCTCATCGACCTTGTCGAATTGACCGATAATATCTTCGTAACTGAGGTAATTCATATGTTTTGTTAGCTGAACTTTCCCTGATTTAACGCCATCATTCATTCGATCAGTAACACGTCGTGTAATAATATGAATTTTTTTGATATCCGGGCTAGCCAAAGCGGCCTTAAATATACCATCGCCAGCGGTGCCACTGGCGCCAAATATGGCAATGGTTTTTGCATCAGAAGGTACTTCTGTCAATGGCGAAACTGTTCTATCGTCTTGCCATATCAGTACAACGCCCAACAAATAAAATAACGCAAATAAAATAATTGGAGTCAGTAAAATGGTTTTAAGTCGTGGTAGTTTCATTGCTTTCATCTATTCTTATTTAATAAAAAAGAGTGTTAGTTTCTCTATGGAATAAGCACAAACTAACTTTTTGAAATATCAAAGTCCAACTGCTTTATGTAACAAAATTGAAGGTAATCATATGAGCGGTACTCATACGGCGTCAGACATTTAAAGCAAACTTTTGATTTTGATTGTCTTGGGTTGCAACTGAGCTTCTATAATTCTCCAAAACATTACAATTTGCTATACTGGTATTTAATCAATAGACTGAACATAATTGGATAAAAACAGTATTATTTCAATAACTTTTATGAAAGAAAATCTAATCTATAAAACCAATGGCTTAGATAGTTACGGATAGGTGTCCATACAATGAACTCTGAGGTGAATCGCATGAAAATATCAAAGAAATTAGCAACAAAGTCCGGCTGTATTGCTGCAGTAATTTCAATTTTTATGACCGTACCGATTTTCGCAAAAAAGAATTTGGTTTTTAGTGGTGGACCTGCAGGTGGCACTTTTCAAGTGGTTGCTAATTCCATTCAAGTATATAAGCCGGTTAAAAAATCAGATAAATATCGTGTTAGAGCCCAATCTTCGGCCGGTTCGGTAGAAAACCTTCGCAAAGTCAATTCAGGTCGATCACATTTTGGCGTAGTTTTCTCTGGGCACATTAACCTTGGCCGTGAAGGACTAATGAAAAATGACAGCCGAAAATATCTAGATGTTTTGGCAGTATCTTACCTTTATGGTTCCCCGGCGCAATTGGTTGTGAAAAAAGGCTCAGGTATTAATAGCACTAAAGACTTGGTTGGTAAAAAGGTTGGCGTAGGAAATGCGGGATCGGGTGCCTTTGCAAACGGTGAACTATTCTTTACCCACATGGGCGTTTGGAACTCAATCAAACGAAATGCCATGGGCTATAATGATGCGGCACAAGCATTTGGCAATAATCAGTTGGATGCTTTTTGGTTATTTACCGCCTACCCAAGCGGTGCGGTAATTATGGCCGCCCAAACCAATGACATCAAAATGATTGATTTAAGAAAGGATGCCGAAGAGTCGGGATTCTTTGATAGCTATCAATATTTCACTAAAGTATCCATTCCAGCAGGTACCTATAAGGGTGTTGACACGGATACGCCATCATTTCAGGATTCTGCTTTATGGGTCGCTAACAGAAAGGTTTCTGATCAGGCGGTTTATGATATGTTGAGCATTATGTATACCGACGAAGGTTTGGCACATTTGCGGGCACAGAAGAAAACCTTCAACGAAATGTCTATTAGTACCGGGATTAATGGCATTGTCACTCCGCTTCATCCGGGTGCTGAAAAATTCTGGAAAGAAAAAGGACTACTTAAATAAATAATGCTTAAGACTTTTCATGGATTCTGAACTTTATACAAATCTTAAAGCAATAGAACAACGTATTTTTGATCTGTTAGCGTTGGGGCTTGTACTCTTTTATTCTTATTCGGCAATACTTGAGCCTGCAGCTACCCAGTACCATAGGGGTATCTATGTCATTATTACCTACGTCCTTGTATTCCTAGTTTATCGTTCAAAAAATCGCTTTGTTCGTGTACTTGATTACCTGCTAATTGGACTCTCGATTTACAGTATTAGTTACTGGATTTTGAACTTTGAAGCAATCAACTACAGAACTGGTGCGGAAACACAACTTGATCAATTCACCGCCGTTATTGGTGTGCTCATTGGAATCGAGGTAGCACGCCGTGTTGTAGGCAATGTTTTTGTAATTATTGGCTCCATACTTTTGTTGTATGGAATGTATGGAGATGCTAGTTGGATCCCTGAGGACATGCAACATGCTGGGGATACCTTTCTAGGTTTATGTACCAGTATTTTCTACAAGAGCGACGGTGTATTTGGCATCATGGCAAATGTACTGGCCACCTATATCATCCTATTTGTTATTTTTGGTGCTTTTCTTGAGAAAAGTGGTGCTCAGAGATTCTACGTTGATTGGCCACTGGCCGCTGTCGGTCATAAAATTGGTGGCCCGGGTAAAGTTGCCGTTATTGCTAGCGGTCTTTTTGGCTCTATTTCTGGTAGTGCTATAGCTAATACAGTTTCAACGGGCGCCTTTACCATTCCAATGATGAAAAAGGCGAAGTTCGAACCACATATCGCTGGCGGTATTGAACCATCTGCCTCTATAGGCGGAATGTTCTTACCTCCCATTATGGGTGCAGGCGGCTTTATCATGGCCGAACTGACCGGCATGCCCTATTCGCAAATAATGCTGATCGCCATATTCCCTGCCTTGATGTACTTTTTCAGTGTCTACCTGATGGTTCATTTCTATGCCAAAAAGAATAATATTCAAGGCGAAAAGTCTGAACTATCAGGCAAGGAAATTTTTAAAACTCAATGGTACTACCTAACCCCTTTATTGGTTATCACTCTTTTTATGTTGCTGGGATACTCACCCGGCTACTCAGCTATTTTTGGCGTAATAGCCTGTATCGCTGTAAGTTATGTGCGCAAGGAAACACGAATTGATTTAACCCGGTTTGTAGAAGCATCACGTGACGGCACCATGAGCAGTTTGAAGATCGGTGCAACCTTGGGTGTTATTGGTATTATTATTGGCGTCTTGACCTACAGTGGTTTAATTTTAACATTTGCAGACATTGTTATCGAGGCAGCTGGTGGAAAGCTATGGCTAACGATACTCTTTGTTGCTTTAGCTTCCTTGGTTCTTGGTATGGGTGTTCCGGTAACAGCGGCCTATCTTATCACTGCGGTTGTTGCTGTTCCTGCGTTGACTCATCTAGGTGTCAATCTGATTGCTGCACACATGATTGTATATTGGTTATCACAGGATTCAAACATTACCCCTCCTGTCTGTATCGCTGCCTTTGCAGGAGCCACAATAGCTAAAGCAAATATGTGGAAAACTGCCTTTACTGCCTTTAAGTTCGCAAAATTTCTCTATCTGGGACCATTCCTATTTGGTTATGTCCCAGGGTTTACACTCAATGGCTCATCTACAGACATTGGCGTAGCATTTGCCATGATTATAATTGGTACCTATATCTACGCATGGTTATTAAGCGGCATGCCCTTTCATTACTTTAAATCAGCTAAAAAATCTGTTTGATTACTTCTAGAGGCAATCGTCACAGTACAAACTAAGCATTATTTTTTAGCGATTGAAAATGACACAGTCTGAGTTTCATTTGCATTGAAATTAAATTTTTACTGCATCGGTGTAACTTTGTAATTCGCATCAAATACAGAAACAATAAAATAGACATCTTCATTTGCTGTGAAAATTGCTTTTTCTGTTTAGCAAGAATATTGAGCAACGTTATTAGTACCACCGCTCATGCTAGTCACACACGGCTCTGGTCTCTTACCTTCTAGCCACACCTAACCTCCAAGCCTCGCTACAAACAAAACTACGGCCGAAGACCCAACAAAGCCCAAACTATATACACAGTTGACAACTGTGTATATACCTGTGTATACTGTGCATATCAAATATAAACAGTGTGGTGCTCAATGAATCCTGTATTTATCTTATCTCAAAAAGACAGTAGACCGATGTATCTACAAATAATTGAGCAAATCAAGAACAAGATTGCAGTAGGCGATTGGTCCCAAGGACATAAACTGCCATCGATTCGTGAGTTGGCTATTTCTCTTAGAGTAAGTGTCATTACAGTGAAACGAGCATATCAAGATTTAGAAAATGAACAGGTGATTTATACCCAACAAGGTAAAGGCTCCTATGTCGCAGATGGTGAAAATATGGGAATTAAATTGAAACAACAAGAACTTGACGACTTGCTAATCAACGTCTTAAAAACAGCGAAAATACTGGGCATGACAGAACAAGAAATTACCCAACGTATTCATTCGTTACAAAAAAACAAATCAATAAATGAACAAGGAGAAGGGTATGAGTAATTTAGCACTTAACCTAAATAATGTTTCAATACATTATCCTCATTTCGACCTCAAAAATGTTAATTTGAAGCTAGAAAGTGGGTCTATTATGGGCTTGATTGGTCCTAATGGTGCTGGAAAATCTACCACGATAAGGATATTGATGGGCTTGCTTTTACCTGATTCAGGTGATGTAGAGGTTCTGGGTTACAACATGCTAACTGATGCTGATAAAGCCCGTTGGGACATTGGTTATGCTTCAGAAGATCTTCGTCTATACGAGAAGATGAGTATTGGATGGCATATGCAATTTATTAAAGACATGTTTCCAAAATGGGATGATACCTATGCAATGGATTTATTAACCAAGTTTGACCTAAAACCTGAATTAAAGATTAAAGGGCTTTCTCATGGTCAACGTGTCAAAGCAAGCCTGTTATTAATTCTGGCTCGTCGTCCAAAACTATTAGTATTGGATGAGCCGACAACAGGCCTTGATCCTGTAGCACGTATGGAAACACTCAATGAAATGATGGAAATTCTCAGAGATGAAGATAGAAGTATTATTTTTTCTTCACACAACACGGCAGATATTGAGCAGTTATCCGATCAAATAACATTTATCGATCGAGGCCATGTTGTAAATTCTAATGATAAAGAGAGCTTCATAGAATCATGGCGTCGAATTCGTGTTTCTATACCAGACAATGTGAATACATCACAACTACAGCACATGGTTGAAAATCATAATAATTTTCACACCGACGTATTACTAACTAACCACTATAGCAATGATTTAATGACGCAGTGGAAATCATTCGGTATTGAAATTAATTCTATTGAAGCAATGACTTTAGAGGAGATATTCCTTGCTGAAGTCACCTCAAGTAGAAAAATCGTAAAGCAGGAGACCGTGCTATGAATAACTCAATCATTGGCCAACTTATTGTAAAAGATTGGCAGCTAAATAGAGGCTCATTATTCGCCTATATGCTCATTGCCGCAGTATCACTATGGTTACTAGTACTTGAAAATGACTTGGCATTTACCATTGGCAGTATCCTGCTTATCACGGTTGTTGCGATAATTGGTATTCATATGGTGTTCATTTCTATTGTTAAAGAACGCAGTCAACACACCCTGCCCTTTATAATGAGCTTGCCTGTAAGTTACCGTGATTACACCATCGCTAAGATTCTCAGCAACGTAATTGTTGCTGGTGGTGCCTGGTTAGCTTTGCTATTAGCATTGCTAGGATTAATCTCATCGGTTGATGCCCTACCCAATGGATTAATTCCCTACACCGTATTAATCATGTTACATATGTTAACTATCTATTCAATTTTAATTGCTGTGGCACTGGTCTCGGAATCTGAAACAATCACCGTCGTGGTGATGGGGTTTCTCAATGTAACTATTTCAATCTTTATGATGGGTACCGCTAAATTAGAGCCTATCTATGCGTATATGGAAGGCCCTATTGCGGTTTGGAATGCTACTTCACTGACAATTCTAAGTGTTGAGTTAGGCATCAGTATTTTAGCCATTGCACTGACATTCTACTTTCAATCTAAAAAGCGCAGCTATCTATAATAAGTGAGATCAACAATGACACAGACTAACGAACGCATACATTATCTTGATAACCTTAGAGCACTGGCCATGTTGATGGGAATCTTTTTCCATGCCGCAGTGGCATACAGCCCTATGATGACTGAGCTCTGGCTTTCTGCAGGTCCAGAACAAAGCCAAGTGATGGAAATAGTTTCATGGTTTACACATTTATTCCGTATGCCGTTGTTTTTCATGATATCGGGTTTCTTTGCCTTATTACTCATTGAGCGTAGAGGAATGCGCGGCTTTTTGAAAAACAGAGGTTTACGAATTGCGACACCATTTGTCGTGTTCATGCCACTTATGATCATAGCCATCTTTGGGACTGTAGGCTGGGCGATGCAAGCCATAGAGAATCCTGGGCCGATGCTCACGTTAATTAAAGTAATGTCTCAAAACCCAGACGCACCCAAACCACCGTTCAGTACGATGCATTTGTGGTTTTTGTTTAACCTGATTTTATTTTGTCTTACCTTAGCTTTGATGGTGAAGTATAAGTTACACAAAATGTCATGGCTTGTAGCGCTCGTTCAGCCCAAATGGTTATTAAGCCTGGTGCCATTATTACTAGTACCAGCCTTAACAAGTCAAGTATCGCCTCACCCTGCAGCTGAGCGCATTTATCCCGAATTATGGTCATTTGGTTTCTATGGAATATTCTTTTTGCTAGGAAGTGTACTGTATGGCCGTCTAGAGGTATTGGACAGTATGAAAAAATATACTGCAGCGCTTATTATTATAAGTGCCCTTCTCTATATTATCGTTTATCGCAGTTTTCCCACTGAACTATCATTGGTTGATGCCATGGCTATGGCAGAAGGTCCTAAATTTAGTCTGCAACATCTATTCATTGCGACGCTGGAATCCTACATTGCTGTGTATATGACCATCGCTTGTTTGAATCTTGGTAAACAGTATTTATCTGGAAGCAGTCGTGTCATGAGATACATTGCTGACTCATCGTACTGGGTCTATATCATCCATTTACCACTAATATTTTATATTCAATTTTTACTCTTAGATGTCAATTGGGGTGCCTGGACTGAATTTTGGGTAAGTTCATTAGGTACTATGGCATTAGGGCTTGTAAGCTATGCATTTTTTGTACGATGGACACCAGTAGGAATTTTACTGAATGGCCGGAGAGTACCGCTTAAAGAAAAACCACAAACCAAACAATGGGCATAGGGTAATTAACGCACTGATTTATCTATAAATAATACGGTTGTATTGAACCTATAAACACTTAATAAAAATTTATCCGTTTAAGTTGTTTTTTCACGACACTAACACAACCTAAAATCAGAGTACCTAAATGAGTTTATTTGATGAACTAAAAAGAAGAAATGTTATTCGTTTTGGACTGGCTTATCTAGTCAGTGCCGGGGGCCTTTGTTCAGGTTGTCGACTTGGTTTTGGACAGTATCCGCTGCAGTTTTGGTTCTATGCCTATTTGTTTATCATTAAATAAAGGTAAATATAAATGTGATTATGTTATTTATGGCGAGTAGCGACCGAAAATATCGAATTGACGTATCGTGTTATTTTGTCAAATGACTCACGAATCAACCAAGATTCGGAGTCATTCATATTTTGCTGACTTTATTGAATAATGTTTTTAAGCTTCGACTGTTTCTAAAGCAACAGGCGCCGACTCAGACTGTAGCTTCTCAACATCATTCCAAGCGATCGCATTATCCAGCATACGATTAGAAAAGCCCCATTCATTATCGTACCAAGCCATAACTTTAACCCACTTTCCATTGACACTGGTTTGGTTGGCATCAAATATTGAAGACGCTGGGTTGTGGTTGAAATCAATTGATACTAATGGCTTATCATTATAATTTAAAACCTTGCCTATCGCTTGCTCAGAAGCAGCCTTAAGTAAACTGTTCACTTCTTCTACTGTAGTTTCTCTTGAGGCTAAAAAGTTGAGGTCAACAACAGATACGTTAAGCGTTGGTACTCTAACCGCCATTCCTGACAATTTACCCAGTAATTCAGGTAACACCAGGCCAACTGCAGCCGCAGCACCAGTTCTTGTTGGAATCATCGATGAGGTGGCACTACGCGCTCTATAGGGATCTGAATGATCAACATCGAGTAAATTTTGATCATTAGTTACCGCATGAATGGTAGTCATCGAGCCTTGCTCAATGCCTATGGCATCATTTAACACTTTAGCAACGGGTGCAAGACAGTTTGTAGTACATGATGCACTAGAAATAACCGTCATATCTGCTTTCAATTGAGCATGATTAACACCATGTACAATGGTTGCATCAGCATTTTTAGCAGGAGCAGAAACAATAACTTTTCTTGCCCCAGCTTGAATGTGTTGAGAAGCTGACTCTTTATCAGTAAAACGTCCGGTACACTCAAACACGTAGTCAACTTTCAAAGCGTTCCAGGGTAATTGTGATGGCTCTCTTTCACTGCAATAAATAATTTCTTTCTCAGCAACTTTAATTCGATTGTTTTCTACCGAAACCTCTTCTGTAAAACGGCCATGGACTGAGTCGTACTGTAACAAATGAGCCATGGAATCAATCTTACCCAAATCGTTGACTGCAACGATCTCAATCTGATCGTTATAATTATTTTCATAAACGGCACGAACAATATTTCTACCAATACGTCCAAAGCCATTAATTGCGATTCTTATTTTCATTTCCTTTCCTTAATATGTTTTATAGTTATAATCTATTATTACTTTGAATCTAGTTCTTTCGCTCTTTCATATTGGCGAACTTACGGCGCCCAGTTAACAACTACTGGAACCTCATTTTGCTGTAAAATTGCACGCACTGGCATTTCAAAAATATCATTACCAGCTACTGCTTTTTTATATGTTGCTAATTTTTCTCTACCACGCAGTAACAAGAAAATAATCTTGCTTTGTTTCAAAGCATTTAATGTCAGAGACATTCGTTCAGTACTGTCTCCGCTCATATCAATATTGTTCGACTGAACTGACTGACAAAATATTGAATCATCCGCTACTGCTTTGTCTAAGCCTTTGGCCTTCGGGAATAATGATGCTGTATGACCATCAGTGCCCATCCCTAGAACGGTTACATCGAATGGTGTTTTTAGGTTGGAATAGGCTCTAGTGACTTCTACTTCAGCATCTTTAGCTACTTCAGAAGCTGTTTTCATCGGCTGAAATTTTGCATCTTTAGCGTTGTTTTGCAGTAACTGGTTACGGATAAACCGCTCGTTACTTGTTTCATGCTCTGAACTAACCCAGTGCTCATCAACCATGGCTACTTGGATTTGCTTCCAGAATAATTGTTTATTAGATAATGATTGATAGAGTGGTTGTGGTGTACTTCCGCCTGATACAAGAAAGGTTGCTTCACCTTGCTCTTGAACGGCCTTTGATAGCAGATAGCTGATGTTATTCTCCACTGAGTTGTGGAAGTGCTCTACATCAAAATAAAAACGCTCTATTACCTTTGCCATATGAATTATTTCACTCGTTATAGGACTTATTTATGAATATTTTTGCCAAAAAACACTTTAAAACTACACTTTAATGTTTATTTATTACATATAAATGACAAATCACCGTGTTAAAACATCATTTACCACTCCATATTGTAGTTTAACTACATATATTATCAAGTTTTACTTCATTATTCGATTATAAATAAGCAATTTCTGAATCTTGTATCAAATCTGATACAATCATGTGACATGATTTATTTGACGGTTAATGCCAATGGGTAGAGTAGTATGAATATGTTGCAGCAAATACGCGATCCTGCATTCAAATTAAGCAACTCAGCTATAAAAGTGTCGCAGGTAATTCTGCAAAATCCACAAGAGATTATCCATTCCTCAATTGCTAAAGTTGCAAAGGCAGCTGAAGTCAGCGAGCCGAGTGTCATTCGGTTTTGCCATAAGTTTGGTTGCAGTGGATTTCCGCAATTTAAAGTAGCCCTTGCTCAAAGTATCACCGAAGGTATGCCGCGCATTACCCGAGACGTTGATATCGATGATAATATTCAGACCATGATCGAAAAGATATTTGATTCGACCCACGCAACCCTAGAAATGACTAAAGCTGCTAGCAATCTATCGTGCATAGAGAAAGCAACCGATGCGCTTGCACAAGCCAGCAGCATCTTGTTTTATGGCGTTGGAGCCTCAGGTCCAGTGGCATTGGATGCGCAACATAAATTTTTCCGCATTAATACACCAGTAATAGCGCATATCGATATTCTCAATCAACGCATGACCAGTGCGAACTTGAGTCCCAGAGATGTAGTGGTTTGTATTTCTTACACTGGCAGAACCATAGCCATGATAGAAACAGCTAAAATTGCCAAAAAGAGTGGCGCAGTTGTGATTGGAATCACCTCCCCTAACTCAGCTCTGGCTAAAGAATGTAGTATTGTATTGGGTGTAGAAACACCGGAAGATACCGATGTATATACTCCCATGACCTCGAGAATTGCTCACCTGGTTCTAATTGATGTATTAGTCACAGCTGTAGCCTTAAAACGTGGCCCACAATTTTCTGAGCATTTACTGCGCATTAAAGAATCCTTTTCTGAAACACGCTTGAAAAAAGATCAAAGTGATTAATCGCCTGTTTAATCGTGAATGTAGTAATATTACAAATGTATACGATTAGCTTAACAATAACTATCCTGTGTAATTTTATTACTTAGGTATATAAATGTTTGAGCCGCATCTAGAAAGGAGCAACTGTTGAGTCATTAACACGATGCTCAATTTAATCATGGCACTTCTAAATCTGTTATAAAACCTTACTTCGGCTTAACAACATTCCTTTTACTACGAAGAGCGCCTACTAAGGTGGGCAATTGATACTTGATTGAATTATCCCAGTACGACCAGCTATGCCCCCCTTCTCGCTCTATATATTCATGCTCAATTTTATAATCTAACATGGTTTCATGGAGTCTTCGATTAACTTCGAGGTAGGTATCATCAACACCTACATCAAATAGAATTGTTGGTTTATCTTTTCGATTCATAATTTTGTGCAAACGGTTAATTATTACAAGCTCATTCCAACGTTGCGGTTGCTTAAGAAACGGTCCTATTAATTCAGACATACCCAATGATTCAATTCGTTGGTAATTTCTTCTTGGGTCAACGACTGCAGACATTGCTCCAATTGCGCCAAATACATCGAGATTTTCAATTCCCAAATATAAAGCACCAAACCCACCCATTGATAGGCCAGTAATAATACGGCCGCTAGGCTGTTTAATCGTTGAGTAATACTTATCTACATGGCTGATAATGTCTACAACAATATAATTAGCATAGGCTGCACTCGGTGTATTGAGATACCAAGAGTCTCGACTGCCATCAGGAGTAACAATAATAATATTCAGCTCATTTGCCAGGTCTTCTATGGCCGTTTTATCAACCCAATTTTTGTAACTACCGTCATAGCCGTGTAGCACGTAAGCAGTTATATAGCTGTTAGAAGGGCTGTAGCTATCTGGCAAGATAATATGCACAGGATGTTCAATTTTGCCTTTCGAACTACTCACAATCGATGTCTTAATTTCAGAGCCAGAAACAGAAACGGAGAAACTACTCATTACAACCTGTAGCGTAACAATCCAGGTAAGAGATATTTTAATATTCACAAACATAACGACAACATAGGATAAAAATATATCGCTAAATAATACACTGTGGTGTTTTGTTGACAACCAAAACCAGTAATTGAAAGCACATTATTAACCTGGTGTTTTAAACGACATGATTATATAGATAATTATAACTAATTGGACTATTGCAGATATATTGCTACTATAATTAGTATATCTAGTTAAAGGATACTTATTTGAAGAACTATTTTCGCACGATACTACTCACAATTGTTCTGTGTCTATATCCCGATATTGACGCCAAGCAAACTATTAAAGTCTCTACTGCGGAAGACTCCTTTATACAAGAAGTTTCTGCAGCAGTCTTGATTGAGGCATACCGTCAACTGTCAATTGATGTGGAAATAGTTAAATTACCCAACGCACGTTCGCTCGTAACCTCAAACATTGGTCATACTGATGGAGAAGTTTCCAGACTTAAAGGCATCGATAAAAAATTTAATAATCTAATTCCAATACCCATTTCCATCAACTTCTTACAAGGAACTGTTTTTAGTAATATGCGGAATATTGAAATCTTAGATTGGAAAGATATACATAACTATATTGCACTTTGTGTCAGAGGAATTAAATTTGTAGAACATTATTTTTCATTAAATAACATAAAGTGCAATGAAGTGACTCATCAATCCCAAGCAATCAACATGCTAGAAGTAGGTCGTGCTGATCTGGCGGTGTTACCTTTGTTAAATGGACTAGCACATATACGTGAACAAAATAGCAAAAGAGTCAAACCTGTTAGCAAAGCTTTAGTTAAAGTAGATCTATTTCATTACCTGCATAAAAAACATACCAGCCTGGTGCCCGCGCTAACAAAGGTTTTGCTTGAAATGAAGAAGAGTGGCCAAATAGAAGCAATCCGTAACGCCTATATCCTATCTAAGATGCCTTTTGCAAAAGACTATTTATAGGTCTTGAAGATTTGGCATTGTTCATATCAATGGCAATGCATTTTTCTTTTATTAACAACTACCTGAACATCACAGGATCAAACCAAAAAATTCTTTAGATAAATAACCTGTATCAATAAACGCAGCATCTATGTAACGATTCATTAGTTAAGTTGATCGCGGTCAATGACGTAAAGGCGCGAATCAATTTCAATATGCACGATTGAAATATAGATAGATTACTCCCAATCACACTAATCTTGTTTTCACTTCAAGCAGAACGTGCCCTGCTTAAAACATTGGCATCAGGAAAATCTCAAGGAACAAATATGTCTCATATATTAAAAAACCCCGGCTGGAAAGTTACCTTTGCTGGTACTGGTATCAATATGGCCTTAGGTGTTCTTTACACCTGGAGTATTTTCCAGGCCGTGATCGTCGATTCAATTCAGACCGGTGATGGCATGTTTAACTGGAGTCGTTCATCAGTAGGTGACCCCTACGCAGTTGCCTGTTTAGTCTTTGCATTTACCATGATATTTGCTGGAAGAGTACAGGATAAATTCGGTCCAAGAATTACCGCTTTTATTGGTGGCATTCTGGTTGGCCTTGGCTTACTGGTTATCTCACTAAGCAGTAATTATTTCATCTGGGTACTGGGTTTCGGTGTCCTAACCGGTGCTGGAATTGGTTTTGGTTATGCTTCGGCTACTCCTCCGGCGCTTAAGTGGTTCCCAGGAGGACAAACGGGATTAATTGCAGGACTTGTTGTTGCAGGCTTCGGACTCGCTCCAGTATACATAGCACCTCTGGCATCATATCTTGTTTCTGCCTATGGCATGTCAACTTCGATGATGATTTTCTCAGCGGCATTTTTTGTTATCGTCGGTGGACTATCAATGTTTTTAGTTAATCCACCCGATGATTACCAACCACCTATTCGTCTTGATGCTAAGTCAACTGCACCAATCACTACCGAAGTAAGTCTTGAGCTAAGCACTACTGAGTTACTAAAGTCCGTTGATTTCTGGAAACTCTGGTTTTTGTATTTTATTGGTGCGGGTGCTGGTTTAATGGTTATTGGTAGCGTTGCAGGAATGGCAAAGAATAGTATGGGAGAGGCAGCCTTTATTGTCGTTGCAATAATGGCTGTAGGTAACGCCTCAGGACGTATCATAGCAGGTGTTGTATCAGATGTTATCGGCAGAAAGCTGACCCTTGCTGTATTTCTGGGGCTACAATCGTTAAACATGTTTTTGGCTGTTTTAGTAGTCAACTCAGAAGGCGCCATGGCTCTGTTTATTATCTTAACGGCAACCTTCATTGGATTTAATTACGGCACAAACTTGGCACTGTTTCCGGCCTTTTGCAAAACCTTGTGGGGCGCAAAGAACTTCGGTGTTAACTATGGGTTATTGTTTACTTCTTGGGGTGTTGGTGGTTTTATCATGACTCGATTATCATCGATGCTGGTTGCTTCAACTGGCACCTATGTCTGGTCATTTATTTGTGCGGGTGTATTACTGGCTATTGGTGTTGTTTTAAGTTTGTCATTAAAAGCAGCTATACCAGAACATCATTAGTTTATGGAAAAGAGTCTAGAACAAGAACTGTATTGAAGAGGCCGGACCCGACCTCTTCATTTAACATTATATTGTACTTATCTTAGCTTAATAGGATGCCGCCGTACTCAACAAAAAATGGCGCAAATACTAAACTCAAAATTGCAGACAATTTGATTAAGATATTCAATGAAGGACCAGAAGTATCTTTCATCGGATCACCAACCGTATCGCCAACAACCGCAGCAGTATGCTCATCAGAGCCCTTACCACCTAAGTTTCCTGCTTCGATGTATTTCTTGGCATTATCCCAAGCACCACCACTATTAGACGAAGCGATAGCCAAAACACCACCAGCAACCAATGAACCAATCAGCATCGCGGCTACTGCCTCAACACCAAACAGGAAGCCTACGACTATGGGTGAACCCATAATCAAGATTCCTGGAGCGATCATTTCTTTAAGCGCGGCCTGTGTAGATATAGCTACGCACTTGGCGTAATCAGGTTCACCTGTACCTTCCATGATTCCCGGTATGTTTTTAAACTGTTCACGAACTTCTTCGATCATAGCAAAGGCTGCTTTACCTACAGACTTCATCGTCATCGCAGAAAACAGAAATGGTAATACTGCACCGATAAACAAGAATGTGAATACCAATGGATCAAGCAAACTCATTGAAATAGGTGCACCACGCAAATGGCCTGATATGGAAATGAAGGCTGCAAACAAGGCAAGCGATGTTAGAATCGCCGCTCCAATCGCAAAGCCCTTACCAATGGCTGCCGTTGTGTTACCTGCAGAATCAAGAATATCTGTACGACGTCGCACTTCTTTCTCGAGACCAACCATTTCAGCAATACCACCAGCGTTATCTGCAACCGGTCCGTAAGCATCAATGGTCAATGCAATTACCAATGTACCTAGCATTCCTAGAGAAGCAATGGCTACACCGTACATACCAGCAAGTTCCCAAGAGACAAAAATACTAATCGCGATACAGAGATACGGATATACAGCGCTCTTGTAACCCAGAGCCAGACCATAAATAATATTTGTAGCAACACCAGTCTCACAGGATTTAGCAACCTCTTGAACCGGTGCATAACGTTCTGAAGTGTAGTAACCAGTCAGTAGACCTACAGCCAACCCAGCAATCAATCCAGCTAGAAAGCAAAAGTAAACGCCCATGCTAGTGTATTCAGCACCATTCAATTCGAATGTTTCTGGAAGCAACATAGGTGTAATAAAGAACATCACAACGGCCATGAGCGCACTAGAGATTATCAATAGTTTCATTAGCGCAGGAGCTACATCATCCTCAGTTTTTACACCGACTACTAATTTAGTTAGTAGACTAATTGGAATACCTACTGCACTGATTAATATTGGGAACAATAAGGCATCTGGATTTCCTGCAAATACAATGGCACTAATAACCATTGCTGCACAGGTACTTTCTGCACACGAGCCCATCAGGTCAGCACCCATGCCAGCAACATCACCAACATTATCACCAACATTGTCAGCAATTACAGCTGGGTTGCGAGGGTCATCTTCTGGTATCCCTTGCTCTACTTTACCCACCAGGTCAGCACCTACATCAGCAGCTTTGGTAAAAATACCACCACCAACACGAGCAAATAGCGCAATGGTCGAAGCACCTAGACCAAAACCAGCAATCACTTCCATTAGGATGTGATTATTTTCAGGGCCGAGGTCTGCCAATAACGTGCTCATCACAACATAGACGATAACCAAACCAAGCGTTGCCAAGCCAACCAAGGCAAAACCCATCACTGCACCAGAATTGATCGCAACATCATAGGCTGTAGAAATATCTTTTTTCGCAGAAACCGTAGTTCTCGCATTTCCCTGAGTCGCAACCTTCATCCCAACATAGCCAGCAGCTATAGATACAATGCCACCAAATAGGAAGGCGATTGCAGTATAAATACCTTCTCTGATATCCGGTGTGTGAGAATCATCGATAAGTATGGCGATAATGGCAGCAAAAACGGCCATAAATATAGCCAGAACTTTGTACTCTTGCTTCAGGAATGCCATCGCACCATCAGCGATTGCACCGTGAATGTATTTCAGGCGATCTGCGTCTTTTTCCTCGAGCCCCAAATCTAATGGCACACGGATTACTTTTTTCATATAGAAAAATGCAATAGCCAAGCCCAAAAGTCCTAGAACTGTAGTTACTGTAATTGTAATACCCGACATGTAATTAAGTCTCCCTAAGTGATTTATTAATTATTGTTAAGGTGCTCTTTAAAAGATGTTTTGTACTATAGCAAGCTGAATGAAAAATACGTGCGGCGGGGGTTATGAGCCGATATAGACTCAATATGTGAGTAAAGCGAAGGTATACTAAAAGGTATAGGACTGCCATCTATTAATCAAAATATTATTCTAATTGTTAGACGAAAGTGTAACTGAATTTTATAAGGAAATGTAGGTTTATTGATAATATTAGATTTGAATCAAAAATGGCTCTGTTCAATTGATCCAATTTATAGTTTGAATACTATTTCAATTGGATCTCAACTCACCTGATCTAACTAACCTGTGCTGGATCAATTTTTGTTCATTTCAATCCATAATTAATAGTTTTAATTGACATCAATCAATACCAACCCTAGCAGTATTCAGTAACTTAGCGCCATTATAAATTTAAACTTATGAGTGATGTGAATCACTACAAAAGATTGGAGTAGTGAAGATGTCAAAAAAGTACGTCTATCTGTTTAGTGAAATTGAAGCGGCTGAAGAATATTGTAACCATGACAGGGATATGGTCAGGGGATTGTTAGGTGGTAAAGGGGCTAATCTAGCCGACATGACTAGACTAAATGTTTCCGTTCCTCCAGGTTTAACAGTTACTACTGAGGCATGTAATGATTATTTAGCTACTGGAGAAACATTTCCTGATGGTATGTGGGAACAGATACTTTCAGGCTTAAAAGATGTCGAAGTCACTCGTGAACGAGAATTTGGAAACCCCGAAAGCCCTCTTCTATTATCATGCCGGTCAGGCGCAAAGTTTTCAATGCCAGGGATGATGGATACCGTTCTGAATATAGGTTTAAATGACGAAGTAGCCGAATCTATGGTTAAACGCACCAGTGAGCGATTTGTTTATGATCTCTATCGACGCCTAATCCAGATGTTTGGCAGTGTTGTTATGGCCGTACCTGACGAGGTATTTGAAGTAATCATTACTTCTAGACGTAAAGAAATCGGAATAGATAATGATGCAGAAATGTCAGGTAAAGACTGGCAAGATATTACTCATCAGTTTAAACAAATATACAAAACTTATACCAAAGAAAAATTCCCACAAGATCCCTATGAACAGATGAAACGAGCCACTGAAGCTGTCTTTAAATCATGGAATGGAAAGCGCGCTATCGACTATCGTAATGCAGCAAACATAGACCATGAACTGGGAACAGCAGTCAATATTCAATCTATGGTCTACGGCAATATAAGTGATGATTCCGCAACCGGTGTTGCTATGTCACGCAATGCATCCACTGGTGAAAAAGAGTTGGAAGGTGATTTCCTTGTAAACGCACAAGGTGAGGACGTCGTTGCGGGGATAAGAAAAACACTTAGGATTAACGCCTTACAAGATTTATTTCCTGATATATACGATGAGTATAAGGAAATTGCTAATAAGCTAGAACTTCACTATCGCAATATGCAGGACATGGAGTTTACTATTGAACGAGGTAAGTTATGGTTATTGCAAACTAGGGATGGAAAACGAACAGCCCAGGCAGAAGTTCGTATCGCAGTAGATATGGTTGAGGAGTCGCTTATCAGTAAAGAGGAAGCCGTTTCTCGGGTTTCGCCTGAACAGGTTGATTTCTTTCTACACCCCCAATTTGATACTGAGACATTAAAGCTCAAAGAATCTATAGCAACTGGGTTGAATGTTTCTCCTGGGGCTGCAGTAGGCGTAGTGGCACTGGATGCAGATATTGCTGAACGCTGGGCCAAAGACTCGGACAAACCTGTAATCATGGTTCGACCTGAAACAAAACCAGATGATGTGCATGGTATGTTAGCCGCTCAGGGCATTTTAACCAGTAAAGGAGGACGTACTAGTCATGCAGCGTTGGTTGCACGACAATTTGGTAAGCCAGCTGTGGTTGGTGTAACTGAGCTCGAAATCAACCTCGATCGACGTGAAATGAAAATCAACGATGAGCTAACTATCAAAGAAGGTGAATGGATTTCAATTGATGGTTCTACCGGCCTAGTTTACGCAGAAAAACTAAAGACCGTGATTCCTAATATGAGTAATCCTTATTTACTCAAAATTCTCGATTGGGCTGATGATATTCGGAAAATTGATGTCTGGGCTAATGCGGATTATCCCGATGATGCTAAACGTGCTCGTGAATATGGTGCCAAGGGTATAGGCCTTTGCCGTACGGAACATATGTTCTTCGAAACAGAACGTATGCCAATTGTACAAGCAATGATCATGGCCAAAACTAAGACAGAGCAGAATGAAGCAATTAACAAGTTATTACCATTTCAACGAGCTGATTTCGAAGGTTTGTTTAGAGCCATGGATGGATTACCCGTCATCATTCGTTTGGTGGACCCGCCACTGCATGAATTCTTGCCATCTCAGGATGAACTCATGCAATCCTTGGCTGATCTGAAATTTCGTTTACCCAATTGCGAATCTATATCTGAAATCGATGAAATTCTGAGTGATATATCAGTTAAACAACATTTCCTTGAACGGGTTCATGCCTTGAAAGAGGAAAACCCAATGTTAGGAACTCGTGGGGTTCGTTTGGGAATCAGGATTCCATCTTTGACACGAATGCAAGTGAGAGCAATATTCGAAGCAGCATGCGCTGTATCCAAGGAAGGCGTAGTTGTTCATCCAGAAGTGATGATACCTTTAACCTCGCTTGCCAGTGAGCTCAAAGTTCAGCAAACGGTACTTGAAGAGGAAGCGATTAAAGTAATGGAAGAACAGAGTACCGGTATCTCCTATAAGTTTGGCACCATGATTGAAATCCCTAGAGCCGCCCTGACTGCTGGCGAACTGGCAGAAACAGCTCAGTTCTTCTCTTTTGGCACCAATGACCTGACCCAGACAACCTTTGGAATATCCAGAGATGATGCTGAGTCAGGATTCCTAGTCGAGTACTTACAACGTGGAATTTTGAAAGAAAATCCATTTGCATCGATCGATGAAGCAGGTGTTGCTCGCTTAATGAGTATCGCTGTTGAAGATGGACGACAAACCCGCCCAGATTTGGAGATTGGAATTTGTGGTGAACATGGAGGCGACCCAAAGAGTATCCACATTTGCCATAAACTTGGCTTAAATTATGTCTCTTGTTCTCCGTTCAGAGTACCAATTGCACGATTGGCAGCAGCCCATGCAGCAATGTTGGACGAGTAATCTAGCGACGTTTGAACTGTTTACCAAACAACAACAGTAATAACAGTAGACTGTAAGTAGACGTACTTCCACCACCTCCGCCGGAATCATTAGTCGTAGTTTCTGATGCTGGGAGTGGTACTTCTGCAGCGAACAGACTAATTATAACAGGCTGCAATATAATCCTTATGTAGCGGAATCTGATTGGCTGTTTTAGTGACAATTTCTTTCAATGTATCTAACATCTCTTTCAGTTCAGCCGCTGACAATTGATCGGCACTTCTATGATAATCCTCAGGTATCAATCCTTGACCTATCAATACTTGTTGCCAAGCAATTTTAGTAAACAACTCATCATTTTCTCTAAACACTAACCCTGAAGCCTTAAATACAGCCATTTTGTGTTGTAATGAATCCGGTATTTCCATTCGCTGGCAATCACGCCAGAATTTACTGTCAGTCCTATTATTGAGCTTGTAATGAAGAATAATAAAATCGCGTATGCGCTCATATTCCAATTTAGATTGCCTGTTATATTCATTACTCATAACTTCGGTAATGCCATTATGAGGGAACATTTTTGCGAGACGTACTACAGCACTTTGTATTAGGTGAATACTTGTTGATTCCAATGGTTCAAGAAATCCACTTGATAATCCAATACTAACGACGTTTTTGTTCCACTGCTTCAGACGACGACCAACTCGAAACTTAATCACCTGAGGGTCAGCTAGCGGCTTACCATCAAGGTTGCTCATAAGTTGTTGCTTGGCATCTTCTACACTCATGTGCTTTGAAGAGAACACCATTCCATTACCAATTCTATGTTGCAGCGGTATTCGCCATTGCCAACCCGAATCGTGTGCAATAGACCGGGTATAAGGAGTAATTGGCTCTACTGACTCACAGGGTACCGCAATGGCTGTATCTGCAGGTAACCAATGCGACCAATCTTCATATCCAGTATTTAATTGTTGCTCAATCAATAAGCCTCTTATGCCCGAGCAATCAATAAACAAATCACCTTCAATTTTAGTTCCATTTTCTAATTCAACGGATAAGACATTACCGGTATTTTCGCATTGTTCGGAAGAAACTATCTTGCCCTCTATACGATTAACTCCTCTAGCCTCACTGTACTTACGCAAGAACTTAGCATAAAGGCCTGCATCAAAATGGAATGCAAAAGCAATACCTCCCATATTCAAACCAGGAATTTTGTCTAGCGCGGCAAAACGATTCAGTTTGGCAGTTTGGTAATTGAGCGAAAAATCCCAAAAGTTATAGTCAATATTTTCCTGCTTTGCTTTGACCCAAAAATGATTGAAATCACAGAGCGGAAAACTTTTACCAATGTCACCAAAAGCATGCATATACTTATCGCCAATATTGCCCCAGTTTTCAAATTCGATTCCGAGCTTTATGGTTGCTTTGGTTTCTTTGATGAACTCTTTAGGATCAAGCCCTAGCTCCTCATTAAAATGGATAATCGGCGGTATTGTAGCTTCACCCACGCCAATAGAACCTATCTGCTCAGATTCAATCAGTGTGATATTAATATTCGAGCCTTGGGTTTTCGCTAACAATGACGCAGACATCCAACCTGCAGTACCACCACCAACAATAACAATATTGTTTATTTTATTTTTCATCATCTTCTCTACAATTAAAAAAGCCCCCACTAAGTTAATCAGCGAGGGCTCTGTTTAGCTATTAAAAAGCATACCTAGTTATTATAGTTTATAACTAAACCCTAACTGGAAGCTACGACCGTAATCGAAAAATTGGTCAGTAGCATAGTCTGCATTTTCAAACTTCGTTACGAACGGCTCATTGGTTAGGTTTTGACCCTGAACGAATATGTATAGGTTCTCATTAAAGTCATATCCAACCTGAGCATCTACTAGCGTTTCACCCAGTCCAAAGCGTTCTTCAGTACTCAAACCAATGGTCGAGTATATTGATGCAGTGAAGTCTGAACGTTTACGCATCGAAGTACGAATCTGTAGACCGTCCTTTTCATAGTAAGCAGTCAATGTTGAAACGTTCTCAGATAAGCCCGGAAGCGTATAAGGTCTATTATCAAAATCAACCATTTTCTGATCAACTACTGTATGACTTGCAAAAACACCAAATCCTTCCAAACTTTCACTAATTAGGTGCAATGGCAATGAGATAGATAACTCTAGACCGTGCAATGTACCTTCTCCACCATTTTCTTTAGTGTAGAAAGTTGATGTTTGGCTATTGAAGCTAGGATCATTTCCACCCCAAGGTTGTGCAACTGGGTGAGTGGCCATTGCCGTACTGTCTAATTGAAGATCACTTATATAAGTATTATCAAAATTCCAGTTTTTAATTTCCTTATAAAAATAAGCAATAGAATAATAACCATCTGAAGAGAAATAATCTTCAAAGCTAACATCAAGGCCATTCGCTTCACGAGCTTCTAACTTGTAATTACCACCAGAAGCTTTCCAATAATTACCAAACTGGTCTGTATCTGCAGGATTACCACTCCAGGATGTTGGCTCAACTAATAAACCACCCTTCATGTCATCCATAATTGGACGAGCAATTGTCTTTGCTAATCCTAAGCGAAGAATTTTATCTTCACTGATATCAATAATTATGTTCGCGCTTGGTAAAATATTTGAATAAGAATGATTAAACACAGTTTGAGTGTCAATACCACTCCAGCCAAAGATATCACCTAGCGAGCTTTGATCCGTTTCAATATATCTCAGACCAAAATTACCGCGTACCGTTGTACCATTAAACTCAGTATTGAAATTAGCCTGTACAAATGCCGAAGTCACTTCTTCAGTAATCTGGAAGGCATCATTAATCTTACCCCAAGAATAGGTGACGTCTGTTTCGCTATAAAAATTACCACTTGCTAACAGTGCTTCCTGATCAAAGATAATAGAATGTCCAAAACCAGCGTGAGAAAGATCAACAGTTCCCAGCAAGTATTCCGCAGGAATTGCAGCAATATTAGTTCCTGGTATTAATGCACCAGGTAATATATCTGTTTTGGTATATGAAATTGTCTTCTGCTTGCTACGTTCACGAAATGAAACACCAAATTCTAATGACTCGATTACATCACTATCAAGCACTAATTCAGCAGCTAGTTTAAATGACTTAATTTCATCTTCAACTTTTGGGTTTGAACGTTCACCAGCAAGCCCCCAACTCATAATGTCGCCAATACCTACTACGCTAGGATCAGCATAATTAAGTGTTGATGAAAAAGTACCACCAGCACCATCCGGTGTTAATGAGTAAGATATGTCATTGCCTGCAAAATCAGCAGCACCACCAAATGTAGCATGTTGGTACAGGTCTCTTTCAACCTTGGATGAACTTGCATCAAACTCTAGAGAAAAATCTTCATTAACAGAGTATTCAACATTTACACCAAAATTTGACAGATCTGCGTTTCGATGTTCCTGATTATTTTTCACATAAAATGGCATGTTATGGTAGGTAGCATCAGTTACAAAACCATTAACATCATTATGTACAGTAATGCCACAGTTAGTAATCCAGTCACAGTTGTTGAAACCCATTTCTACAGCACCGATATAACGCTCATCACTGAAGTCAACCTGTAGTGTATCCACTGTGATCTTTAAATCATCAGATGGTGCAAACTCAACTACCGCTAGTAGTGAATCTCTCTCTAATAGTGACGATCTACCTTTTAAATTAATACCCTTAACAAAATCAAGACCAGCAGTTTGAGGAAATACCGATGCATCATGATTATAGATATAGGGGTCGCCATGACGACCAAATTGTTTTTCCTGACCAGGTGAAGACATAGTATTAACTGATATTGCTACACCAACAGTATCGTCAGCAAACTGATCGATATAAGAGACTGTCAAGCGGTGACCGGTGTCATCATAGCCTGGGATAACTGCATCATGGCCATTCATTTCAAACTGACCATTAACAAGGATGACTCTTTCTTGTTTACTGAGTGGGCTCACGGTACGCATATCAATAACACCAGCAATACCTTCACCAGACATTGAAGCATCAGGTGTCTTGTAGACATTTACGCCACTCATAATTTCTGATGGGTAGAGATCGAACTCAACACCACGACCATCACCTATGGATACTTGCTCACGACCATTGAATGTTGTGGTTGATTCATTTTCACCAAAACCACGAATAGCAATCTGGCTGGCGCGACCTTCTAATCGCTGTGCTGCAAGGCCAGGTATTCTAGCTAACGACTCAGCAATTGATGAATCGGGTAATTTACCGATGTCTTCAGCAGAAATTGCATCTACAATATTGGTAGAGTACCTTTTTTCTGCCTGTGAACGCATTAAACTTCCACGAATACCGGTTACTGTTATTACATTCTCTTCTTCTTCACTTGCCTTAGTTTCTTCTTCAACATCTTCAGCAGCAAACGCATGGCTACCAAAAGCCATCAGTCCCGTAGATAACATAGCTAAAGTTAGCTTGCTCGGTTTGAAATTGATCATTAAGTTTTGTCCCCCATTCCTAGTCAGATACAATTCACTAAATTTTCATTTCTGACAACCGGAATTAATATTGTTGTGTATTTATACTACTCCGACCTATAAGGAGCTAAGTAGATAATATCTAAGTTAATAACGCCTGAATAGTTTACGCATACGTATTCAGAGTTAATTATTCATTAAATTGCGACCATATTGGTTACAAAGCACCCAGAAAATCAACCTATTTGGGATATATCACGCTATAACCACAAATCAATTAAAGTCAGATAACATACCAATCATTGCTGTAAACTAGGTAATAATGAAATGAACCACTGGCAAAATAAATTTTTGCAGCCTGTTTTATAGGAAAGCCGATTGAATCAAAAAAATTGCTTATTTGTCCCATCACCATGCATCAGAAACTGCTGTCTCGACAAAAATGATGTGTGTTTGGGATGTTTTCGCCATATAGAGGAGATTACTGGTTGGAATCTGTATTCTAATGAACAACGACAGAAAGTATTAAAATTAGCAGAGCAGCGCAAACAAAGCTAATTTCTTGTACAAATTCATGAGTCATAGATTAAACCACTGTTTTTTAGTACCTTAAACAGCT
>Ga0316204_10004425_pt1 | contig 25199 bp, 20 predicted proteins | sample 6monrhotite_MG_2_FD_205661 | JGI IMG/M metagenome (GOLD analysis project Ga0316204, IMG submission 205661) | Microbial mat bacterial communities from mineral coupon in-situ incubated in ocean water Damariscotta River, Maine, United States -... | ecosystem: Environmental > Aquatic > Marine >... | reverse complement strand
TAGCATCATCGACGACATCGACCGCGCCATCATTCGCGCCACCCAGGACGGTTTGCCGCTGGTCAGCGCACCGTACCAAGCGGTGGGCGAAACGCTCGGCATTGACGCCGACGAAGTTATGCAGCGCATGACGCGAATGGTGGAAAGCGGCGTCATTCGCCGCATCGGCGCGGTGCCGAACCATTATGCGTTGGGTTTTCGCGGCAATGGCATGACGGTGTGGGATGTGGACGATGAGCATGCGCTCGATCTGGGGCGCATCATCGGTGAGCTCGATTTCGTCAGCCATGCTTACCTGCGTCCGCGTCATCTGCCCGGCTGGCCTTATAATTTATTCGCCATGGCCCACGGTCGTGATCGCGCCGAGGTCGAGGTCAAAGCCGACACCATTCGCGCGCTGCTGGGTCCGCACTGTCGAGGCGGGGAGATTCTCTTTTCCACCCGAATTTTAAAAAAAACCGGCCTCAGGCTGGTAGCGTGAGGGAGGGTTCATGTTTCGCATCACCAAGTTTTTGCATGAGATCGAAAATCCGACACCTGCCGGGCCGCGTCGAAATCCGCCCGGCCCGGTAGTGATCTGGAACCTGACGCGACGCTGCAACCTCACCTGCAAACATTGTTACGCCTTAGCGGTGGACAAAGAATTTCCCGGTGAGTTGAGCACTGAAGAGGCGTTTAAAGTCCTCGACGAACTCAAATCGTTTCGCGTGCCCGCACTGATTTTGTCGGGCGGCGAGCCGCTATTGCGCACAGACATCCACACCATCGCCGCACGTGCCAAGGCCATGGGTTTTTATACGGCCCTGTCGACCAACGGCACGCTGATCGGCGATGACGACATCCAAGAAATTGAAGACATCGGTTACGATTACATCGGCATTTCCATCGATGGTATGCGCGAAACCCACGACCGCTTTCGCCGCTTGGAAGGCGCATTCGACGCATCGATGTATGCGGTACGTCTGTGCGTTGAGCGCGGACTTAAGGTCGGGTTGCGCTTTACCATGACCCAAGACAACGCCGCTGAGCTGGATGACGTGATGGATTTGTTGGACAGCGAAGGGGTCGAGCGGTTTTATTTCTCGCACTTGAACTACGCCGGACGCGGTAACCACAATCGCCGCGACGACGCCTTTTTTGCCATGACCCGCAGCGCCATGGAAAAGCTGTTTGAACGCAGCTGGGGCTATATCCAATCAGGCCAAGAAAAGGAATTCGTCACCGGCAACAACGACGCCGACGGGGTGTTCATGCTCAAATGGATCGAACAAAAATTCCCCCAGCACGCCGAACACATGCGCGCCAAATTGGTCCAATGGGGCGGCAACGCGTCGGGCGTCAACGTCGCCAACATCGACAACATTGGCGACGTGCACCCCGACACCATGTGGTGGCATTATACCTTGGGCAACGTCAAGGAACGCGCCTTTTCCAACATCTGGACCGATCTTTCCGATCCGTTGATGGCGGGGCTGAAAGCGTCGCCGCGTGCGGTGACCGGGCGTTGTGCGCTGTGCCAGCAGTTCGACATTTGCGGCGGCAACACCCGCGTGCGCGCTGAACAAATCACCGGCGATCCGTGGGCCGAAGACCCGGGATGTTATCTGGACGATGATGAACTGGGCATTGATGCGGGTGGCGCTGAACGCGTCGCCATGACGACATTTTCGAAAACCAAAGCGATGGAGCAAGTTTAATGACCAAGAAGAGATGGGCGCTTCTTGCACTGTGTGGGACATTTGCGATGGGGGCTGGTGGGGCTTTCGCCGAAGACGCTGAAAGCCTTTACAAAGAACATTGCGTAGAATGTCACGGCGAAGCGCGGTTGGGCGGCATCGGTCCGGCATTGTTGCCGGGCAATCTAAAACGCTTGCGCAAGAAAAACGCGCTCAAGGTCATCGCAGAGGGCCGTCCCGCGACCCAGATGCAGGGCTTCGGTGAAGTCTTGAATGCCGATCAAATCGCGTCGCTAGGCGATTACATCTATCAGCCGCCTGCCGTCCCACCGACTTGGACCATGGCCGATGCCACTTCCAGCCACGTCATTCATACACCGTTGTCCGAATTGCCCGATCACCCGCTTCACAACGCTGATCCGCTGAATCTGTTCACGGTGGTCGAAGCAGGCGATCATCACGTGACGATTTTGGACGGCGATACTTTTGATCCCCTGTGGCGGTTTCCATCGCGCTATGCGTTGCACGGCGGGGCCAAGTATTCACCCGATGGGCGGTTCATGTATTTGGGCTCGCGCGACGGCTGGATCAGCAAATACGATTTGCACAGCTTTTCCATCGTTGCGGAAATTCGTGCGGGCATCAACACGCGCAACATCGCGGTGTCGGCGGACGGGCGTTATGTGATGGCGGCGAATTATTTGCCGCACACGTTGACGCTGCTGAACGCTTCGGACTTAAGCCCGATCAAAACCTTCGATGTGGCGTCCAAAGACGGCATATCGTCACGCGTCAGCGCCGTATATACCGCGCCGCCACGAAACAGTTTCATCGTCGCGTTGAAAGACATTGCGGAAATTTGGGAGATTGAATACAGCGACGATCCGCGCCCAGTGGCGCGTGGTTTCGTGCACAATTGGACCCCCGGCCAAGAAGAAGGCGATATCGATTTCGGCCCGTTCCCGGTACGTCGCATTGTGCTCAAAGACTTTCTCGATGATTTTTTCTTCGACCAAAGCTACGAACACGTGGTTGGCGCTGCGCGCGACGGCAAATCGGGACAAGTGGTGAACTTGGATGTGGGGCGAAAAATCGCCACCATCGATCTGGCCGGCATGCCGCATTTGGGGTCCGGCATCACCTTTGAATATCAAGGCCGCCCGGTCCTGGCGACGCCACATCTCAAGGGCGGCACGGTCAGCGTGATCGACATGCAAAGCTGGAAAACCATCAAGAAAATCGAAACCTTAGGCCCGGGCTTTTTTATGCGCAGTCACGACAACACGCCCTATGCCTGGGTCGATGTGTTTTTTGGACCCAACAAAGACGCGCTTCACGTGATCGACAAGCGCACCTTGGAAATCGTCAAAACCATCCGGCCAGAGCCGGGGAAAACCGGCGCGCATGTGGAATTCGACCGGTATGGCACATATGCGCTGGTCAGCGTATGGGAGATGGACGGCGCGCTGGTGATCTATGACGCAGCAACGTTGGAAGAAGTCAAACGCATCCCGATGAAAAAACCGGTGGGCAAATACAATGTCTACAACAAAATCACCTATTCGGCGGGCACCAGCCACTGATTTATGCCGCCGAGGTGTTTTCGGTTTGAAAGCGTTAACCCCTATGGCATATGTTGACGCTGACGTTCACCGGGATATCATCGCTTATGGCTTCTATCGTTCCTGTAATTCTGTCCGGCGGGTCCGGCACGCGGCTGTGGCCCATGTCGCGCACGCTGTACCCCAAGCAATTGCAATCGCTGTATTCCGACCGCTCCATGCTGGTGGAAACGGCGGGGCGCGTATCCGGCGATGAGTTTTCCGCGCCCATCGTGATCTGCAATGTGGAGCACCGCTTCGTGATTGCCGAGCAGCTGCTGGAAGCCGGCCTTGCGCCGCATTCCATTGTACTGGAGCCCGTGGGCCGTAATACGGCCCCGGCAGCCGCCGTGGCGGCGCTGATGTTGGCCCAAGACGATCCGCAAGCGCTGATGCTTTTGATGCCATCAGACCACTTGATCACCAAGCCCGATGCTTTCGTGAGCGCGTGCGCTCAGGCCAAATCGGCGGCGTCTGCGGGCGCGTTGGTGACCTTTGGCATCATACCGGGTGCCCCTGAAACCGGGTTCGGCTATATCCACAAGGGCCAACCGTTCACGGACGTGGACGGTTGCTTTCGTGTCGATCGTTTCGTCGAAAAGCCGGACAAGTCAACCGCCGAAGGCTACCTTGCCGACGGCGGTTATTTCTGGAACAGCGGTATTTTTCTGTTTAAGGCCAGCGACTTTTTAGCTGAGCTGTCGCGGACCCATCCCGACATGGTCGAAACCTGCCGCCGCGCGGTTGAGGATGGTCAGCGCGACATGGACTTTTTCCGTCTCAACGAAGAGCGCTTTCGCGACATCAAAGGTGATTCCATCGATTATGCGGTGATGGAAAAAACCGACAATGCTGTGGTCGTACCCGTGGATATGGGCTGGGACGATGTCGGTTCGTGGTCGGCGCTGTGGAACGTTGGCGAAAAAGACGCGCAGGGCAACATCTTGCTCGGCGACGTGATCGCCCATGACGTCAAAGGCTCGTACGTACGCAGCTCAGGTCAATTGGTGGCAACCATCGGCCTGAGCGACACCATCGTAGTGACCACCGACGACGTGGTGCTGATCGCCGACAAATCCCGCGCCCAAGACGTCAAGGACGTCGTCGCGGTGCTGGAAAACGAAGGCCGCACCGAACACCAAGTGCACAAACGCGTTTACCGTCCGTGGGGCTGGTATCAATGCATGGACGCCGCCAACCATTTTCAGGTCAAGCAGCTGATGATCCACCCCGGTGGCGTGCTCAGTCTGCAAAGCCATCAGCATCGATCCGAGCATTGGGTGGTGGTGTCGGGCAGCGCCAGCGTGGTGTGCGGGGACGCTACCATCACCTTGGGCGTCAACGAGTCCACGTACATTCCGGCGGGCACAAAGCATCGCTTGGAGAACAAGGCATCAGAGCCCTTGTTCATCATCGAAGTGCAAACCGGAAGTTATTTGGGCGAAGACGATATCGAACGTTTCGAAGATCTCTACGGACGCAGTTGAGGACTAAGCCTTCGGTTCGCGCCATGCCGCGACCATGGCGAACAGCACAAAATAGGTCAGTAGCCACCACGTCGACCAGATCGAAAAATTGAACGATGCCGAGGTCCAAAATCCGGTGCTGAGCGCCAACAGCGTGAGGTTGGCGGCGGGGCTCCGGTTGGCCAAGGTCGCGCGGACCAGCCGCACCGCCAGGGTCAGCAGCGTAAATACAAACACGATCAATCCGACCCAGCCCGTTTCGGCAAGAATTTCCATGACCCAATTGTGCGGGTGCGATGGAATGTATGATTGCCCCATGCCGCGGATGTTGATGTCCGCGCCGGGCAGCATATTGATGGTGTCGATGCCGTGGCCGAACCACGGCGCTTGCATGGCGTGCTCGAAGGTGAACTGCCAAATCATTTGCCGGTGCGGATCGACCAGCCATGTGGGCAAGTAGGTATCTTGGTTTTGCAGCCAAGACGGTCCGTAGATTTGCAGCCACAAAAACATCACGGCGACCAAAATCGGCACGCCGATCAGCATCGGAAAGCGAGTACGCTTTTCGCGGATGCCTAGGACCAGGGCGCTGACCATGATCATTGCCATCAAGCCAGCGATGGAGGCGCGGTTGGATGTTTCGAAAATGACGATCACGGCCAGAACGGCGGCGACCATGCTCGCCCAAAACCAGTGTCGACCCAGACGTCGTCCGCTCCATACAAGAATGGGAACCAAGCACATAGCCGTCGCGCCGAACGATTTGAGCACCAGCTCGGGGCGCGGAATAACGTCGCCGAGGCCGCGCAGAATATTAATGAAGCCGGGCCAAATCACCAAGCTGATAACCGCCGCGCCAAGCGTGGCGCAGCTGATGATGATGAACGTTTTGAGACACAGGGTGCGCTCTTTTTCATTTTCTCTGAGCACCGCCCACATCACCGTCGCGCCCGCAATGAACGCAAAGGTCCGTGCCCAGGCTTTGAACGAACTAGCGAGATCGACCGAATGTAAAAGACTCGGAAGCCAAGCGACTGCGGTTAACAGCAAAGCCAGACCAAATACAGTTCGTCCTGCATCGGCGGCGCGGGCATATGTGCCTGTGCGTAAATATGCCAAGCCAAGAGCCAACAGCAGCGCGATGGCGAGATCGGCCTGCATCACCGCGCGACCGAACATCATCAAGGGCACCCCGGCCCCGATCAGGAGCGCGGTGAGCAAGCCCAAATAAGGTGCGCGTGCGGACAGGGGGCTCGCCGAGGTCATTGCTTAGGCCACGTTTTCCAAATACCACGCATAGGTAGACGCCATGCCTTCGCGCAACGACGTCGGTGCGCGCCAGCCCAGTTTGTGAATGCGACCGCTATCCATGAGCTTGCGCGGCGTGCCGTCCGGTTTATCGGCGTTATAGACATAACCGCCATCGTAACCGATCACTTCGGCGATGGTCTCGGCAAGCTCGCGGATGGTCACTTCGTCGCCGCTGCCGACGTTGACGTGCTCATGGTCGCTGTAGTTCTTCATCAAAAAGACCAACCCATCGGCCAAGTCATCGACGTGCAGGAACTCACGCTTCGGCGTGCCGCTGCCCCAGATTTCGACATTTTTCTCGCCCGCTATTTTGGCGGTGTGGGTCTTGACCATCAGTGCCGGAGCGACGTGACTGCTGAGCAAATCGAAATTATCGCCGGGCCCGTACAAATTGGTCGGCATGGCGGAAATGAAATCGCAGCCATATTGCTTGCGGTGCGCCTGACACAGTTTGATACCGGCGATTTTCGCCACCGCGTACCATTCGTTGGTCGGTTCCAGCGGGCCGGTGAGCAGAGCGTCTTCGACCAGCGGCTGGGGGGCGAGCTTGGGGTAAATACAAGACGAGCCGAGCAGCATCAGCTTTTCAACGCCGTTCAGGTGCGCCGCGTGGATGATGTTAGTTTCGATCATCAGGTTGTTGTAGAGGAAATCGACGGGGTAAGTGTCGTTGGCGTAAATGCCGCCGACCTTGGCCGCGGCGATGATGATCGCATCGGGGCGGGTGGCGGCCATCCAGTCTTCGACCTCTTGTTGGCGCAAAAGGTCCATCACATCGCGCCCGGCGGTGATGACTTCGCAATCCTCCATAGCCAAACGCCGCACCAAAGCTGCACCGACCATGCCGCGATGCCCGGCCACCCAGACACGCTTTCCATTAAGGGGGTAGAGCAGATCAGTCATGGCGGTTTTGGCGGCTGCTGTCCTGTTTTACTAGCTCCACATCGTATTCGACCATTTCACGCACCAGATCGGTGAACGGGGTGGTGTGTTTCCAACCCAAAACGGTGTGCGCCTTGGTGGCGTCGCCGAGCAGGTATTCAACCTCGGTCGGACGGAAGTAGCGCGGATCGATCTCGACCAAAACCTCGCCGCTATCCGCATCGATGCCCTGCTGGTCGACGCCTTCGCCGCGCCATTCGATGGTGCGTCCGATATGCGAGAAGCTCAGTTCCACGAATTCGCGTACCGAATGGGTTTCTTCGGTACACAGCACAAAATCATCTGGCTGGTCATGTTGCACGATGCGCCACATGCCTTCGACGTAATCGCGTGCGTGGCCCCAGTCGCGACACGCATCCAGGTTGCCCAGGTAAATGCGGTCTTGCAGGCCGTGCTTGATCGCGGCCACGGCGCGCGAGATTTTGCGAGTGACGAAAGTTTCGCCACGGGTCGGGCCTTCGTGGTTGAACAAAATGCCGTTGGACGCATGCATGCCGTAGGCTTCGCGGTAGTTGCGCACGATCCAATAGGCGTAAAGCTTGGCTGCGGCATATGGGCTGCGCGGCTGAAATGGCGTCGTTTCGCTTTGCGGCGCGGGGGCGTCGCCGAACAATTCCGAGGTCGAGGCCTGATAAAACCGGGTTTTCTTCTCAAGACCTAAAATGCGGATCGCTTCCAACAGGCGCAACGTTCCCAAAGCGTCGGAGTTGGCGGTGTATTCTGGCGTTTCGAAACTCACCTGAACGTGGCTTTGCGCGGCCAGATTATAAACCTCGTCTGGTTGGGTTTCTTGGATCAGGCGGATCAGGTTGGTGGCGTCGGTCAAATCACCGTAGTGCATGAAAAAACGAACGTTTTCCTCGTGCGGGTCATGGTACAGGTGATCCACGCGCCCGGTGTTGAACGACGATGAACGGCGTTTGACGCCATGAACCGTGTAGCCCTTCGACAACAGAAGCTCTGCGAGAAGAGCACCGTCCTGGCCGGTGATGCCGGTGATGAGCGCAGTTTTGCCTGGCATGAGGTGATTCCGTTTTGTTAGAAATTTAAGATTAAGCGGCCGCTTCGGTTTCTTGCCCGGCGCGCGCTGAGTGAGAATACGGCAAAAGCATCTGGAACAGCTTTGCAAATATCGCGTTGGGCAGCAACCTATGTAGCAGTATCCAGCCGAAATAGAGCCCCAGCGGATACGTAGACGGCTTTTTGCGCCAAATCCGCCAGGTTTTGATCAGTTGTACATAGTCATACGCTTGCGGATTTTTATCTTGAATGGAGCGCCAAAGATGGCCGTGTTTGCTGCGTGAAATGCTTTTGAGCATACCGGTTTGGCTGACCCGGTAATGAAACAGCGGTTCAATCAACGCCACGCCGAAATAGCCATGAATGCCCAGGCGGATGTTGAATTCCCAATCTTCGTAGCCCTGGCGCATGGTTTCGTCGTATCCGCCGATCTCTTGCCAAGCTGATTTGGGCATCAATAGGCAATAAGGCAGTTGGTTGAGGAACAGCTGTTCGAAAAAGTTGTAATTCTTGCGCAAAACGCCGATGACATCACCGAACACGTTGAGGTGGCTGTAGACGACTGTTTTTTCCGGGCTGGCTTTGAGCGTTTCAATGGCGCGTTCCAGATACACGGGTTCCAGCCAATCGTCGCAATCGAGCGGCAAGACATAGCTGCCGCGTGCGTTACGAAAGGCCGTATTGCGCGCGCCGGGCAGGCCTAAGTTGTCTTGGCGGATCATGCGCACGTCGTCGGGCAGGGCATCTAAATAGGCAATCGTGTCGGGATCATCGGAACCGTCATCGACCAACACGATCTCAAAATCGCGAAATGTTTGCGCACGCAAGCTGTCCAGCGTCTCCTGAAGGTGGAGGTGGCTGTTGTAACAGGGCAAAATAACCGAGATTTCCGGTGCGGGGGTGTCTTTTGTTACGGGCATGAAGCGGTCGGCTGCAATCTCAAAGCTGAAAGGTAGCGGATTATAGTCGCTCTCCACCGTGATGGGGAAAAAGATTTACCTCAATATTGGACCATTTCGATCTGGTTATCCGCACCCAAGAGACAGATTTCCCTCGCGCCCAAGATATGGCATGTATAGGGCCATGTTACATGATCCTTTCGCCAAAAAAATCCTCCGCTGGGGCTGGTCCACGGCCTTGGCGGTTCATGCCGTTCTTAGCGCGCCTTTTTTGAGCCGTTCGGGCGGCGTACGGGTGTTTTACGGCGGCGCCAGGCCGGGCGACGTCGGCGGGCCGCTGGTCAAGGTCAAGCGGTTGCGGGCGCTGTTTCCCGAACGGTTGTGGCGCTACAACGTCGTCTATGTGCTGTCCAACACGCCCTATTTACCGGATTTTGCCTTGGCGCTGCTCAAGCTGCGCGGTGTGCCCATCGTGCACAATCAAAACGGGGTGTTTTATCCGGGCTGGTACGATGGCGATTGGGCCGCGCAAAACCGTCGCATGGCGCGCACCTTTCACAAGGCCGATCACGTGTTTTTCCAAAGTGAGTTTTGCAAGCGCTCGGCGGAGAAGTATCTCGGTCACCGCATCGGCGCGGGCGAAGTGCTCTACAACGCGGTAGACACCAGCTTTTACCGTCCAACGGATGCGCCCACGCCACGGGACGGACGTGCGTATCGTTTTTTGCTCACCGGAAAAATCGACGGTCATCTATTTTACCGTATCGAAAGTTCGCTGCGCGGTTTGGCGCTGGCGGTCGAGTCTGGGTTGGACGCGACGCTGGACATCGCGGGCTGGGTTGCGCCTGACGCGACTTCACGCACGACGGCCTTGGCGACTGAGCTTGGCATTGCTGAGCGGATGCGTCTGACGGGCCCTTACACGCAAGAACAAGCCCCGGCGATATACCAAAGCGCCGACGCCTACATCATGACCAAGCACAACGACCCGTGCCCCAACACGGTGTTGGAGGCTTTGGCCTCTGGCTTGGCGGTTTTGTATTCCGACACCGGCGGGGTCGGCGAATTGGTCGGCGATGCAGGCATAGGCCTGAACTGTGTGCAAAGCTGGGATGAGCCCCACGCGCCAAAGCCGCAAGCCATCGCCAAAGGGATGGTGGACATCGCAAACCAGCACGATACATTGAGCCACCTCGCGCGCACGCGGGCCGTGGAACGGTTCGATCTCAGCCATTGGGAACAACGCCACGCCGAGGTGTTCGCCCGTCTGATTGAAGAAAGAAACTAACCCTATGAGAACCTTGCTGCTTGCCCTGATCCGCGTTTTGTCGTGGCCGTTGCACCTGATCCCCGCAAGGATGCGCTTAGGGCTGATCAAGGGCTTGATGGTTTTGGACTCGCGCGTTGGAAAGCCGGAAGACGCCTTGCGTCGCCAGTTTCAAGTGCTCGACATGGCCGAAAAGGTGATTTCGGAACGCGCCATGGCATTGGGCGATGGCGTGCATCCCAAACACCGCTTGACCCGCTATCACGACTTTTTTGTCGAAAATATCGCGCCGAACAGCGCGGTGGTGGACATCGGCTGTGGGTATGGGGCGTTGGCGCGCTCTATCGCCACGCGGGTGGAGGGGGCCAAAGTCACCGGCATCGACAGCGATGCACCGCGCCTGACCCAAGCACAACAATCCGACAATCCTGACAATCTAACTTTCGTCTTGGGCGATGCCTTGCAGGACTTACCCGCAGGCCAGTGGGACGTGATGGTGCTGTCCAACGTGTGGGAGCACATCGAAAACCGGGTCGAGTTTATGCGGGGGTTGTTGGCCAAGGTCCAGCCCAAGCACGTGCTGATCCGCGTGCCGGTGTTTGAGCGATCTTGGCATTTGCCGATGCGCAAAGAACTCGGCATTGGCTATTTTTCCGACACCACCCACTACATCGAACATACGCTGGCGGAGTTTACTGACGAGACCTCGCGTGCGGGCCTCAAAATCGAGAGCCAAGATATTCGTTGGGGTGAGATTTGGGCGGTGTGTAAGCCAGCTTAGGCTTAAGACGCACGCCACGCTTGGAACATCAAAACCGCCCACAGCGCGTGCTGGGCATTTTGCTTTCCCGACAGATGGTCGGCCCACAAAGACCGCACGGTCTGGGCGTTGAAATAGCCGTCATCTTTCAAGCGCTGTTCGGACAGTAGATCTTCAGCCCAATCGCGCAGAGCACCGCGCAGCCAATCGCCCAAGGGCACGCCGAAGCCCATCTTGGGTCGTTCGATCAGTTCGCGCGGCACGTGGCGATACAGCACATCGCGCAAGATTGCCTTGCCCTGGCCGTTTCGCACCATGAAGTTGCGCGGCAAGCTCCAGGCAAATTCGACCACCCGGTGATCGAGCAACGGCACCCGTGCTTCCAACGACGCCGCCATGGATGCGCGATCGACTTTGGTCAAAATGTCGTCGGGAAGGTACGTCAGCATGTCGAGCATCTGCATGCGGCCAATGGCGTCGGGGCGATCTTGGGCGGTGCTCTGATCCCACAAAATTCCTTTGTGCTCATTGCCGCTGAGCAGGGCGCGCGCCGGATCTGGCCATTGGCTGACCAAGCGGCGATAAACGTCGTCGATGCCATCAGCACCCAATATATTGGCAACTTTGTGCAGCTTGTCGCCGAACTGCGGTGGGATGCGGCTCGGAAGCATCTTGGCGATCATGTCCCAACCGCCCGGCGGCATAGCCTTGATCAGCGCCGCGACTGTGGACCGGGCGAAGCCGGGTATGCGTTCGGCTTTATCCCAAATGCGCGTGGCCCAGAAATGGCGGTTGTAGCCCGCAAACACTTCATCCCCGCCATCGCCCGACAACGCCACGGTGACGTGTTGGCGGGTCAGGCGCGACAACAACAGGGTGGGGATTTGCGAACTGTCGGCAAAGGGCTCGTCGTACCAGCGCGGTAGTTCGTCAATGACGTCCAGCGCATCCTGCGGCGTGACGAACAATTCGGTGTGGTCCGTTCCCAGATGATCCGCAACGGCCTTGGCGTGCGCAGACTCGTCGAAGCCTTTTTCATGAAAACCGATGGAAAAGCTTTTCACCGGGCGCGTGCTGACGGCTTGCATCAAGGCCACCACGGTGGACGAATCGACCCCGCCCGACAAAAATGCCCCCAGCGGCACGTCGGCGACCATGCGCTTTTCGACGGCGTCGGTGAGGTGGCGTTCCAGTTCCGACAAAGCCTCGTCATAGCTGCCGCTAAACGGTGTTTCGAATCCTGAGCGGGCGATGGTGCGCAGGTCCCAGTATGGACGCAGATCAGGCTCACCGCCGTCTTGAACGGTGAGCATATGACCGGGTGGCAGCTTAAAGACATTTTTGAAAATGCTCTGCGGGGCGGGTACATAGGCGTGGCGCAGGTAGCCCGCTAAGGCATCGCGATCGATGTCTTCGTCGATCAGGTTTGTCGCGCGCAGCGCCTTCAGCTCGGACGCGAACAGATAGCTGCCATCGACCTGTGCCCAGTACAGCGGCTTGATGCCCAGCCGGTCGCGCGCCAGGGTAAGCGTGCGGGTTTCACGGTCCCACAGGGCGAAGGCGAACATGCCGACGCATTTACCTAAGGTCTTTTCCACGCCCCACGCGGCGCAGGCTTCCAGCAACACGGCGGTATCCGATCCGCCTTTGATGGTGTGTCCAGCGGCGTGAAGCTGCTTGGCGATGTCTTGATAATTGTAGATTTCGCCGTTGTATGAAATGACGTAGCGGCCGCTGTTGGAGCTCATCGGTTGATGCCCGGCGGGGCTGCAATCGATGATCGACAAGCGCCGATGGCTGAGCGCGATGCCCGCGTCTTGATCGCACCACACCCCTTGATCGTCGGGGCCGCGATGGTTCATGGCGTCGCTCATGCGCACAGCTAAGGCCTTGATGTCTTGGGCGCTCTGCGTCAATAGACCCGCGATCCCGCACATATTATGGGCGCTCCCCGGTTGCATGTTTGCAAATCACATACGCCGCCGGGGCTATGGGCACCAAGCGGTCCAAGCGCAGGCAGGCGCGATGCAACGCCATGTAAGGGCCTTGCAGTTTCTTGCGTACCGGCAAGCGCAGCAGCATTTCCAGTACCGTGATGAAGCAAAAGTGCAGCATGAAACTGAACAGTCCGCCCAATGCATAAACCTTCAGATCAGACCCGCCAAAGCGTTGTTCGATATCGGCGAGGCTATATTGACGAAAACCGTGCCACAGATAAAGTGGCAAGCCCCACGCCGCCGGAACTATGTGCAGATGCGCCCCGTCTTCAGACAAAACCATGTCGAGATGGGCGATCAGTTTGTGATCATCGGGGATATGCTCCAGCGCGGAAAAAGATATGATCAGATCGTATGGCGTATCTGACGTGAAGGTGTGGGCGTCGGCGTTGACGAAGGTGCGTTCGAACGCATCGGGGTATGCGACGTTGGTGCGAAAACGGTCACCGATGTCGATGCCGGTATAGACGCCTTGGTAACCGAGCGCCGCCAGGGTGTCGCTCATGAAGCCACTGCCACAACCGATGTCGAGCACCCGTAAATTCGTTTTCGGCTGCACGTCGGAAAGTTTTGTTTCAAGAAATGACAGCGTCAAAGCGCGGCTGGGCGAAGCCAAAGCCATGGCATCTGATATGGCGGCAGGATGATAGGACGTCGCGCGCACGGTGCGGTGGCGCGGGCGCATGTTGCGCATCGCATTGCGCCCCAGATACCTCAATCGGTTTGTGATGGTCATGTGACCATCGCCGCTAATTTCGCGCACGGAGGGAGAGCTGTCTGGGTTCATCATTCAGCCATCAGCGGCAAGTAAACTTCTTCATAGTGACGTTTGCCGACCACCGACCAGTCGCACACCATCACCGCGTCGCGCGCACGTTTGGTCAATGCTGCACAGTCAACGGATGGATCGAGTATTTCGCGCGCTTTGGCGGCCAAGCCTTCGGGCGTGATGGTGAGGTCGAGGCCACCTGTTACACCATCTTCAATCAGATCGGGGGCCATGCCGACATTAGTCGAGACCACAGGAACATGGGTGGACATACTTTCCATCAAACCCATGGGGCCGCCTTCTTCACGTGAACTGACGGTATACAGATCCAGCGCGTGATAGCACTCTACTAATTCGGAATGTGGCCCGGGGTAAGCGTGGGCGTAAGGTATGCCGACTTCATCAAGTCGCGATTTAACGTAACCACGCGCGGGTCCCGTCAACATGGCGAATACCGGCATGTCCTTGGCCAAGTCCTTCAAGGTTTCGATATAAATATCGGGGCCTTTGATCAGTTTAGGCTCCATCCCATCACCCCAGCCGACACCGTCTTTTTGGAAAGAGCCAACCACGATGGTGTCGTCGGGAATGCTGAATTTGGCGCGCGCCGCTTGGCGTTGTTCGGCACTGGGCGGGACGAAAACGTTGGTGTTCACACCAATAGGGATGCGTACGATTTTGTCAGCCGCGACGCCCCACGACAGCAATCGGTCATGCACCAAGCTGTTGGACGCGACGATGCGCGATAGGCGCGGCACGGTGGCGAGAAACTCATCGATGTGGCGCGACACATCGGGGCCGTCTTCGTGCTTGCCGTGAAAAAAAGACACCACGTATTTGTTTGAAGGCCCGGCCGCACCGCCCCAATTGAGCCACATGTACTGCGAGCCAAAATGCACCACGCGGTCGATTGCGCCGACCGGGGTGATGCCGACTTCGCAGGTGTCAGTGTGTAGCTTGTTGATCTCGTCGCGAATGTTTTCACCCACCCAGCGAATCGCCCAGTTGGCGTCTTCAATAATGAACCGTACCGGCGCGCCGGTGGGGGTGCTCAGGCCGACGCTCGATAGTACGCGCGTGGGCAGGCACTTGGCGGTGTTGCGCAGGACGCGCAAACTATCCGTTACACCGTTCACAGGTTTTCGTCCTCGCCCGATTGGCGGGCCATTTCGGCGTCGGCCATGGCGCTGACCACATCGGGCATGTTTTTGGCAGGCCGCCAGCCTAAATGCTTGGCGGCTTTGGACGCATCGCCAAGGCCGTGCATCAGTTCGGTTGGGCGCAACAGATGTTTGTTGGCGACGATGTGGTCGCGATAATCCAAATCAAAATGCGCGTAGGCGAACTTGACGAAATCTTCAAGCAGGTAGCTGTGTCCCGTGGCGATGACAAAATCATCGGCGCTGTCTTGTTGCAACATGCGCCACATGGCATCGACGTATTCCGGCGCCCAGCCCCAGTCGCGGCGGATCGTTAGATCACCGAGATGCAGCTTGTCGGTTTCACCACGGGCGGCATTCACAGCACCATGAATGATTTTTTGTGTCACGAAGCGCGCCGGGCGCAGCGGGGATTCGTGATTGAATAAGATACCGGAACACGCATACAACCCGTAAGCGGCGCGGTAGTTGGCGACTTCCCAGTACGCGGCGGCTTTGGCGATGGCGTAGGGGCTGCACGGGTTGAAGGCGGTTTTTTCGTTGGCTGGAACGCCGTCGGTGTCGCCGAAGCATTCGCCGGAACTGGCGTTATAAAAACGGATATCAGGGTTGGTGGCGCGCACCGCATCCAAGATGTTGAGCGTGCCCAGTGCGATGGAATTCAGCGTTTCGGCGGGCTGTTCGAACGACAGTCCGACCGAGCTTTGACCACTGAGGTTATATATCTCATCCGGTTGGGCCTGGGCGATGGCTTTTGTGGCGCTGTGATAATCGGACGGCACCGATGAAATCAGGTTCACGCGCTCGCGTACGCCCAAACGCACCAAGTTGGCGGCACTGGTCATTTCCGCATCGCGCGACGTGCCCCACACCGTATAGCCTTTATCCAGCAGTAAACGCGCCAAATAAGCACCGTCTTGGCCGGAGATTCCAAAAATCAGTGCGCGTTTTGTGTCTGTCGTCATAATCGTTTCCGAACGTGAAAGCAGAGCTTACGACTCAATCGGTTTTTGCGCTACCGCTAGGATCATGTGCGCCATCAAGCCACCGGGCAAAACGGGGGCGAGGGCGAGGCTCGCACCGCGGGTGAAGAACCAGCTGTAATTGAGTTTGAATTCGTGGTGTAGGCTGCGCAGCACCCCTTGGCGTTTGTGGATGGTCGCGATTTTATCGACGTCAAAGCCCCCGGCGCTGAGCTCGTCGCGCAATTCGGCCTTGGTCAGACGCCATTGGTAAAAGCGCCGGTCATGGCGCTGAGCAGCTTTGCGTTCCGACCAATCGCTTGCCGCGCGCAAAGCGTGGCGCAGGTTATCGTACGGCACCGAGATAAACAGGCGTCCGCCGGGCTTTAAGACCCGGTAAGCTTCATCGATGCACGGGCGCATACCGTCTTCGAAATGCTCAAAAACGCCCCAAGAAAAATAGGCGTCGAACGAGTTGTCCTCAAAATCCGTGTGACGAATGTCGCCAGCTTTGAACGTCACGTCGGGAAAAATCGTGTGCAGTTTGGCGACGGTTTCGCGCGACAGGTCAAGGCCGACGCAGTCATAACTTTGCTGAGTGAAAAATGCCGTCCAATCGCCCAAGCCACAGCCACCATCCAAGATGCGCGCACCTTGGGGTAATTGGTCCATGAAGGGCTTGATGACTTTGTATTCATCCTTGGTGGGTATTTTGTCAATCTCGCCCTTTGGCCCGCCTTGACGGTTCCAGACCTCGGTCCAGTAATTTTCGATGAACGTGGTTTCATCGCCGCCGTGGCTGTCTTCGGCTTTCATAAAGTCTTTGCGCATCGTCAGGCCTGCCGTTCAGAACGGAAATTGGTTAAGAAAGAACGCGAGTGGGTTTCGCCATATCCTGCGACGTTGTAGCAAGTTTTCGCAGTCTTGGTGAAGGGTTTGTATCAGCTCAAGGTAGCCCTGAACCGTGCGTTCGGTGGTGCAAGGGTACGCGGCCACCCGTGTGCGCCACGTTTCATACTCATCGATCATGCGCTTGAGCGCTGTCTCGAAGTCATCCGGGCCGTCGAACATCACCCCGAAACCATCGCAGTATTCAGGCATACAGCCGGAATTGCGATACAAAAGTGGCAGTCCACACAGCGCGCCTTCGTTTTGGTGGTTGCCGCCGGGCTCATTGATCGACCCGGTGACATAAGCGTGGTGTGATCGCAGCTCACCGGCCAGATGCTCGGCATCCATAGGGGCGAGCATCTGGGCGTTTTCAAAAATGAAACCCTTGGGCACATTGCCGATGTAAGTAAATTCGATTTTACCCGCCCACGTCGGATCGCCCATCATACGGTCGAGCTTTTGGTAAATATCAAAGCCCTTCATCCAGTTGCCGCCCCAGTGATGGGTGACCAGTTTCAGGGGCTCGATGCCATCCCAAGATTTATATCCATCGGCGTTGAAGACAGCCAGGTCCGCGCCATTGAGGATCACGCTGCTGCCATGACTGTCGGCTTTGCGCCACACGCCCAAGTCTTTCAGCCACGAACCGACGAACACCGTGTGATCGGCTGCGTAGTTCGCAAGCCTCAAGCGAAAATTAACCGTGCGGGTGTTTTTGCGTTCATCGCATTCGTTGATGCGGTGAACGACCACAGCGCGGGGGTTGCGAAACGCTAGATAGCGCAAGATATCACCCGCGCCGAACGGGATGTTGGGGGTACGGGTGCGCGGATCGATGACCAGCACCACGTCGATGTCGGCGTCGATTAAGTCGTACACGACCGAATGACCCGCAGCACTTAGGGCGCTGCTTAGCGCGCCTACAAAACGATTGCCGCCGCCCCAGGGGCCTTCGATAACTTTGTAACCAATGGAAATTTTCACGGTGCTACCAAACGTAATGTATCGTGAACATAGAGATGAGCTTCGCCCGCTCCCACCGCCATTAGAGTTGGACCTCACCGTCTAACGCAAACGCCTTACAGCGATGTATGATCGGAGCCGAAGCGTGGATGCCCGCGTAGAGGCTAAGAGAGTGAAGCGGTGTTGGAAAACGGGTTATCTTGCAATTTTCAAAAAAATAGCGAACCACAGAAATGATATCCGGTGCGGTGCTGATATGTTCGTGGCGCATCAATTCACCATAATCTAGGCCATGCTTGATCCGCGCAATCAGGCCGACTGATGCTCGCCAGCTGAGGCCCCACAAGAAGCCGCCTTCCGATGGGATACCTGCAGAAAACTGTCCGCCGTCTTTCAGCAGCAGCCCTGCGCGTGCGACGACGTTTGGCAGGTTGCTGATGTGTTCAAGGGCAGCAACGGAAACGATCCGGTCATAGCGGTTATCCAAAGGCACATCGAAGAGATCATCATAGGCCATGTTAACGCGGCTCAGTTCGGGTTTACCGGCATACAGCGCGCTGAAGGGTTCGGCAATGTCGTAAAGCTCAGTCTGTGATTCGTATTGCACGTGATTGAGCGTGCCTGCGCCAATTTCCAGAAGGTGCGGAGTGTGTGCGCGGCTGGCGACACTGTGATGCATCCAGCTCTCAAGTTTCTGTGTCAGTTTATACAGAAACGTTTTTCCCTCGCGACTGGACTTGTACGTTTCAACGTAAATTTTCTGCCATTCATCCGAAAGAGGGGGATGTGGGCGAGGGTAGGATGCCAGAAGTTTGGTGATGTCGGTTTGCGCCATGAGCGGGACGGCCTTCGTGATGGTGTGAATACGATCAGGAATGCCTGTCGTTAGAGCGGTTCACTGAGGAGCGCGGCATGGTTCGGCCCCGGATAAGTTTTTGTAGCGGTAAGGTTGGAGTGTTTCGCATATCGAAACTGAGGAAACCAAGCAGCAACTGAATGCCTGCAAAAATAGGTAACGCTGCGATCATAACTGTGCCCGCAGTCGCCGGAATGCCTGTGTCGGCACCGTGCAACCAGCTTTTAAACCCAAATATGATACCAAAACACAGAAAAATGATCGCCAAAGGCAATTGGATCGAGGCAATGTTGAAATCACGGATGTAGTAGTTGTAAATGATCCGTTTCCCAAGGTTTATGGTGTGCTTGGCGAGAAAGGGAAACACCACCTTGGTGATCTTGAGGTTGCTTTTTTCATCACCATAGCGCGCCATCAAGGGGACGTCAGCGATAACGGCACCGATGGTTCTCAAACGAAACAGCATATCGGATTCAAAAAAGTAGTCTCGGCTCACTTTGTCGAGAGAGATATTCGCCAAAGCGTGACGATGAATGGCTGTGTAACCGTTGGTTGGGTCAAAGCTGCTCCAGTACCCGGTCGAGAATTTCGTGAAAAATGAAAGCACGGCGTTGCCGAACAATCTCAGGCGGGGCATGCCGATAAGATCCTCAGGGCGAAAGAAGCGGTTGCCTTTGGCATAGTCTGCGTCACCATCCAAGATGGGGCCGATCAAGGCATTGATTTCCCTCGGGTCCATCTGTCCGTCGCCGTCAAGCTTCACCACGACGTCTGCGCCCTGCTCCAGTGCTGCTTCGTAGCCAGTAATCGTGGCGCCGCCGACGCCTTGGTTGCGTTCGTGATATAGGATGGTAACTCGTGTGTCGGTGATTGTCTTTTCAATGAATGCGCCGGACTTATCGGGACAGCAGTCATCGACGCAAAAAATCTGATCGACTTCTGGGGGGATTGCTCTCACGACATCTTCAATTTGTTGCAGCACCCGATAGCAAGGGATTACCACGGCAACTTTGATATTTGATGTGTCAGTCATTGTGGGACTCATAAAAGGCAATGGGGACATCTGTGAAGTTGGGTGCATATGAAAGTAGGCTCACCGTGCGAGCAATTTACTATTCAGAAGCCGCTTTGTCGCTGGTTTCCATTTTTGTCCGTCTGAACATGGTCGACAGTGCCAATTCGGCCCGAGATTCTTGCTTGCCGGACAAGACATTCCTGAGCATGGCAAAGGGCCGCCACGGTCGGCGGGCCCAAGATGCCAGATAAAATAACAAGGTACCAACGCGCCGCAGCATTTTAAGTCGTTGGCTCGTGACATGGGTCGTAAATGACTTTGTTCGGTTCGTATCGGCATATGAGCGCAAATCGTCATAGTAGGCGTCATTCATGCCGATCACACCGGCTTCGGCCAATTCATCGAACAGCACGGACCCGGGATAGGGGGAGAACACCCAGATGCTGAGGTCGTGCGCTCCGGCCAAGGCGAGTTGCACGGTGTAGGCCAGGGTTTCAAAAATCTCTTTATAGGTTTCGTCCGGGAAACCGATGATCAGGTTGCACTTGACGTTGAGGCCAGCTTCGACGCTGGAGCGGATTGATACCGAGACCGTTTCCGGCTTGATGCGTTTTTTGATGCGCGCCAACACGGACGGAGAGCCGCTTTCCGGCGAATACGAAAGATTTCGACATCCTGATTTATAGAGGTAAGCGGCAACCTCTCCATCAATGGCTTCAGAGCGCGTGCCACTGGGCAGCTGCCACGTAAAGGTCATGCCACGCTCTTCAATTTTTTTGCAAAAATCGACGATCCAACTTTTTTTGACGATCGCTGTTAGGTCGTAGAAATCAAAGTTTGTGACGCCGTAATGCTCTTGGTAATAAGCCAACTCATCGAGTAAAAGGTCGGCATCGCGAGGGACCCAGCGGGTTGTCCACATTTGTGGGCTGGAACAAAATGTGCACTGGAAAGGGCAGCCGCGGCTGGCGAGAACCGGCATGGAACGGCCGCGGTTAACGCCAAAGCCCATTCCGCGATCGAGATACTCTTCGATGGGGATTTTGTCCCACGCAGGGAGGGGGATGCTATCCAGATCGCGAATTCGTCCATGAGGGGGCGTTTTCAGAATTTTCCCATCTTCGCTCTCAAAGACGATGCCATTGATCGATGACAAATCCTGGTTACCCGATAGGCGCAGCTTGACGATATTGAGAAATGTTTCTTCGCCCTCGCCCATAACAGCGACATTCAAAGCGCTTTCGCTCAGGCTCAATTCCGGCAAAGCTGTGATGTGCTCTCCCCCACCGACCAATAATGCGGATGGAAATCGCTTGCGAATGCGCCCAATCAGATCACGACAGGTCGGCCATTCAAAAGAAAAAGATGCCGATATGCCGATGACATCCGCACCATCAGGTATCCGCGCGACCACTTCATCAGGGTGCAGGCCATAGATATAGCAATCATTTTCGGCGTGATGGCGGTTGTCCAGTGCTTCGCCCAGGGCATCGATGACATCGACGTCGATGCCCGCGTGGCGCAAGCTGCCCGCAACGTACACAATACCGATGGGCGGCGTAAACTGTACGATTGGATGGCTCTTTGGCACCAAAATCGGAGGGCGAACGAGGCAAACTTGTGTGGTCATCGGATGATTTTCTCAGCTCAAGTGTCGCAGACGGCTGCATCATGACGTCTGTGGGAAATCAGCACCAGCTTATTGTGAGCGAATATGCCGGGAAAAAAAACGGCTTCACAGCCTCGGCTTTAGGGCTCACACGCATGGTATCGGCGTTTGCAGGCCTCAGGGCTAAAGGTCAGCAAACCCATTGGCAGCGGTAAATGCAGATCGACGCTGCGGGCAATGGAAAAATAGATATCAGCTTCGACATACTCATAACGCGCACCGCTTGTCGCGGCAATGGCGGTTTTATCGCGGGCCTCCAGGTCGGACGCAAGCTGAACGGGAAACGTTTGAAAAACACCAGGTTTGTCGAGGGCATGAGAAAACAGACCCATCGCGAGGACGGTGGCGGCGAGCGTCGCGCCATGTGTCCATAGAGGGTTTTTCCCTTTTAAATAGGCAAACAGGCCGATGGCCAAGCCGATAATCAGGGGGCCGCGCACGGTCATCAGGTATCGGCCTGGTAAATCACCCCACGTCCACACATTTTTCGGCTCGCCGGTGATGAAGTACATAACCAAAGCAACAGGCACCAGCGCCGCCCAAAGGGCATAAAGGATGATCAGGTCCGAAGAAATAGGGCCGGTCCGCTCAATCGGCTGTAAAATTTTACGACGGATGAGGTCCGGAGTTAGGCGCGAGATATACTGTGCGCCGACAAACAGCCCCCCCGCAACAGCCGCAGCGATGGCCAAGATGATCGGCACGGAGGTCAGGGTGTTGCTGTCCGTCAAAATGCCAAACGAACCCATCGTGGCCAAGGCGGTCGAGATGATCGTCAGCACAAAAGGCGATTGCACCGCCTTGGGACGCATCAAAATGTCGATTGACATCATGCACAGCAGGATCAGGGCTCCCATGGAGATGTGGATCAGGCAGGCGATCGCCGCCAGGGCGTAGGCAAGTTTATAGCGGTCGCTCCAGCGCAACAAAAATATGGGAATGGTGAGGATGATAAAGTTCCCGCGCGGGAAAAAGGATTCCATGCCGCCCGATGTAAAAATCAAGCTGATGGTTTGCAGGGCGCGCTCGACCACTTCAAAAAGGTTGTGCGGCCTGACGTGCAAAATCCATGAGGGGACTTTCCAGGGATACAACCAATCGATGGCGAGGATCGCAATCAGCCCAAAGGCGATTGCCGGCAAGTAATCGCGTCGCACAAGCAACAGAGAAGCACCGAAGATGAGTAAAATCAGCGTGATATTTGCATGGAGCGCCGTGTTGTAGATGCTGGCAATCGTTTGGGCATATTCGTCGGTTTGCGCGACAAAATGATCCGCCCATGCCGCGCGCACCCAGGCCAAGGCGTGGCTCATGAGGGGGTAATTTCCCGTCACGCGTTGGCGTTCGTCATAGCGGTATGAATAGAAGTGAGCATCGGGAACAGATTTCAGAAAGCTGCTGACCGTATCCACCATGTCGAGATGGCGTTTGTTATCAACCACTTTCGACGATGAGTAATAGAGGAATTGTAAGTCGTCTTCGCTGTTAACCGTGATGATTTGAGCGTGAACGGCAAACCAAAGGCTTGCTACAAATAGCACTATGCTCAGGCTCGACAGCCATGACGTCAATAATGATTTATTCATGGTCGTTACATGAGGCTTCTGTCATGGGGGAGTTCGAAGTGTTCATGTTTATTCTGGTTTCAGCAGGCCTGTCAAAAAAAGTGAGCCATGTGCATGCGTTTCGGTTCCTGATTATACAGAAACAATTAGCTTTGTCTTTTCTGCTTGCTGACGGATCATCGTTTCCAAGGCGTTGTTCATGCGCGAAATAGAAAAATCCTTTTCTGCCGTTTTTCGCGCAGCCAAGCCAAGGCGCAAGCGCAGTTCGGCGTCTTGATTTAATGCGCGCACGGCTTCGCTGAGAGCTTGAGGGTTTCCGGGGGGGACAAGCAGGCAGTTTTCACCGGACTTCATGAGGTCTTGATCCCAAAGTCCCTTGATATTTGATACGATCACCGGCTTTCCACACGCCATGGCTTGCAAAGACACGCTGCATCCCGTCGGTTGCCAAACGTCTTTGAGCGGCACGACAATGATTTGTGCCTGTTGATACAGTTCTCGCAACATTACGTCGGTTATTTCTGAGCCAAACAAGCTGCCGCGCACGATTTCAACGTTGGGGCGATCTTTGGGTACGGTGACGTTGAGCCGTGTGATGATGCGTACCGGACCGTCTATTTTGGCGCTCAATAAGGTGTCGAAATCGCGGCTAGGATCGCTGCCGATGGACAGCACGTCGTCATTTTGGCTTGGTTTCGCTTCGGGGTGCCAGAAATCCGTGTCAACGCCAAAGGGGTAATAGGTCGTTTTGTCCCGGGGAATGCCATACATCTCGATGGCCACTTCGCGGTCAACCTCGCCAGAAAAGAACAGATGATCCAGGCCGTCGATGGCGCGCAAAATCCGCGATTTCGCATACCCGCGCAGCAGCGGCGGAACCCGGTCCGCTAAATCCGATAAACCGTGAAAACCGCCAAGCAGACGTGTGCCGCCCTTGATGTGATGACGATAGAGCCCCATCGACAGACTGAAAAAGTCGTTAAAGCTGAGCGCCATGTCGTGGGCCGAAATCTCATCGGCCAAGGCAATCACCCGCGACGAGGCAAGGCCGAAGTTGATGTTGCGGTTGCGCAAGCGCTCATAAGCTAGCAGCGTCTGGCCAGCGATCCCGCCGGGGTCCTTGCGGCTGTTGCCTATATCGACCTTGAAGCCCGCATCACGGATGTGCGGATAGCCATAAAAAAAATCTTTGGGTGCCTGGCCTGTTTCAATGTCCTTCAACCGCACGGAGCGCGCTTGGCCAGGATAGATGAAGAGAACGGATGGAAGTAGTGCCATCACGAAGCGCTATGTGATTGATTGTGGATGGACTCTACTAAGTCAACGAGGCGCTGCCCGTAGGGTTCGCTGTGAGGCTCTACAAAAAATGAGCATGCTGTCTGGAGGCGTTGCGTGAATTCAACGTCATCGCAGTGCAATATCAGCTCTTTTAATTTTGGCAGAAGTTGCGCTTGTCCTACGGCGACCAGAATTTCGTCCATAGCATACATGTCTTCGAAATGGATCAACGGCGCGGCTTGCTGAAAATGGCTGGCACCGCTTTCTTCTTCGGGCAAAAAGCAAAGAACCGGCTTTTGATGCAGCGCGCCTTCAACGATGATTGTGGATAGAGGCGAGACCAAGGCATCAATATTGGAGAGAACGTCATGGGTATGGCGATAATCCGGCAGGCTTATGGTCGCGGTTCCATCACGCACGAGCTCAAGATAGGCACGCATGCTTTCTTCGATTCTTACGTTCACCCAGTCATGGTCTAAGAAGCGCGCTCCATCCCGTCCGCCGCCACCCCAAGGGTGCGGGCGGTAGACGATGACCGTTTTGTCAAGTGCCCCGTCATCTATGGCACGGTCGATATTGACCAGATGCTGAAACTCATCCGTTTCTTTGCTGGAACCAGCATACAAAACAATCTTGGCATCGGTCTCAATGTCGTGGCGTTTGCAAAATTCGGCCCGTGTCATCAATGATGGCGATCTGTAGATGTCAAATTGTGCGGCACCAAATTTGATGACACTGTCTTCGGGCGTGTTCATGAATTTGATGGCGTGACGCTTGGTCTGTTCGCCCCAAACCAGCAAATGATCGGGTTGGCCGACCATGGCTTTTTTGGTGCTGGGATTGTCCCAGGAATTCATGATGACGACAAGCGGTATGTCGTGTTTTTCGCAGAGGTCGGTCAGGTCGCTGATAAATACCCCATGAAGGATGGAGGGGTGAAGTATGAGGTGGGGCTGTTCTTGATCCAGCAGATTTTCCATATCGGTGTGGGGCGTTTTTGCGATCTGGCGCATGACCCAGTGGCGCAGAATCTGGAACACGCCAGGCAAGCTCAGAACGGAATATATCAGCGTGGCTTTCGGGCCAATTGCCTTACGGAAAACATGTCTTAAGGCGCGAAATTGTTTTCCGG
>Ga0316204_10004424_pt1 | contig 25204 bp, 29 predicted proteins | sample 6monrhotite_MG_2_FD_205661 | JGI IMG/M metagenome (GOLD analysis project Ga0316204, IMG submission 205661) | Microbial mat bacterial communities from mineral coupon in-situ incubated in ocean water Damariscotta River, Maine, United States -... | ecosystem: Environmental > Aquatic > Marine >... | reverse complement strand
TCCACAGGTGATATGCTGCGTGCAGCAAAAACATCCGGTACGGAAATGGGTAAGAAGGTTGCGGCCGTTATGGATCGCGGTGAGTTGGTAACGGACGAGATCGTGATCGGTCTTATCGAAGAGCAACTGACGACTGCGGAAGCGGCCGGCGGATTTATTTTTGACGGCTTTCCGCGCACTTTGGCCCAAGCGGATGCGTTGAGCGATTTGCTGGAAAAGGTTGGCAAGAAACTGGATACGGTTGTGGAAATGCGCGTGGACGACAGCGCATTGGTCAAACGTATCACTGGCCGGTATACTTGCGGTGATTGTGGTGCTGGCTACCACGAAGAATTCAAGAAACCCGCCAAAGACGGTGTTTGTGATGAATGCGGTGGTACGAAATTCAAAAAGCGTGCTGACGATAACGAAGAGTCGCTGAAAACCCGTTTGATGGCTTATTATAAAGAAACATCCCCGCTGATTGGTTATTATTACGCCAAAGGTAAGTTGCAAACTGTTGACGGGTTGGCATCTATTGACGACGTGGCGGGTAGTATTGCCAAAGCGCTAAAAGGTACTGAATAAACATAACGGTTGAGCTTCTAAAATATGATCCATGATGTCCCTAATACTCCAATTACTGGTCCTGCATCATGGCTTGGGCCCGATATGGCTAACGCACCTGAAAAATGGCTGCGCAACCTAACCCCGGATGAAATCACAGATCTTGAGTCCGCGGCCAGTCATTTTCTGACTTTAGATCGCGATATTGGCGAGATATCCAAAGATGATTTTCCTCTTAAAAAATTTGACAGTTATATAAATGCGTTGCGCGAGAAACTTCTGCACGGTGTCGGCGTAGAGGTATTGCGCGGTCTGCCAACCGATACATATACCCAAGAATTTATGGCCACAGTGTTTTGTGGAATTGGTGCACATCTTGGATCAGCGCGGTCTCAAAATGCACAGGGCCATATTTTGGGGCATGTCCGCGATATAGGTGCTGATGCGAATGACCCCAATTCCCGTATCTATCAAACCTCGGCACGTCAGACCTTCCATACGGATTCCGCGGATGTTGTAGGGTTGCTTTGTATTCGCGGCGCACAAGAAGGCGGTAAATCACTTTTGGTGAGTGCCATGTCTATCTACAATAAGATGCTGAATGAGCGGCCGGATTTGCTGCCATTGTTGTTTGACCCAATTGCAACAGACCGTCGTGGCGAAATACCGGAAGGCGCAAAACCCTTTATGGAAATTCCGGTTCTGAATTGGCATGAAGGCAAGCTAACGGTATTTTATCAACGTCAGTATATTGATAGTGCGCAACGGTTCCCGGATGCGATGCGCCTGACTGATAAACATGTTGAAGCTCTGGATTTGTTTGATGCTTATGCAAATGACCCAGAACTGAATTTTGCAATGCAATTACAGCCCGGTGATATGCAGTTTGTATATAACCATTCGCAATTGCATGACCGCACCGGCTTTTTGGATTGGCCGGATCCAAAAATGCGCCGCCATCTGTTTCGACTCTGGATTTCTGTGGCAGGAGACAGACCTTTACCTGATTGTTTCAAAGAACGTTATGGATCAATAGAAATTGGAAATCGCGGCGGTATCATTACAAAAGAAACAAAGTTAGTGGCCCCTTTAGATTGAAAATTGCGTATACGCGATAAATTCATAGATTATTGGTGTGGTTTCTTGACGCCAAACAGTTTTTCCCATAAGGGACGGGCTTCTAGGCCAAAATCTTAGGATTTTCCTGAAAACTGCCGATTCGGCAAAGTCTCAGGATGGTTTAGATGAAGCTAGCCCAGTGTAAATTGCTGGGCTTCGTTGTGAAAACAGGTTCTGGAAACACGGAACCGCAACCGAAGGAAAATATAACGTGGCACGTATTGCTGGCGTAAACATCCCGACACATAAGCGGGTTAAAATCGCACTTACATATATTCATGGCATCGGCGACACTTCTGCAGTCCAAATCTGCGAAGCAGTAGGCATCGACGAAGCCCGTCGTGTAAACGAATTGTCAGACGCGGAAGTTCTGAAAGTTCGTGAATACATTGACGCAAACCTAGACGTAGAAGGTGATCTGCGCCGTGAGGTTTCCATGAACATCAAACGTATGATGGATATGGGCTCTTACCGTGGTCTTCGTCACCGTCGTGGCCTACCGGTCCGCGGCCAACGCACACACACCAACGCACGCACGCGCAAAGGCCCAGCCCGCGCGATTGCCGGCAAGAAGAAGTAGGGGACTGAACAATGGCACGTGAAAAAGTACGTACAAAAAGAAAAGTCCGCAAGAATATCAGCACGGGTGTGGCGCATATCAATTCGTCGTTCAACAACACCAAGATTCTGATTGCCGATGCGCAAGGCAATGCAATCGCATGGTCTTCTGCTGGCACGATGGGCTTCAAGGGCTCTCGTAAATCTACACCTTATGCCGCCCAAATGGCAGCAGAAGATGCAGGTAAAAAAGCTCAGGAACATGGCATGAAAACTTTGGAAGTTGAAGTTCAAGGCCCGGGTTCAGGTCGCGAAAGTGCGCTACGCGCATTGGCTGCAATTGGCTTGAACGTCACAGCTATTCGTGACGTAACGCCAATCGCACACAATGGCTGTCGCCCACCTAAGCGCCGTCGCGTCTAAGTTATTCGGGTTGGCTGCAAGGCCAACCCAACACTCATTTTAACCTCGAGCGTTTGCAATCTCGGATCCTGACTGCAAACAAGAATGGAGGCCCCTATGATCCATAAAAATTGGCAGGAACTTATTCGTCCTGTACAGCTAGACATCAAGCCAGGCGCAGATCCTCTACGCACTGCAACTGTGGTTGCAGAGCCGTTGGAACGCGGCTACGGCCTGACTTTGGGTAACGCGTTGCGTCGTGTGCTTTTGTCTTCCCTACAGGGTGCGGCAATTACATCTGTACAGATTGATAATGTTCTACACGAATTTTCTTCTGTGGCCGGTGTGCGCGAAGACGTGACCGATATCGTTTTGAATTTGAAAGGTGTTGCGGTTTCAATGGAAGTTGAAGGCCAAAAACGCGTTTCTATCTCGGCAAAAGGCCCTGGTGTTATCACTGCAGGCGACATTACCGAAACAGCCGGTATTGAAATTTTGAACCGTGATCACGTTATCTGTCACCTTGATGACGGCGCAAGCCTGTTCATGGAAATGACCGTGGAAACCGGCAAAGGTTACGTGTCAGCAGACAAAAACCGCCCTGACGATGCACCAATCGGCTTGATCCCGATCGATGCTTTGTTTTCACCTGTGACACGTGTGTCTTATGATGTGCAGCCAACACGTGAAGGTCAGGTTCTTGATTATGACAAGCTGACAATGAAAATCGAAACTGACGGTTCTATTACACCTGATGATGCCGTGGCATATTCTGCGCGTATCTTACAAGATCAGTTGTCAGTGTTCGTAAACTTTGACGAGCCTGAATCAGCCTCACGTCAGGAAGAAGAAGACGAGTTGGAATTCAACCCGCTTCTACTGAAAAAGGTCGACGAGCTGGAATTGTCAGTACGCTCTGCAAACTGTCTGAAAAACGACAATATCGTTTACATCGGCGATTTGATCCAAAAAACAGAAGCAGAAATGCTGCGCACACCAAACTTTGGCCGCAAATCTTTGAACGAGATCAAAGAAGTGCTGACTGGTATGGGGCTGCATCTGGGTATGGATATTATCGATTGGCCACCAGACAATATAGAAGAGCTGGCTAAGAAATACGAAGACCAGTTTTAAGAATTGGGGTGGGCTATGGCCCACCCTACCAAATGCTCACGTAGGTGGGGAATATTCGGGCAATAATGCCCCAAGGAGTGCATGGCCCAACGCAGGTCAGCCAGACAAAGTATAAAAGTTAAAGAAGGATTGAAATAATGCGTCACGCACGTGGTTACCGCCGCCTGAACCGAACACATGAGCACCGGAAAGCTCTGTTCGCTAACATGGCTGGCTCGCTTATTGAACATGAACAAATCAAGACAACATTGCCGAAAGCCAAGGAACTTCGCCCGATTATTGAAAAAATGATCACATTGGCGAAACGCGGTGATCTGCACGCGCGGCGACAGGCAGCTTCAAAACTGAAACAGGACGCGTATGTTGCGAAACTGTTTGAAATTTTGGGCCCACGCTACAAAGACCGTCAAGGCGGTTATGTGCGTGTTTTGAAGGCTGGTTTTCGTTATGGCGACATGGCGCCGATGGCAATCATCGAGTTTGTTGATCGTGATGTCGATGCCAAAGGCAAGGGCGATAAAGCCCGTATTGCAGTCGAAGATGCGGCTGACGAAGCAAACTAAACAGCTTTTTACATAGTTGTAAAAATGCCATAAAGTATTTTTAAACGGAGGTCTTCTTGCATGAAGAGCCTCCGTTTTTCTGATTGTGGTATAGTTAACAATAAGTTGACATAGGCAAAACACAATTTCAGGTTGACTGTATAGATGTAGAAAACGTCTAACGAGATATGAGCATAAAAAAGAACATCGATAAAGAAATTCAAATACTTGGGGGCATTTCTCCCTTGGGTTTCGGTATGGGCTTACACATCAGATTCGCATCGCCATTGATTTCACTATATACATGGCCTCAGGCGTGGCAGGATCATTATACAAACAATGTTTATGGGTTGCGCGACCCGATGGTTGCATGGGCCTTTGCAAAGCAAGGTGTATGTCGGTGGAATGAGTGCCCGATCCCTGATCCATTCAGTATAATCAAACAAGCGGCCGAATTTGGATTGCGCTATGGCGCAACTGTTTCATATGGTCGTATCTCATCACGTACAATTGTCGGAATAGCACGTGATGACCGTGAGTTTTCTTTGGATGAATTACTTCAAGCCCAAGAAGTAGTGTCACTCTTACATAACAAAGCCGAGTTACCAGAGAGCCTTACCTCAGCGCAACGCGAGGCATTGAAACTTGTGTCATCAGGTTATCGCTATGCGGAAGCAGCAGCATCTATAGGCATTTCCGAAAGTGCATTTAAATTAAGGTTATCATCTGCGCGAACACGCTTGTTGGCGAAAACGACCGCAGAAGCGGTGCAAAGGGCGAAAGATTATAAATTACTGTAGTAGGTTGAGCGGATGAATGTCCGTTTAATTAGTACCAAAAAAGATCGAGCGAATAATAAAAGGTGCAAAGGAAATGCAAGCTACAACCCTATCATTTACCAATATTCATGAAAATGGTAAGCTGTTTACAGATTTGCTAAGGGCACGGCGTGAAAGCTTTATTGTGGAGCGACGCTGGAATTTGTCCGAAGCCGATGGTATGGAGTTCGATCAGTATGACACGCCTCAAAGCAGGTGGATTGCCATTCATGAAGGCGGACAGGTTTTGGGCGGGTTCAGATTAACGCCGACCACAGCGCGTTGCGGGATGTATTCCTATATGATCAAAGATGCGCAACGTGGATTGTTGGAAGGCATTCCAAGCAACCTGCTTTATGAACAGGCGCCTGAAGAACAACATATTTTTGAATTCTCCCGCTTTTTCAAATCAAAGCACCTGACTTCAAGTGCGCGTGCCGCTGTTCAGATGCGGTTGCTGAAAGCTTTGCTCGAGACGCGTGAAACTTTGGGCGTCCGGTCTGCAATCGGTATTGGCTCACCCAACTGGGAACGCTGGATGAAGCGTATTGGTTTGCATATTGAAAATGTTGGACCTGTTATACAAATTGACGGCACTGAAAACCGATGTCAGATCACACATTTACCCGGTGCATATCAGTAGTAAAATAACGGTAACCCCGATTGCAAGCAGGCGTTCGCTGTGAAATAGTTCAGCGATGGCTGATTTATTTGACACAATTGACGCAAAACACCCGGAAGCGGAAAAAATAACACCGCTGGCGGATCGTATTCGCCCTAAAAACCTCGATCAGGTTATCGGTCAGAAACATCTAATTGGTGATAAGGGTGCGTTAAAGCTGATGCTGCAGTCAAATGCACTGGCCTCTATTATATTCTGGGGCCCACCCGGGGTAGGTAAAACCACCTTGGCCCGTTTATTGGCCGATTCCACAGAAATGAAATTCGTACAGATAAGTGCGATCTTTTCCGGTATCGCAGATTTAAAGAAAGTGTTCGAGGCCGCCCGCTTGCGCCGCTCAAACGGCAAACAGACTTTGCTGTTTGTTGATGAGATCCACAGATTCAATAAATCGCAACAGGATAGTTTTTTACCGTTTATGGAAGACGGTACAATCATTCTGGTCGGTGCAACGACTGAAAACCCGTCTTTTGAGTTAAACTCAGCCTTGTTGTCACGTTCACAAGTGTTGGTTCTAGAGCGACTGGAACTAAAAGATCTGGAATTGATGGCACAGCGTGCCGAGGCGGAGTTGAAACAGAAGCTTCCGTTAAAGGCAGAAGCGCGTGAGGCTTTACTGGAAATGGCTGATGGGGACGGGCGCAGTCTGTTGAACCTCATAGAGCAATGTTTCAGCTGGAATGTGACTGAACCTATCGATGTTGACGGCCTGTCAGAGCGTTTACAACGACGAGCCGCGCTATACGATAAATCGGGTGACGGGCATTTCAATCTGATCTCGGCATTGCATAAATCCGTGCGCGGCAGTGATCCCGATGCTGCCCTCTACTGGTTTACCCGTATGCTTGATGGTGGTGAAGATCCGCGCTATCTGGCACGGCGTATTACGCGTATGGCAGTAGAAGATATCGGCTTGGCAGATCCAAACGCACAAGCGGTGTGTTTGCAGTCATGGCAGACATTTGAACGGCTGGGCAGCCCGGAAGGTGAATTGGCATTAGCACAGGCAGTTATTTATCTGGCTTTAGCACCGAAATCCAACGCTGCTTATACCGCCTATAAAGCGGCCTATGCGCAGGCCAAATCCACAGGTTCGAAACCACCGCCCAAGCATATTTTGAATGCGCCAACAAACATGATGAAAGATCAGGGGTTTGGTGCGGGTTATGCGTATGACCACGATCAAGAGGATGGATTTTCGGGCCAAAATTATTTCCCTGATGATATGCATCGCGGCGTTTATTATTTCCCGGTCGAACGCGGACAGGAACGTGAATTCAAGAAACGTTTGGATTATTTCGCCAAATTGCGTGCTAAAAAAAACGCGGATAGAAAATAAACGTGACTTGGCTCTCGCAACCCGTGGTTAAGCGGATTAAAGCTGCAAGAAATATTAGGAATTTGACGGATGTTTAACACAATTGGACTTGTAGCACTTGGCGGCGCGATCGGAGCATTGCTGCGTTTTGGTGTGGCATCAGCGATTTTTCGTATCATTGGACCGGGATTTCCATTGGGTACGTTGACCGTAAACGTTACGGGGTCTTTCCTGATGGGGATAGCTGCAATTGCATTACTTGAGCGAGGGCATGGCGCAACATTGGTGCCTTTCGTTATGATAGGCATCTTGGGCGGCTTCACAACATTTTCAGCATTTTCACTGGATGCAATTGCGTTGTTTGAAAAAGGCAAATTGGCTATGGCTGCTGTTTATGTATTCGGATCCGTGGGGCTGTCTATCATGGCGTTGTTTCTGGGCTTAATCATAGCGCGGAGTATTTGGACATGAGCAAAGTTCAGTTGATAGAGGTAGATAGTGATGGTGATGGTCAGCGGCTTGATCGCTGGTTGCGCAAACAATTCCCGCAAGTCAGTCAGGTGCGTATTGAGAAAATGTGCCGTAAAGGTGAACTTCGGGTCAATGGCGGACGTGTAAAAGCATCAACCCGCGTGGAAGAGGGGCAAACTGTGCGCGTGCCCCCTATTCCTGATGAAGTTTATGAAGATTACGACAAACAGGACTATCGGGTAACGGATGCCGATGCGGCGATGATCCAAGCATGCGTGATTTACAAGGATGACGACATCATTGTTTTGAACAAACCAGCCGGTTTGGCCGTGCAGGGCGGGACAAAAACAAATGTGCATGTGGATGGTTTGTCCGAAGCGTTGAAGTTTGGTTTGGAAAGCAAACCAAAGCTGGTACATCGCCTTGATCGCGATACATCCGGAGTTTTATTATTGGCGCGAAATGGCAAAGCCGCACAAGGTTTGGCGAAAGCTTTTCAATCACGCGATACGCGCAAAATTTACTGGGCTGCCGTTGCCGGCGTTGCGCGCCCCAAGTTGGGAACGGTTCGTTTTGGTCTTGTCAAAGCAGGCGGCGGTGGGGCTGAAAAGATGTATTGTGTCCACCCGAAAGACATTGATGGCACCAAAGGCGCGAAACGTGCGACCACGGACTATGCAACAATAAATGAACTCGGTCGCCGTGTAAGCTGGATGGCACTGGTGCCGATCACCGGACGAACACACCAGTTGCGCGCACATATGGCCGAGATCGGTAATCCGATTATAGGTGACGGTAAATACGGCGGGAACAGCCAGTCGAATGAAGGTGATGGTTGGGGGGCACAACTGGGCGGCGAAATCAGTCGCAAGTTGCACCTGCATGCGCGCTCTATTTCGTTTGATCATCCGATAACAGGTAAATGGATGAGTTTTACAGCTGAAATGCCAGATCATATGAAGCGCACTTGGGATTTTCTGGGCTGGGATGCGGCGGATGCTTCTGTCGACCCTTTTGTCGAGGATTAAGTACAATGGCCGAATGGGAACAGAAGGTATTCTGGTCGAATGTGGAACTCGGTCAAGGCGAGACCGGGTATAAAGTTATGCTGGACGGACGCGATTTAAAGACGCCGGCAAAATCAACATTGCAGGTTCCGACAAAAGCGATGGCAGAAGAGATTGCCGCGGAATGGCGTTCGCTGAAAGATAAGGTCGATCCCGGGAAGCTACCGCTGACAAAACTTGCAAATGCGGCAATTGACAAAGTCGCCGTCCAATCAGAGCCAATTATCGGTATGCTGGCAGAATATGCGACAACCGATCTTTTGTGTTACCGCGCCACTTCGCCCAAAGGTCTTGCCGACCGTCAAGAACAAATATGGCAACCGCTATTGGATTGGTTTGAGGATACACATAATGTTCAACTTGAAGTTGGCAGCGGTGTTATGCCTATCCGGCAACCGACACAGGTTTTGACATCATGTACCGCGTTGTTGAATAGATATTCGGAATTTGAGTTGGCGGCGATTTACGATCTGATCACACTTACAGGATCGTTTGTTATCGGAATTGCGACAGCAGATAAAAAAATTACAGTTTCAGAGGCTTGGCTGGCCTCAAGGATAGATGAGGACTGGCAAATTTCCGAATGGGGCGCAGATGAAGACGCTTCAATACTGGCCGCGACACGTGAAAAAGCGTTTGAACGTGCTGCTTTTGTTCTTGGATTACTCGAATAACGAATAACAAATAGTTAAAAATCCAAAATAAAACACAAAATAATGGGTTTCCTTTACGAAATATGAAGTCATCCCTTGACCTTAAACCAAAGTCCTGAACAAATGTGATACTAGAAAAACGGGGATTCCCCCGATTTCTATATACTGGCCAAAATGGCTGGGAGAATGCTCCATAAGGGGCAGACCATCAGGAAGAGGTAAACATGAAAAAATCTGTATTTATTGGTACGCTGGCTGCTGCATCTGTGACAGCAAGCTTGGCTGCCGCTGGTACGCTTGACGATGTCAAAGCTGCTGGTGAACTGAAATGTGGCGTGTCCACAGGCGTTGTTGGCTTTGCGGCCGCCGATGCAAACGGTGTTTGGGGCGGGTTCGACGTAGCAGTATGTCGTGCTGTTGCAGCTGCTGTTCTGGGAGATGCGAACAAAATTAAGTTTGTTCCAACAACCGGCAAAACACGCTTCACAGCACTTGCATCCGGCGAAGTTGACATGCTGGCACGTAACACAACATGGACATACTCACGCGACATTGATCTGAAGTTTGATTTTATTGGCGTGAACTACTATGACGGCCAAGGCTTCATGGCACCTAAAGCATTGGGTGTTGCAAGTGCAAAAGATCTAGACGGTGCAACTGTTTGTATCCAAACTGGTACAACTACAGAGCTGAACTTGGCGGATTTCTTCCGTGCAAACAACATCTCTTATGAGCCAGTGCCGATTGAAACAAACTCTGAAGCACAAGCACAATACCTGGCTGGCGCATGTGACGTGTTCACAACTGACGCATCTGGTCTAGCTGCTACACGTGCAACATTTGAAAATCCAAATGATCACGTAGTTCTACCGGAAATCATTTCAAAAGAGCCTTTGGGCCCACTTGTTCGCCACGGCGACAATCAATGGGGCGACGTTGTTCGTTGGACATTGAATGCTTTGATTTCAGCTGAAGAGCTGGGCATCACATCAGCAAATGTTGATAAATTGGCATCAGCTGCCGGTAATAACCCGGAAGTTAACCGTATGCTGGGCACAGAAGGTGACCTGGGCGCTATGCTTGGTCTGGACAAATCGTGGGCACATCGTGCGATTGGTGTAGCCGGTAACTACGGTGAGATCTTCGAGAAAAACATTGGTGAAGCTACACCTGTTGGTCTTGCGCGTGGTCTGAACGCACAGTGGACAAACGGTGGTCTGATTTACTCTCCACCTTTCCGTTAATCGGTTAAAGTCAAGGGCGCGACATAGATCGCGCCCTTTTCATATCTAATAAAACGAAAATATAACCTGAGGCGCAATCGTCTGAACGTGTTCTTCATGTCAGTGTAGAAATTGCCGCCCAACCAACAAAAAGGGGGTGTAGGCATATGTCTACCATAACCGATCCAGAACAGGGCGGCTTCCGAATTAGCATGTTGCTATACGATACCCGGTATCGTTCAATTACTATTCAAATCATTGCCCTGATCGGGTTCCTTCTGGCACTTGGGTGGTTAATCGGAAACGCCGCGCAAAACCTTGCCGCTTTAGGTAAACCGCTTAACTTTAGTTTCTTAGGTGATACATCAGGCTACGATATAAATCAGCGTTTGGTTGAATATAACTCGCAGATGACCCACGGGCGCGCAGCAATTGTAGGACTATTGAACACTCTACTTGTTGCCGTTCTAGGTTGTATAACAGCGACGGTTATTGGTGTCCTGATTGGCGTTATGCGCCTGTCTAAAAACTGGATCATTTCCAAGTTAATGACGATTTACATTGAAACTTTCAGGAACGTTCCTGTGCTTCTTTGGATCATCATGACAATGGCGATCTTTATTGAATTTTTCCCGCAACCAAAGGAATTTCGGGGGGACGCTGCAACAGCTTCGATGAAACTATTTGATAGCGTTGCAATAACAAATCGAGGGATTCTTATTCCCGCGCTGGCCTATGGTCCTGGTATCGTTTTAGTTTTGCTAACTTTCGTTGCTTCACTTATCGGGATTGTATTCTTTCGTCGCTACGCAAAAAAACTTCAAGAACAGACTGGCAAAATCTTGCCGTCAGGACTTATCTCATTTGGTATTTTCTTTGTTCCAACACTGTTGGTCTTTTTTGCAGCCACGATGGTTAACCTGAATAAAGAGCATGTAATCTTCGGTTCAAAGGTTCTTACTATGAACGCTGACAATACGATTTCAGCAGATAGTGTCGTACGCTTTTGTGACACTGGAGGAGCTGGTAACGTAAATGCGAAAAACCTGATGCGGGCGAATGGGATTAAGTTCAAGTCTATAGCGTCAAATGATCTGGCTGACTCGCTTTCTCGTATAAGTAGCGGCGATACAAGAACTGGTTGTGATATTGCTACTGTGCCGGCAGGGACAGCTGTTCCGGAAGGACTTTTGGTTTCAGAGGGTGTTTCAGTATATTCTGGCCGACCAGTTGAGTTGGAAAAGCCTTACCTCTCTGGTTTCAACTTTACAGATGGTGCCTTGATGCGGAATTCGCTGATTGCTTTGTGGTTTGCATTATCGCTTTATACTGCGGCCTTTATCGCGGAAACGGTACGTTCCGGCATTCAGGCGGTTTCCAAAGGTCAAACGGAAGCTGCAGCGGCTCTTGGGCTGCGTCCCGGCCGGATCACAAGTCTGGTGGTTTTACCACAAGCCTTGCGGGTGATCATTCCACCGATGATTTCGCAATATATGAACCTGACCAAAAACTCGTCACTGGCGATTGCGGTGGGGTACATGGATATCACGGGTACTTTGGGCGGCGTTACGTTGAACCAGACGGGTCGTGAAATGGAAAGCCTGATGATACTGATGGCGATCTATCTAACCATATCTTTAACCATTTCAACGGTCATGAATGTATACAATGAACGTGTTAAGCTGAGGGAGCGTTGATATGACTGATGTTTCATACGTCCGCACGGAAATGCTGGAAGAAAAAGCGCCACCGGTATCACAAGCAGGTATTATCAAATGGCTGCGTGATAATATGTTTTCGAACATTCCGAACAGCATTCTGTCAATCGCAGCACTTTGGGCAATTTACTATGTTCTAAGCGATGTTTTGCCCTGGACTTTCAAATCGTCTTGGAATGCGAATTCGTTGGATGAATGTCGCAGTGCTATTGCGGCAACATACGGCGAAGGTACAGATGGTGCCTGTTGGTCGGTTATTCATGATCGGTTCTTGCAGTTAGTCTTCGGGTTCTATCCGAAAGCATTGTACTGGCGTCCTATTGTGGCCTTTCTTCTGATGTTCGTGGCAATTGCCCCGGTATTGTTCGACGGCCTTCCCAAAAAGATGCTCCGGTTTACAATGATTTATCCGTTCTTGGCATTCTGGTTGCTGTGGGGTGGATCCTTATGGTTTCCCCTGATGATCATTGCCGGCTTTGTCTTGGGTTATTTAGCCTATGGTGTTGTCAGCAAAATGGCAAGCTCACTGGTGGGGATGATCGCAGCTGTTCTGGTGCCTATTATATGGTGGCTGTTCTTATCAGGGGATGTTGCAACTATGCTGCAATCCATTATGCCTCTGTCAATCGAGGCTGTGTCGTCATCCAATTTCGGCGGCTTTATGTTGTCGATAACCATTGGTGTGATCGGTATAGCCCTGTCATTGCCTATCGGTATTGTTCTGGCGCTTGGACGACAATCTGATCTGATGATTGTCAAAGTTATTTGTGTCGGTTTTATCGAGTTCATTCGCGGTGTGCCTTTGATCACTTTGTTGTTCGTGGCGTCCACTCTGCTGAACTACTTTATGCCGCCGGGAACTAACTTTGATCTGATCTTGCGCGTTATCATTATGGTAACCCTGTTTGCATCGGCCTATATGGCGGAAGTTATCAGGGGTGGTTTGGCAGCTTTGCCAAAAGGCCAATATGAAGGTGCTGACAGTCTGGGACTGGATTTTTGGCAGTCCACACGGTTGATTATCATGCCGCAGGCCTTGAAGATCTCGATCCCCAATATCGTGTCGTCATTCATCGGGTTGTTTAAGGATACAACTCTTGTGTCGATTATCGGTCTTTTGGATCCGATCGGATTGTCCACAAATATTCGTGCGAACCAGGAATGGAACGGTGTTATCTGGGAACTATATGGCTTTATCGCCCTAGTGTTCTGGCTTTTCTGTTTCTCAATGTCTCGTTACTCAATGTATCTGGAGCGCAAGCTTCAGACAGGCCACTAAGGAGTTATTCTCATGGCTAATGCTAAAAAGAAGTTGATTGTTTCTGACGAAGTTGCAATTCAAATCGAAAATATGAATAAATGGTATGGTTCGTTCCATGTTCTGAAAGATATCAATCTGACGGTTTATCGGGGTGAACGGATTGTGGTTTGTGGGCCTTCGGGTTCCGGTAAATCAACCTTGATCCGTTGCGTTAATGCGCTGGAAGAACATCAGGAGGGGAAAATCACGGTTGACGGGACACACCTGTCGTCTGATTTGAAAAACATTGATGCAATCCGGTCAGAGGTGGGAATGTGTTTCCAACACTTCAACCTGTTCCCGCATTTGTCGATCCTGGAGAACTGTACTTTGGCACCTATCTGGGTTCGCAAGATACCCAAGAAAGAAGCCGAAGAAACCGCGATGCATTTTCTTGAAAAAGTGAAAATCCCGGAGCAGGCTGATAAGTACCCGGGCCAATTGTCCGGTGGTCAGCAACAGCGTGTGGCGATTGCGCGTTCTTTGTGCATGCAACCGCGTATCATGCTGTTTGATGAACCGACATCGGCGCTTGACCCGGAGATGATCAAAGAGGTTCTGGATACAATGATCGAGCTTGCCGAAGAAGGCATGACAATGATCTGTGTGACCCACGAGATGGGCTTTGCCCGCCAAGTGGCCAACCGCGTGATTTTTATGGATGCCGGTCAAATCGTTGAACAAAACGAACCGGAACAGTTCTTTAACAATCCACAATCGGAACGCACACAGTTGTTCCTGAGCCAGATTTTGGGCCACTAAGAACAAATCTGTCAGAGTTAACGAAAAGCCCCTCCATCCGTGAGGGGCTTTTTGCGTTTAGGACTGGTGGTAACCTACTCCTCAAAGCGATCCGTGGCGTCACGATCGCGTTCGTATCGTTTCAAGTTCGGAAACGGCGGCAACCAGGACTCGCGACGAACGATCCAACTTTCGTAGGTTGGTATCAGCTGGTCAGGATCATCCAGAGATCCGAGGTGAACTTCGATTTCGTCCCCGCTGCGTGCGAAAATGGACGAACCGCAGCGGGGGCAGAAAAACCGCCCGGCGTAGTCGCGTGTTTCGCCATCGATTGTCACCTCATCCTGAGGGAACACTGCAGAAGCGTAAAATAGGGCCCCATGATGCTTGCGGCAGTCGAGACAATGACAAATGCCAACCCGGTATGGAAGTCCCGATGCAACAATGCGAACGTTGCCACAAAGGCAACCGCCAGTGAATTGGTCCATGCAGCGTCTCCTTTAAAATCAAGCCATCGGAATGTTTATATCGAATTCCGTCGGGCGTCCATCCGCCTACCCCAACTCGCGCGGCATAACAAAAGAATGTAACTTGCCTGATCGCAGTGTCAGTTGTGACCAATCCTCAATATCAAAATCAATGATTGTGGTCGCAGCCGTCGGGTATCTCAAGAAATTCTCGCTTTTGGGGACGACTTCCAGCAACTCCTCGGCAAACCCCGCAATCCCGGGGTTATGACCCAGCATCAGCACAACATGGCCCGTAGCGCCTTGTAGCTTTTCCAGCATATTGCCGACATTCGAATGATATAAGCGGCGGTCATATTCGGGTTTAATCCCCAGATCTAAAACCTGTTCCAGCTGGCCCCATGTTTCAACGCAGCGCTTTGCTGTTGATGAAATAACCTGATCGGGGATATACCTGTTATCGTTCAGCCAGCGCCCTAGTTTTGTAGCGGCTTGCTGGCCGCGATCATTCAGCGGGCGGTCATGGTCGTTTTGCCCCATGTTGGCCCAGCTTGATTTGGCATGACGCATTAGAATGACACGTTTCATCTACTTCCCCCCAAAAGCCCGCATATGCAATGCGGATTGTTCGGTCAGTCTACCCGCGCCTGTACTGGCAGGGCAAGCCCTGCGCACAAGACAACCTTGCGTAAGACATGTATTGCCTGCGTCTGTATCTATATAATCATAACAGGCAGGTACATCATAGCTACGCTCACTGCTCAAAGCCCCGACAGGGCAAGCGGTCAGGCAAGGCTTTGTTGTGCAGGTCTCGCACGGATTTTGGAACGTTTGTTCGGGCAAGGTAAGTTTAGTGTCAAACGCAAGTGCACCGCGATAAGACACCATCAAACCTGTCAGGTCATGCACCAGCATACCAACAGGCGCGTCCCATGCGCGCCCCGAGGTCTTGGCCCAACTTAGAAACGGCGCATAGGGCGGGCCGCCAAAGGGGAATATTGGGCGTGCGCCCAATGATTGCGCTATTCTTGGTATAACATCCGCCGACCAGCGATCTACCGGGTCGGGCTGATCATCGTTGTAGATATCCGAGGCGGTAAAGACAGACCAGAAATCAGCCGCAGGCCCCAACAGAACCAAGCTGGCTGCTTGGGAAAAATCATCTGTATCTGGGTGAAATGCACCGTAAACATCCAGCCCATTGTCCAATGCGGCGGCGCGGATTTGCTTCAGTCTCATTTGTTGCGAAACGGCAGTAACAGGTTCCAGCCCAAGCTTAGAGGCCGCGCGTCCTGCCAGCGTAACCCAACTGTCATGGCATCATGGCCTTTGGAAGGTTGGGCGACATATGTGCCGAACAGACGATCCCAGATCGACAGGGAAAACCCGTAATTGCTGTCATGTTCCGCGCGGATGTCCGAATGATGTACGCGGTGCATGTCGGGGGTCACGATCAATAGGCGTACAATCCGATCCAGTTTCTGCGGCAGGCGAATATTGGCGTGGTTGAACATGGCAGACCCGTTCAGCAAGATTTCAAATAGAATGACCGCAAAGGCGGTTGGACCAAGAGCATAGACGATGCCGATTTTCAGCAGCATCGACAGGGCAATCTCGATGGGATGAAACCGAATGGCGGTGGTTACATCCATATCGGTATCCGCATGGTGTACCTGATGCAGCCGCCATAACAGTGGGATTTTATGGGTAACCAGATGTTGCGCCCAAATCACGAAATCAAGGATCAACATGGCTACGATGACCTCAAACCAATCGGGCCAGCTTACCATTGCCAACAGCCCCCAACCGTGTGCGTGTGCGTCAGCTGCGGCAGCAACGGCCATAACGGGCATAATGACGGCCATTAAGCGTATAGTAAGGCTGTCAATGACGATCAGCGTGATATTGGTGAACCAGCGCGCACTGCGTTTTATCGTGCGTTTGCGCCGCGGTAGTAGCACTTCGACCAAAGCCAAAATTGCAAACACCCCCAGAAAGACGGCCAGTCGAATGGTGACTTCATTTTCCATATATATGCCTCTTATTTCAGGCGCGGATCATACTGCCCGCACCATAATCCGTGAACAATTCCAACAAACATGCATGAGGTGCACGCCCATCCATAATCACAACTGCGCGAACGCCACCATTTATCGCATCAAGTGCGGTTTGTGTCTTTGGGATCATGCCGCCTGCTATCACGCCATCTTTGGTCAATGCGATAACCTGCTTGGCCGAAAGGTTGGTCAAAATATCGCCGTCTGCGTCTTTTACGCCTTCCACATCGGTCAAAAGCAATAACCGATCAGCGTTCAGACCTGCCGCAATGGCGCCAGCGGCAGTGTCGCCGTTGATGTTGAAGGTTTCACCGTTTTTACCGGTGCCAATCGGTGCGATCACGGGGATAAAACCGCCTTCATTTAGAGAATCGATCACATTTGCATTCACATGGGTCGGTTCGCCGACCATGCCCAAATCACCATCCGCTTTTTCGCAAACAATCAGGTCACCGTCCTTGCCTGACAGGCCGACAGCTTTGCCGCCCTGACGATTAATCGCCTGCACGATATTTTTATTCACCTTGCCTGACAGCACCATTTCCACAACTTCAACGGTTTCAGGTGTGCTGACACGCTTGCCGTTAACGAATTCTGTTTCTATCGCCAGCTTGTCCAGCATCGCATTGATCATCGGCCCGCCACCATGCACGATCACGGGGTTTACATTGCACTGGCGCAGCATCACCACATCGCGGGCGAATAAATCCATCGCCGATGCGCTGCTCATCGCATTGCCGCCAAGTTTAATCACCACAATTGCCCCGTCGTAACGTTGCATCAGCGGTAGGGCTTCGCTTAACAGGCGGGCTGTTGCCAGTGAGTCTCGTTTCATCGCTTTGGACTTTTCCATAGGGGCCATCTTATTACATATCTTATGTTTGCATAACGCTTTGTTACGCTTGCGCCAAGGGGCTTGCAACTTGATAGAAATACTTCACTAATGAGTGTCGTAATTCAGCATATATTCAGGATAATAAAATGGCCGTAGGCACCACAAGTAAAACCCTATTACTGACAGGCGCAAGCCGCGGGATCGGCCATGCTACTGTTATAAAATTCGCAAAAGAAGGCTGGCGGGTGATTACCTGTTCTCGCCAGTCATTTTCCGAGGAATGTCCTTGGGGCGGCGAAGAAAATCACATTCAAGTTGATTTAAGTGATCCGAATAAAACAGTGGAAGCGATTGAGCGGATTAAAAAACGACTGATCGGGGGGCGGTTGGATGCGCTTGTGAATAACGCCGGCATTTCGCCCAAAGGTGAAAATGGTACGCGTCTTAGCACGCTGGACACGGATTTACGCACTTGGGGCCATGTGTTTCATGTGAACTTTTTTGCATCTGTCATTCTGGCACGCGGCCTGAAAGATGAACTGGCTGCGGCCAAAGGTTCGGTTGTGAATGTGACTTCTATTGCTGGTGCACGGGTGCATCCCTTTGCTGGTGCTGCCTATTCCACGTCAAAAGCGGCGCTGGCGGCTTTAACCCGTGAAATGGCGCATGATTTCGGGCCTTTGGGGGTGCGTGTCAATGCCATTGCACCCGGTGAGGTGGAAACCAGTATCTTAAGCGAAGGTACTGATAAGATTGTGGAAAAACTACCCTTACGTCGTTTGGGGCAGCCAAGTGAGGTGGCGGATGTGGTTTATTTCTTATGTTCTGACCAAAGCAGTTATGTTTCGGGTACCGAAATAGAAGTGAACGGTGCGCAACACGTTTAAGAAAGGATACGATGATGCCAAGTTATGATCCCAAGAAGATCACCAAAATCCATCAACATTTGCACAGCCATTTACCGTCAGATCCTGCTTTGCGGGTGAAAGCACTGGAAACCATTTTGGTTGAAAAAGGCTTGGTGAACAGCGAAAATATTGATCGTTGGGTCGAGGTTTATGCAGATGATATTGGTCCCAAGCGCGGCGCACATGTTGTAGCGCGCGCATGGGTTGATCCCGCATTCAAGGCGCGGTTGCTGAAAGACGGCTCTAAAGCGGTGGATGAAATGGGCTTTACAGGGCCAGCTTCGGGGCATTTGAAAGCTGTGGAAAATACGCCCGATAGTCACAACGTTGTGGTTTGCACTTTGTGTTCATGCTACCCGTTCGCAATTCTGGGCATGGCGCCAAACTGGTATAAAACCGCGGCATATCGCTCACGTATCGTGCGTGAACCACGTGCAGTTTTAGCGGAATTCGGTGTGAAACTACCCGAGGATGTGGCAGTCCATGTCTGGGACAGCACCGCGGAATTACGCTATCTGGTGATCCCCGAACGTCCCGCCGGTACAGAGGGCATGTCAGAGGATGAATTGGCCAAATTGGTCACACGCAACTCTATGATCGGGACAGAGCGTGATTTAAAAACGGGGGATGTGTGATGGACGGCATCCATGATCTGGGCGGCAAGCGGGGCTATGGCCCTGTCGATGTCAATGAGCCGCAAGAGCCGTTTCACAACGATTACGAGGGTCGTGAATGGGGCATGTCACGCACTGCGCGCGCGTCCAGTATTACAATTGACTGGTGGCGTCATGTGCGTGAATTCATTCCGGCCGATGATTACCTGAACCGACCCTATTTCGACAGCTGGGCACAAACCGATATGGCAGCGATGATTGATGCCGGGTTGTTTACCTATGAAGAATTGGAAAGCGGTGTTTCTACTACAACACCCGGCGCGCAGATAGAAACCATGGATTACGATGCGGTCCTGAAACATAATGCCACCATGGCATCAAAATTTGATCGACCTGTTGAAGCACCCCCTGAATTTGCTGTCGGGCAACAGGTTGTGACCAATGCAACTGGCCAGGCAGGCCATACCCGGCTGCCGCAATATGCGCGTGGCAAGGTGGGGGTTATACTGGCGCACCACGGCGGGCATCTGTTCCCCGATGATGGTGCGAAGGGTATTGAGACGGTTCAGCATCTTTATACGGTATTATTTAATGCGACCGAACTCTGGGGTGCGCAGGCCAATGTGCTGGACTGCATGTCGCTTGATTTGTGGGAGAGTTATCTTGGTGCAAACTGATACACCTATAACGCCACTGCCGCGTCTAGACGATGAGCCGACATTCAATGAGGCTTGGCAAGCGCAGGTTCTGGCGATTGCACAAAACTTGATCGCAGAAGAAAAGATCGCAGCGGATGATTGGTCAAATGCGCTAGGGGCCGCCTTGCGAGAGCTTCAGGTTGATGCTGAAACCGATACGGTGGAAAACTATTACCTTGCGGCATTAAATGCGATTGAAACCGTTTTGCAGGTGAACTGCGGTGTTTCCAGACAAGCGATGGATCAACGCAAATCAGATTGGACGCGGGCCTATGAAACCACGCCACATGGGCAGCCTGTAAAGCTTTAAACCATCAAAGCGATGGTTGTGCGCAGGGTGTCTATCCCATCGCCTTTTTCCGAAGATGTCAGGATAATCTCGGGGAAAGCGGCCGGGTGTTTTTCCAGAACCTTCATGGTTTTTTCTACAGATCTCGCCACTTCATCTTTTGATGGCTTGTCGCATTTCGTCATTATGACCTGAAAAGTAACAGCAGAACGGCCTAAAAGTTGCATTATCTCTTCATCTACCGCTTTTGCACCGTGACGTGCGTCTATCAGTAAAAACACACGGCGCAGTGATTGGCGGCCTGAAAGATATGCCTTTAGCAGGCGTTGCCATTTTTCTACGATAGGTTTTGGTGCATTGGCAAAACCGTAACCCGGAACGTCGACCAGATAGTGTTTTTCGCCCAAAGTGAAAAAGTTTATCTCTTGGGTGCGACCCGGTGTGTTCGAGGTGCGCGCAAGCGCTTTGCGCCCTGTCAGTGCATTGATCAGACTGGATTTGCCGACGTTTGAGCGGCCTGCGAAACAAACCTCTAAACGGTCTGATGGTGGCATCCCGTCCATGGCAACAACGCCCTTTAGGAAATCAGCACCGCCTGCAAAAAGCCTGCGGCCAATATCGCGTTCGGCGTAATCCGGTCTTTCGGTAATTGTGAAACGCATGTCCATTATAGAACCTCGACAGTATCGTTCAGGCCAATGTTGCCCGGTTCAATAACAGCTGCAAAAACGCCAAAATCCTTATGGCCCCAATGGTTTTGCAAAAGCTCCAGTGTTTCAACATCCCTACGGCCTGTTTCAGGGTTAGAGGTAGTAGCAAGGCAACGCTCAATTGGGTCTTCGACCTTTAATAGAGCACCGCCGATACGGATGGTTTTGCCAATCCAGTTAAACTCTTCCCAAGGTTCGGAATTCTTTAACCATATATTCCCACGAAAGCGGTGCATTGACATGTCCGTGCCTGCTTTTTGACTAAGATCAGCCAAAGACGCGGTAGTGTTGATCGAGATATAGGGGTGTTTCTGATCGGTCATGCCGTAACCGTTTGCCCGCACAAGCGCGTTTGATTTGGCGCGGTTTTCAGGCATGATCGGTTGCACCCATGCGATGAAACGAGCAGCGTCTCTGGCGTTGTCAGGATCAAACGTGATCTCGGGCAGGTCAGGGTGATTAAGTATCAATTGCCCGCTTGTTTCATCCAAATCGGCTGTCATTGCCATGAGCGATGGCGCTTTTGCCCCGCGTGAAAAGTTCAGACATTGCGCCCAATCCTGTGGTCCCGCCGCAATATTGGAAGCATCATGTGCAACTGCCCAACGACGGTCAAACGGGAATATCTGCCCGGGATCAACAGAAACATGTGTCAGCTCTTGCCGTCCATGCCCCTTTATCGGGTGACGAAAAAGAGCTGCTACAGTTTTCATTAACTTTCGGCCTCATCCTTTTTGAAGCGCTTGAATATGTTGCCCATAATATCGGGCTTCACGCCTTGGCTTCGCATGATGGTGTATTGCTGAATGAATGTGATGGTGTTGTTTGTAATCCAGTACAGTACCAAACCACTGGCAAAACTGCCCAGCATGAACATAAACACCCAAGGCATCCAGGCAAAGATCTGTGCTTGGGTTTTATCGGTAGGTGCAGGGTTCAGTTTTTGTTGCAGGTACATTGATATCCCCATCAGGATCGGCAGGACGCCAATTGATAGAAATGTCATGATCTGCGGTAAATCGGTAGGTGTCCACGGCAGTAGACCAAACAGGTTCAGGATAGACGTAGGATCTGGTGCTGACAGGTCTTTGATCCAAGCGACGAAAGGAACTTGGTAAAGTTCGATGGTCACAAAAATCACTTTATAAAGCGAAAAGAAGATCGGTATTTGCAGCAGAATTGGTAAGCAACCGGAGGCGGGATTAACCTTTTTCTCGCGGTAGAGCTTCATGATTTCCTGTTGGACTTTTTGCTTGTCGTCGCCGGCGTCTTCTTTTATTTTTTCCATTTGCGGCTGAAGCTCTTTCATTCGCGCCATGGATACATATGATTTATAGGCCAACGGGAATAAAATGGATTTGATCAACAATGTCAGGCCGATAATTGCCAACCCCATATTGCCGATAACGCCGTTCAGGAAGTGAAGAACCAGGAAAAGCGGTTTTGTCAGGAAGAAGAACATACCCCAGTCAATACTGTCGATAAACTGGTTATAGCCGTTGCTTTCTTCATAGGCTTTAATAGCTTCGTATTCTTTAGCACCAGCAAATAACGAAGTGGTTATGTCATAGCTGCCATTTGGCGCAATGGTCACGGGCGGAAGGCGCAGATCGGTTTGATAGCGGTTTGCTGTTTCATTGTATTCCGTGACACTGTCAAATTTCTGATCCGGCTCGGGTAACAGGTTGGTCATCCAGTATTGGTTGGTAAATCCTGTCCATCCACCTTCTGAAACCGTATAGCTGGTGGTGTTTACGCCACGACTATTTGGATCGAATTTACGAATGCTCTTATATGATTCTTCAACCAAAGTTCCATCAAATGATGCAATGGCACCTTCGTGCAGGATGTAAAAACCGCGAATGTTCAACGCGCCTTTGCGTGACAGGGCGCTATATGGGGCCAATTGAACGGTTTGGCTTGTGTTGTTTTCAACCGATTGTTTGATCTTGATCAAATAATTTTCGTCAATTGAAATGTCACGTTGAAATACCAGGCCATTACCGTTGTCCCATTGCAAGCTAATCGGGGTTGTTTCGGTCAGGACATCACCGGATTTCACTTGCCACAAGGTTTTGGCGGATGGGACATTTTCAGGGGCAACAGAATTGTCCGGTGACCACCATGCGTGGAATGCCCAGTAGCCTGAGTCTTCCTGAATAGGGGACAATATGCGCACCTTATCGCTGTTGTCGTTCAGGCGCACATTATAGTCCTTCAGGGACAAATCATCGATCAGGGCACCCGTCAGGGAAATGGAGCCAAACACGCGTTTTGTATCAATTTTCAAACGTGGCGACTTTGCTATAGCCTGTTCAAGTGTTTCTGCGTTTCCCAGTGATACGGTCGCCGATGGAACCGTCGCGTCCGTCGTGGCCGAGGGCACAGTGTTTGCTGCATCGACGCCCGGTGTTGTGGCGGTTTGACCCGTTTGTGCTGGTGGCAATTGTGTTGGCTGCTCTGGTGGGAAAAACAGGAACCACCCCAGTATAACAAGGAAGCTTAGGGCTGTGGCTAGGATCAGATTTTTGTTATTGTCGTCTTGCATCGGGTGTCCTGATACGGATTGGAAAGTGATTGGCTTGTTCAATAGAAATTGATGCCAAAGGTCAAGGTTTTAAAGCTTTTTTTCTGGTGCGGGATTCGGTCGCGTAAGGCCTGCAAAATCAAACAGGCCCTGATCCAGCAAATGCGTGGGTCGTGCATTCATCAGACTTCGGAACATCACCTGACGGCGACCGGGGTTATTGGCCTCCCATTGATCCAGAATGGCCTTCACCTGTTGGCGTTGCAAACCTTCCTGCGAACCGCAAAGATCACAAGGGATGATCGGATAATTCATCGCCGCGCTGAACTTTTCACAATCCTTTTCGGCAACGAAAGCAAGGGGGCGGTAGACGAACAAATCGCCCTCGTCATTAACCAGTTTGGGCGGCATGGTTGCCAGCCGCCCGCCGTGAAACAGGTTCATGAGAAAAGTTTCCAGCATGTCGTCGCGGTGGTGCCCCAACACCACGGCAGAACATCCCTCTTCGCGTGCAATTCTATATAAATTTCCGCGTCTTAAGCGTGAGCACATGGCGCAGTAAGTCCGCCCAACGGGGACTTTGGATTTGACGATTGAATATGTATCTTCGAATTCCACACGGTGTGGTACGCCCATTTTTTCAAGAAATTCAGGCAGCACCGTTGCAGGAAAGTTCGGCTGACCCTGATCAAGGTTGCAGGCCAGAAGTTCCACCGGCAAAAGCCCGCGCCATTTCAATTCATGCAAAACCGCCAACAGCGTGTAGCTGTCTTTGCCACCAGACAAACAAACCAGCCACTTGGCACCGCGCTCGATCATACCGAACTGCTCAATCGCATCCCGGGTCTGGCGCACGATACGCTTGCGCAGTTTCTTGAACTCCGTCGTGCTTGGCGCGCCTTGGAAAAGGGCGTGGATATCGGTGTTTTCATCTAACATGCGGCTGCGTATACCGCGACGATCTGCCTTTGACCAGCGGCAGGTTTTCTATTTCTGTTTGGTAGTCAAGCTATTCATATGCGCCGTATTCAATCTTTGCGCGGCTTTATCCAAGGCTTTCATGCTGTCAGCGTAAAGCAGGCCTTCGGTGATTTCATCTCGCGCGGTGATTTCGTGCTTTGCATAGTAATCCATGACGGTGATCAAATTATCTAACCGCTTGGAAAACTCTTTGATTCTAATGTGATATGGTTCTGTCATTTAAGCGGCTTTGAGCCGTTTTAGGTGATTTGACAAGGCGAATTTATCGGGGCGAATTGGTTTTGGTAAAATATTGCCGATGGAGTTTGGGTGCGCGCCATGACGCGCACCCGAGTTTGATTTAGGCAGCGACGATATTATGTTCGGGGCCATAAGGGAACTTGGTAATATTTTCTTCACCTGCATCCGTTATCACCACGATATCATGCTCGCGGTAACCACCTGCGGCGGCGTCCCCTTCGGGCAAGGTGACCATCGGTTCCATGCTGACAACCATGCCCGGTGTCAGTGCGGTGTCGATGTCTTCGCGCAGCTCCAGCCCCGCTTCGCGACCGTAGTAGTGCGACAGGATACCGAATGAATGTCCGTAACCGAAACTGCGGTATTGCAGCAGGTTATGTGCCGCGAACAATGCATTGATCTCAGCGCAGATACCGGAACAAGTAGCACCCTGTTTGATCAGGGAAAGACCCAGTTCGTGGGCCTCGACATTGGCTTGCCAGACCCGCATTTGCGCTTGGTTCGGCTCGCCTACGAATAGGGTGCGTTCCAATGCGGTGTAATAACCGTTGATCATCGGGAAAGTGTTCAGGCTCAGGATGTCGCC
>Ga0316204_10004423_pt1 | contig 25207 bp, 24 predicted proteins | sample 6monrhotite_MG_2_FD_205661 | JGI IMG/M metagenome (GOLD analysis project Ga0316204, IMG submission 205661) | Microbial mat bacterial communities from mineral coupon in-situ incubated in ocean water Damariscotta River, Maine, United States -... | ecosystem: Environmental > Aquatic > Marine >... | reverse complement strand
GGTGATTTTGTAACCGTCGAAATCGCTTCGATTGATGATGCACCAACGTCTGCTGAAGAAGCTTACCTTCGTCTGCACCTATTGTCTGAATGTGCCGTTAAGCCGAATGAAATTAACTTAGACGGTGTATTTGGTCTATTAAACAATGTGGCATGGACAACGGCAGGGCCTGTTTTACCAGCCGAAGTGGAAAATCTGCGTGAAGCGATTGCCGGTGAAGTTCATCAGTTTAATGTAACTTGTGTTGATAAGTTCCCGCGTATGACGGATTACGTGATTCCTGAAGGCGTTCGTATTGGTAATGCCGACCGTGTCAGGCTGGGGGCTCATTTAGCATCAGGTACCACGATTATGCATGAAGGGTTTGTGAACTTTAATGCAGGTACGCTAGGTAACTCTATGGTGGAAGGTCGTATCAGTGCCAGTGTGGTGGTTGGTGAAAACACGGATATTGGCGGCGGTGCTTCTATTATGGGTACGCTTTCTGGTGGTGGTAAGCAGGTGATCTCAATGGGTAAAAGAAACCTATTGGGTGCCAACGCTGGTTTAGGAATCTCTCTAGGTGATGACTGCATTGTTGAATCGGGTCTTTATTTAACGGCGGGCACTAAAGTTAAAATGCCTGACGGTTCTATTGTGTCTGCGCGTGAGTTATCTGGTGAGTCTAAATTACTGTTTAGACGTCATAGCCAAACGGGTGCCGTTGAAGCGATCGTAACCGATGGTTCTTTGTGGGGCGGTTTAAACAGCGCTCTGCATAGCAACGATTAGTCATGGTTGTTGTTGAGTTAAGTTATTGTCTAATAAGTCATTGTCTAACTAACTTAACTCAATAAATTCTTAATTACTCAGTCGCTCTGGCTGGGTAAGTCTCTTCTTATTTATTTTCTGCTGTAAACCTGATCTCTCTATAGACTTCTGTTTTTGATGCAAATACGATTGTTTGTTGATTACCTGTCTACGATAAAGCAGTTGTCTAAGTGTATTTGTGGAAAGGTTTGCTTGCTATAATTTGTTGTTCATTTTTTATGAGGGTGTGGGTTGTGGCAAAGGTGTTAGGGTTTGATCATGTCAGTATTATTGTTAAGGATGCTGAGGTTTCATTGTCGTTTTATCAAAGGATATTAGAGGTTGAATTGCTACCTCGGCCTAACTTAGGTTTTCCTGGCTATTGGATAAACTTAGGGGCTGGTCAGAGTTTGCATATTATGCAATTGGATAACCCTAATGCGAATACCCTAAGGCCTGAGCATGGCGGTAGAGATTACCACTTTGCGCTCAGGGTGGATTCTATTGCTGATTATGTCGCTAGATTGGATGACTTAGGTCTAAAGTACACGCTAAGCCAATCGGGTCGTAAGGCATTGTTTATTAAAGATCTTGATAATAATGCTTTAGAGTTATTTGAATACTCACCTTGTTAGTTATGCTTGAATGGATTATTCAATCAGGTCAATCAGTACTTCGGTAAATTTTTCTTTTAAATGATTGTCTTGAATGGCTTGGTTGTTTGTATCGCTGATTAAAAAGACATCTTCGGCTTTTTCACCTACGGTATGAATTTTGGCGTCATGCAAGCGAATGTTGCAGGTTTTTAACGCATAGCCTATTTTGGATAGTAAACCAGGAATGTCTTTGGTTGTGATGCAAAGCTCCGTACGGTGTTCATTGATTTTATTAAAGATCAGTTCTGTCGGTGTTTCAAAACAACGAACTCTTCGAGCCAGCGTTGCATTATGAAAGGCGCTGCTTTCCATATCGGGTTGTGACAGTTGACTGTCAATCTTTGCAAGGATTTCAGGGTGACGCTCTTCAGTAATAAAGGACATGCTTTCTCGGTCTAGGATATACATGATGACCAGTGTCATTTGATCTTGCGTACTGAATATTCGAGCTTCTACCACGGTGAGATTAAGCAGATCCAAAGCGTGGGTTATGTGGGCAAAAAGAAAGTCTCTGTCCTTCATGTAGATCATTAACTCGGTGGCACCTAGCTGACGTTGCGTTTTAATAAACAGGTGGGTCTTGTCATGATCAATGTCGTAAATTTGTTGGGTAATACGAGCCACATCTGAGGCGCTTTGACGGCTAAAGAACTCACTTTTTGCCATGCTGCTCCAAAACGGTTTATAGCTAGAGGATTTAAGTTCTTTTTTGGCGAGTAGTTCTCTGGCTTTCTCTTGGGTGTTTAAGGCTTTTTTAGCACGGTCTTTAGGGGCGTTGCTTGAAAGCGAAAGCACATTGGATGTTTCATTGTAAAGGGTAAGGAAAAGAGAATTTTTCCAATCATTCCATACGGCATCTGAGGTTGAGCAGACATCGGCTACCGTTAATAAATAGAGATAATCTAGGTGCTCTTGATCCATTACTAATTCGGCAAATTGATTAATGACTTCAGGGTCGCTTAAGTCTTTGCGCTGCGCAATGCCAGAGTATTTCAGGTGGTGGCGAACGAGCCATTGAATCATCTCGCCGTCTTTTTTGGAAAGATGGTGGTGTTCTGCAAATGCGATGGCGTCTTCGGCGCCTAAAATCTCATGCTTTCCGCCGCGGCCTTTCGCGATATCATGAAATAATCCAGCCAAAAAGAGTACCTCTGGCTTACAGAGGTTTTCGGCAATTTGATGAGCGGTTGGAAATTCGTAAGTAAACTCATCGATAAAGAATCGACGAAGGTTACGAATGACTAAAATGGTATGTTCATCAACCGTATAGGCGTGAAAGATATTAAACTGCATTAAGCCGGTTATTTTTTGAAAAGCGGGTAGGTAAGCGCCTAATATTCCGTAACCGTGCATGCGCTTAACGGCGGCATTTACGCCATTAGGTTGGCGAAATATTTCGATAAAAAGTGCTTTATTAATAGGGTCGTTTCTGAAATCATTATCAATTAAATGTAAGTGATCTCGAATGGAGCGAATGGCGTTTGAGCGTAATCCGGTTGCCTCGGGTAAAGACTCTAAGATAATAAAGGCTTCTAAGAGGGTGGTTGGGTTCTGCTTAAATATATTAGGGTGCTGAATGTCCAGTTGCTGGTTGACGAGTTTAAAACGACTGTTTATGTTGATGGTTTCGACGGTGTTGTGATCGTCAAACAGGGTTTCTCTAAAGTGCTGGAGTAATATCTCATTGAGTTTAACCACTATTTGTACGTTTCGGTAATAGCTGCTCATAAATTGTTCTACAGCCATTTTTTCATCGGTATCCGCATAACCAAATGATTCCGCAATCGATTGCTGATTATCAAATTGCAGTCGATCGTCGCGGCGTTTTTTTAGGTGCTGTAATGCAAATCGCACACGATTTAACTGTTTATAAGCCGACTCAATTTCAATGTATTCTTCGGTGCTTAAAAAGTTTCTTTGCACCAACTCATTGATAGAGGAGGCGTTAAAATGTCTTTTTGCAACCCAGTAAATGCTTTGGATGTCTCGCAAGCCCCCAGGGCTTTCTTTGATATTGGGTTCTAACTGGTAAACGGTTTCATTAAAGCGCTTGTGGCGATTTTCCTGTTCGGCTAATTTGGCTTGGAAAAAATCCTTACTGGGCCAAAATTCGGCATGATTCCAGATGCCTTGCAAGCTTTCAAAGAGTTCATAGTTGCCCGTGATCCAGCGCGATTCTAAAATATTAGTGGCCGTAGAAACATCCTCTAAACCCGCGGTAAAACAGTCTTTCACGGTTCTAACTGAAGAGCCGACATCAAATCCTAAATCCCAAAGAAGGGTAATGAAGTCTGATAGAGACTCTTGATGCTCTTCAATCTGATCACAAAGGATTAATAGATCAATGTCGGAGTAAGGGTGTAGTTCACCTCGTCCGTAACCACCGACCGCGATGAGTGCGGCAGAGTCGGATGTAATGTAGGTTGACCAGATGGTTTTGAGTAGTTGATCTATAAAACCAGAGCGTTCTTTGATAAGGACTGAAACAGCGGCCCCATTTTCGTATTGGGAAAATTGATAGTCTAGAAATTGCTTTAAAACCTGTTTACCCGATTTAAGCGTTTCAATATGAGAGGTTTGATCGCAATTGAGGGCTTGGATAAATAGGGTTGGCGTTGTGCTAGAAATGCTCATAAGGGGAAGCTCTTTTATCAGAATCAGTGAAGTTGGTGGTTAGAAGGGCGCTTGTATTCATACTTGAACCTAAAGTATGCCTCCACAGCTTTAAATAGCGTGAAGGGGTTGCAAACCTACTGTTTTAAGGTAAGACCGGTTTCTCTTCGGATCTTAAGGTAAATATTTCATAGCCCGTTTCGGTAACACATAGTGTGTGCTCCCATTGTGCAGATAATTTACGGTCTTTTGTCACAACCGTCCAGTTATCGGCGAGCAGTTTTACGGCCGCCTTGCCGAGATTGATCATAGGCTCAATGGTAAACACCATGCCAGGTTTTAAGATGATCTCTTTCAGTTCTGGCGCGGCATAGTGAAGAACTTGTGGGGGTTCGTGAAATTCTGCGCCAATGCCGTGGCCGCAATACTCTCTAACGACAGAAAAGTTATTGTTTTCGGCGTGGGTTTGAATGGCCAGTGCCACATCGTAAAGCGTGGTTTCAGGTTTAACTTGTTCGATGCCCAGCCATAAACACTCGTGAGCGATTTGATTTAAACGCTTGGCAAAAGGTTTCACTTCACCGATTTCAAACATGCGACTGGTATCACCATGGTAGCCCTCTTTAATCACGGTGACGTCAATATTAACAATATCGCCCGTTTTAAGTTTTTTATTGTCATCAGGAATACCGTGGCAGACCACTTGATTAATCGAGATGCAGCTGGAAGCTGGAAAGCCGTGGTAGTTTAAGGTGGCTGGAATGGTATCTTGCTCATTTACCATGTAGTCGTGCATGATCTGATTTAATTTCCCTGTGCTAACGCCTGCTTGAACATGGGGGGCAATCATTTCTAGTACGTCGGCGGCAAGTTTACCTGCAATGCGCATTTTTTGAATTTCTTCAGCAGTTTTGATCTTGATAGACATTATTTAGGTTCTTTTTGGTAAAAATTAAGCTTAATTTCTTAATTGGAATTGTGGATTTGGCTAGCTTATGGTATAAATGCCGCGCCTTTCTGTTGAGAGGAATTTTAACAAAAAATCCGCACGTTTACCGACACATAAAACGGGGTGCTGAAAATTGAGTGAAAAAACATTCATTTTTGGTTCGTTTTATGGGGTAAACGGAGGCTTAACCCCAAAATTGGAGAAAATCATGGCAAAAGTTACCATGCGTGAAATGCTAGAAGCCGGTGTACATTTCGGTCACCAAACTCGTTACTGGAACCCTAAGATGGCTGAATACATCTTTGGTGCACGTAATAAAATCCATATCATCAACTTAGAAAAAACATTACCAATGTTTAATGACGCATTAAACATGGTTGGTGGCATTGCCGCTAATAAAGGTAAAGTTCTTTTTGTAGGAACTAAGAAAGCAGCTCGTGAATTAGTGGCTCAAGAAGCAAAACGTTGCGGCATGCCTTATGTTGATTACCGTTGGTTAGGTGGTATGTTGACTAACTTCAAAACAATCAAACAGTCTATTAAACGTTTGAAAGAACTTGAAGCGATGGAAAAAGACGGTACTTTCGATAAGATTACTAAAAGAGAAGCTTTAACACGTACTCGTGAAAAAGCAAAATTAGAGCTATCTTTAGGTGGTATTAAAGATATGCGTGCTATGCCTGATGCGATCTTTATTGTTGATACTGGTAATGAAAAAATCGCTATTCAAGAAGCTAAGAACTTAGGGATTCCTGTTATCGGTGTGGTTGATACAAACAACGACCCACGTGGTGTTGATTATGTTATTCCTGGTAACGATGATGCAATCCGTGCCATTACTCTATACTTATCTTCTGTTGCAGACGCTGTACTAGAAGGTAAGGCGACAATCACTACTGGTGTTGAAGGTGATGATTTCGTAGAAGCTGAAGAAAAAGCAGCTAAGTAATTTATCAGGCCCTGTCGGTTTTCTGGCTGGGTCGGGTTTTATACTGAATAGAGAGAAAAGGAATTAAATATGGCTATTACAGCTTCTATGGTTAAAGAACTGCGTCAAACAACAGGTGCAGGGATGATGGATTGTAAAAAAGCATTGTCAGAAACTGATGGTGATATGGATGCAGCAATTGAATTTCTTCGTAAGAAGGGTATGGCTGGTGCAGATAAGAAAGCAGGGCGTGTAGCGGCAGAAGGTCGTATTGCAATCGCAGTTGCTGCTGATAACAAGTCTGGTCTTATTGCTGAAGTAAACTGTGAAACAGATTTCGTTGCTAAAGGTGATGAGTTCAAAGATTTCGCAAACGAAATTGCGGCACTTGCATTAGCTGCTGATACGACTGATGTTGAAGCTATCATGGGTCTAACAATGGCTTCTGGTAAAACAGTAGATGTAACACGTCGTGAGATGATCGCTAAAATTGGTGAGAACATGACGGTTCGTATGGCGCATAAAATTGCGGCTGATACGTTTGTTGGTCAATATCAGCACGGTGAGAAAATCGGTGTTGTTGTTGCGCTAAACGGTGGTGATGAAGCTTTAGGGCGTGACATTGCAATGCATATTGCAGCGGCTAACCCTGCAGCGATTTCTGCTGATGATGTAGATCAGGAAATGTTAGAGAAAGAGCGTAACTTCCAGATCGAGCAAGCTAAAGAGTCTGGTAAGCCAATGGAAATCATTGAAAAAATGATTGAAGGGCGTATGCGTAAGTATCTTGCGGATATTACTTTAGTAGGTCAGCCATTTGTTAAAGATCCTGATACGACTGTTGAAAAACTTTTGAAAGCAAACGGAGCTACTGTTTCTTCTTTCATTCGTTTAGAAGTAGGTGCAGGTATTGAGATTGAAGAAACTGACTTTGCAGAAGAGGTTGCATTAGCGGCTAAAGCAGTAACAGGTTAATTTCTGATTGACTGATTGGCCATAGCGATGCTTAACGGTTTAAGTTAAGTCGCTATGGCTTTTTTGTATGCTGAATTTAACAAAAGTTTTTTGCAATTAAGTACGGTTTATCTAATTGCAAAACGCTTTTAATTTGATAGATTGTGTAACGTGAGGAAGAACTGAGATGGCACTTAAATATAAACGTATTTTATTAAAGTTTAGTGGCGAAGCATTGATGGGCTCTGGTGATTTTGGTTTAGATGCAGAGACGCTCAAATCAGTTGTTTCTCAGGTGAAAGAGTTACGTGACCTTGGTGTTGAAGTGGGGATCGTCGTGGGAGGTGGAAACATCTTTCGCGGTGCGCAAATTCAAGGATCAGGTATTCAGAGAACCACTGGCGACCACATGGGTATGATGGCGACCGTGATTAATGCGCTAGCGCTTCGCGATGTGATTGAAAGCATGGGCATGAAGTCTCAAGTGTTATCTGCTATGTCAATTGAAGGGGTGTCTACTGGTTTTAATGCGAATAGTGTTAAAAAGCAGTTAGCCGATGGTGAAGTGTTGGTTTTTGCTGCGGGTACGGGTAGTCCTTTCTTTACTACGGATACCGCCGCGGCCCTACGCGGGATTGAAATCGGCGCTGAGATTGTACTGAAAGCCACAAAAGTAGATGGTATTTATACCGCAGACCCAATGAAGGATGCGAGTGCCACGCGCTATCAGTTTTTGACGTATGATGAGGTGATTCAGAAAAATTTACAAGTAATGGATATGACTGCATTTGTATTATGTCGTGATCACGCAATGCCGATTCGTGTGTTTGATATGTTTAAAGATAATGCAGTGATTAGAATAGTGAAAGGTGAGGATGAAGGCACCTTAGTAGGTTTAGGAGAATAATGATGTTGAATGAAATTCGTGATGATGCACAAGCAAGAATGCAAAAGTCGTTTGAAAACCTAGAGGTGAATTTTGCCAAGATTCGTACTGGTCGTGCACACCCTAGTATTCTTGATTCAATTACGGTTGATTATTACGGTTCTGCGGTACCGATTAGTCAAGTGGCGAATATTAATCTAGAAGACTCTCGTACTTTAACGGTTCAGCCTTGGGAGCAGCCAATGGTTGCGGTGATTGAAAAGGCGATTATGACTTCTGATCTAGGAATTAACCCTGCAACTACAGGTAATTTAATTCGTATTCCAATGCCTCCGTTGACGGAAGAGCGTCGTAAGGACTTTATTAAAGTGGCGCGTAATGAAGCTGAGCAGGCTCGTGTTGCGATTCGTAATATTCGTCGTGATGCAAATAGTGATGTTAAATCCTTATTAAAAGGCAAAGACATTACCGAAGATGAGGCGCGCCAGTCGGATGACCAGATTCAAAAGTTAACCGATGACGCGGTTAAAAAAGTGGATGCGGCATTGACTGATAAAGAAACAAGTTTGATGGATATTTAACTTCGTTAATTAAGGAACGCTGTACAAGTCGTTTAATTTCTGGGGCTTAGCTTGCTCTACAGGATTTTAAAGGACTTGTTCAGTGCTTCCTTAAGTTTCAGTCGCTATTTTTGCGCAATTACGGCATAATTGACGAGTTTTATGAATGAGACTCGCTCATTTTGTCCTAAGTAAAACGGTTCAAGTCAGTTTGAGGTTTTCAAACAGGCTTGGGCCGTTTTTCGTTTTATTTTTAGAGGTTAGTTTTGACTCAGGAACTCCATCAAGATCTTAAGCCGCAACATATTGCCATTATTATGGATGGTAATGGCCGTTGGGCTAAAAAACGTTTTTTACCTCGGTTTGTAGGTCATCAAAAAGGCTTGAAATCGGTTAAGCGTTTAGTGGCGCACTGTTCTAGTTTGGGTGTTAAAGCCTTAACGCTTTTTGCTTTTAGTACTGAAAATTGGCGTCGTCCACCCGATGAGGTGAATAAGTTAATGGGGCTGTTTCTTAAGGCATTGCAAAAAGAGGTGTCAAAACTGAATGAGAACAATGTTAAATTGCTTATCGTGGGTGATCGTTCAGGTTTTAGTGATGAGATTCAAGAGCACATTGCCTTAGCAGAGGATATGACGAGTAATAACACCGGGCTGGTGCTGTCGATAGCCGCAAATTATGGTGGTCGTTGGGATATCGTTGAGGCGGTTAAACAGTGGCAATTAGCGAATCCAACCTTAGATGTTTCTGAAATGAATGAAGCGGATATTAGTGAGTACATTGCCTTAAGTGATTTGCCTGAAGTCGATCTTCTTATTCGCACAGGCGGTGAACAGCGTATCAGTAACTTTTTAATTTGGCAGATGGCTTATGCGGAGTTTTATTTTACGGATGATTTATGGCCAGACTTTGATGAATCCAGTTTAGATAAAGCCATTGACTCATTTACTCATCGTGAGCGCCGCTTTGGTAAAACCAGTGAGCAGGTAGCGCCGTAATGTTAAAACAGAGGGTAATGACGGCGCTTGTTCTAGCGCTTTTGGCTGTTTTAGCTCTTTTTCAATCCACTGAAATGATTTGGCAGTGGGTGATCTTAGGTATTGGTGCGATTGCGGCATGGGAATGGGCAGGTTTTGCAAAGTTAAACCAGGGATGGAAAAAAGCGGCTTTTGCGGTTTTAGTCAGTGTTGTAGGGGTGGGGGCTTTAGAGGTTCTTTCCGTTCAACATCTTTTAGGGCTCACCTTAATTGAATGTTTGCTACTGATATTTGTGGTTTTTCGTTATCAGAAAACCCAAGGGGCTAAGGGGCCTGAATCGGCTGTATTTATCCTTATGGCGGGATTATTGTCGGTTGTTCTATTTACGACAGCGTTGATTCAATTTAGGCAGGAGTTTTCCCCGCAAGTTATATTATTGAGCTTAATGGTTATTTGGGCGGTTGATACGGGTGCATATTTTAGTGGTAAGCGTTTTGGCAAAACCAAATTAGCCAACTACGTCAGTCCTGGAAAAACGTGGGAAGGCGTCTGGGGTGGTGTAGCGCTTGCATTTGGTGTTGGATTAGTCATTGTGATGCTGGTGCAGACGGAGTTTGTTTTTTCAGCCATTTTGTTTGCCGTCGTATTGGCATTGATTGCCCTCTTTTCAGTGCTGGGTGATTTGTTTGAAAGTGTTTTAAAACGCCAAGCGGGCTTGAAGGACAGTGGAAATATATTACCAGGGCATGGCGGAGTTTTAGATAGGGTGGATAGCCTGTTAATTGCTGTTCCTATGTTGTATCTTTTATGGCACTTTGGGAGTCTTTCCTAAGTGACTATTTTGTGGTCTATTGTTGGTTTTATTGTGGTGATGGGCTTGGTTGTCACGATCCATGAGTGGGGACATTATCAGGTAGCCAGATGGTTTAATATTAAAGTCAAAACCTTTTCAATTGGTTTTGGCAAAAGCCTTTACGAAAGACAAGGTGTTGAAACGTGCTTTAAAATAGGCATGATTCCTTTAGGCGGCTATGTTCGCTTTGTTGATGAAGCGGAAGGGCCTGTTGCTAAAGAAGATTTAGCCAGAGCGTTCAACCGTCAAAGTGTCTACAAACGATTTACAGTCGTTGCGGCTGGCCCTTTGATCAATCTACTGTTTGCGTGGATTGTTTTTTCAGTGATGTATATGATTGGCGTATCAGGCCTCAAACCTGTTTTTAATGACGTGGTGAAAGACAGTCCTATCGAGCAATCCCTGCCAGTGGAATTTTTTCAAAATGACCAAGTCTGGTCACTTACTCAAGTTGATAATGAGAATGTCTATAGTTGGCAGATGGTTCATCAGGCCATTTTAAAAGCTCAAATTCATCAAGAAAGTGCTGTAGATTTTTCGATTGAAAATATTTATACGGGAGAAGCGGCTTATCTTGAACGTATTTCATTAGAAAGTTTAGATTTAAATAACCCAGATCAAAATTGGTTAACAGCACTCGGTTTTAAGGCTTTTCAGATGCCTTTGTTACCGGTTTTGGGAGAGGTGGTTTCGGGCGGGCCCTCTGAACGAGCGGGGTTGCTGCCTAAAGATCTCATTGTATCTATCAATGATAAGCCTATTGAGCGTTGGACAAGCTTGGTTGAAGAGATCAAAGTGGCGCCCAATCAAACTATTCCTGTAACGTATCAAAGAGAGGGTGTTGTTTATAATACGATCATTTTACTCGGTCAGAAGAAATTGCCTTCAGGTGAGTTGGTCGGTCAAATGGGAGTGGGTGTAGAGGTTCCTGATGATTTTATGAAGCCTTATTCTGTTGTGAATCAATATGAGTTTACAGAGTCGTTGCAGAAAGGCTATCAGCGAAGTGTTGATCTTTTAAAAATGAGTTTGGTGATGATGCAACGTATGTTTTTTGGTGATGTCAGTTTGCAGCATTTATCAGGCCCTTTAAGTATCGCTCAGTTTTCAGGACAAGCTATGCAATCCGGCTTAATTACTTTTTTAAGTTTACTGGGTTTGATTAGTTTGAGTATTGGTATCTTAAACTTACTGCCAATTCCTGTATTAGATGGCGGGCATTTGGTATATTACCTCGTTGAAATGGTTAAGGGTTCGCCCGTTAGTGCACAAGTTATGGACGTCGGTCAAAGGATCGGTGTAGTTTTAATTATAGGGTTGACCTTTGTCGCTCTATTTAATGATGTTTTAAGAATTACTCATGGTTAATATGAAACGAATAAATTTTAAGAAGACAATGGTATCCGGTGCGGTTGCGTGTCTGTTGTGGATTCCAAGCTTAGCGCAAGCTTTTATGGTTGAAAAGATAGAGCTTGAAGGCGCTAATCGTATTGATTTTGCAACGGTTAATACTTATTTATCCATTTCCAAGGGGCAGTTTTTAGACAGAAGCCTATCTCAGAAAAGTATACAGAGTTTGTACAAAACAGGTTTTTTTAAAGATGTTGCGCTCTATAAAAAAGGAACTGGAACACTGGTTGTTAAAGTGGTGGAACGGCCATCTATTTCTGAAGTCTCTATCGAAGGAAATGAACTGATAGAAAGTGAAGTCTTAGACGATGCACTGGATTCGTTAGGGCTTAAAAAGGGTCGAATTTATAATCAAATTGATCTTGAGAGAGTGGTAGTTGAATTAAAACGCCGCTATCAAAATCAGGGTTATTATGCCGCAGAGGTTGAAATTACCAGCGAAGAGCAGCCCCGTAACCGTGTGGCGCTAACCATTAATATTGTTGAAGGTGAACCCGCTACGGTAGGTCGCATTACGTTAGTAGGTAATCAAATCTATTCTGACCAGCGTTTAAAAGCGTTGCTGCAAATGTCGGAAGGTGAAGCTTACTCAAAAATGCAGATGCAGGCTGATATTGAAACTTTAAAATCATATTATATGGATCGTGGTTTTGCTAAGTTTCAGGTTGCCTCTTCTCAGGTGAGTTTATCAACGGACAAAACGCGTGTTTTTACCACGATTAATATTGAAGAAAATGATCAATATACTGTGTCTGCAGTTCAGTTTGTCGGAGAAACGATTTTAGATAAGGAAACACTCGATGAGTTGATGGCCTTGAATGTCAATGATGTTTTTTCCAGAGCTTCTGTCATTAAGACCGTTAACGCGGTGCGTGACCGTTTAAGTGAAGAAGGTTATGCTTTTGCTGAGGTTCAACCCGCAACGGATTTGGATGAGAAGAATAAGACCGTCGCATTGAGTTATAAGTTTGAGCCAAAAAACAGGGTTTATATTCGCCGGATTGTCATTGAAGGCAACACTCGTACCAGAGATCATGTGATTCGTCGAGAAATGCGTCAGCTTGAAAGCGCACCTTACTCTTTGCAGCAGGTTCGTCAATCACAATCGCGTTTAACCCGCCTAGGGTTCTTTAAAATGGCCGACATTGAGACCAAACGCGTAAGTAAGGATGAAGTGGACTTGGTCATCAAGGTTGAGGAGCAAGCGACGGGTTCTTTTAGTGCTGGAGTAGGTTATCAGCAAAACCAAGGGGTAAGTTTCAATGTTACCCTCTCAGAGCGTAATTTCATTGGAAGTGGTAATAAATTGGACTTTAGCGTGGTTACTAGTGCCGCCAGAAAAACGGCGGATATTGGCATCACTAATCCCTACTTTACGGACGATGGTGTCAGTTTAGGAGGCGGATTTTATTTAAGTGAAGTTGATGCGGATGAGCTTCAGGTCGCGGATTTCACCACTAATAATCTGGGTTTACGTCTATCTCTTGGTTACCCATTGAGTGAAAATGATCGTTTAAATTACGGTTTGAAGCTGGACTCTCAAGAGTTGGTTTGTTCAGATGGCTTTAAGGCGTGTGAAAATCATGTAGCGGACTACGGTAAAAATTCATCTTCAGTCATTGTCAGCATGGGATGGAGTCATAACTCGACGGATTCGTTTTATTTTCCTTCTCAAGGGCATAAAGCCCGAGTTTCTTTAGAGTCCGTTCTTCCTGGGACGTCTGATTTGTCTTACTATAAACTCTATTTAGATGAGAGCATGTATTACCCTATGACGTCTAATTTAACCTTTAAATTAAAGGGGAATGTCGCTTACGGTAGTGGTTTTGGTGAAATTGAAGATTTACCGTTTTATCAGAATTTTTATGCGGGTGGTATTGGCTCGGTTAGAGGTTTTGAACCGAACTCTTTAGGGGCTAATTACATTGAAGCGCAAGATGGTAGTGACCGGCCCATCGGTGGAGCTGTAAAAATTGCCACAACGGCAGCGATCGTATTGCCGATCCCGTTTATAGAAGATTCTAGTAATATCCGAATGAGTTTGTTTATTGATGCGGGGAATGTGTTTACGGATGTCGATACTGTAGAGCTGTCTGAGCTTAGATCGGCCTTTGGTTTAGGGTTTTCATGGATCACTCCTGTCGGGCCTCTTACATTTAGCTTGGCACAGCCAATCGGTTATGATTCAACGGATGAAACTCAGACATTTCAATTCAGCTTAGGTGCAGGCCTTTAATAATCCTGACTAAAGGATGAATAATCTGTGTGTTTCTATCCTAGAGTTAAATTTTTAGGGTACAATTCTGAAAGTTATTTTTATTATGAACCATAAAGAAGTGGATTAAATTGATGCAAAAATTTCTTAAGACCTATTTATCAATCGCTGTGATGCTTTTAGCAACGAATGTTTGGGCTGAAACCCCTGTTAAGTTGGGTGTGGTGAATGTTGCACTTCTGCTAGAGCAAGCACCACAAGCTAAAACAGCGGATGCGCGATTGAAAAAAGAATTTGAACCTCAGCAGATTGAATTGAAAGGGTTAGCGGGTAAGTTAGAGCAACAGCAAGCGAAGTATCAAAAAGATAAAGCGGTCATGAGTGATTCTCAAAAGGTGACTAAAGAGCGTGAAATTACCATGCTCACTAGAGAGATTCAGCGTCGTAGAAATGATGTTCAAGAGTTATTGAACCTGCGTCGTAATGAAGAACTAGCTAGCTTACAAAATATCGTTAATGATGCGATTAAAGCCATTGGTGAAAAACAAGGTTTTGATTTGATTCTTTATGAAGGGATTGCTTACACGAATAATCGTATTGATGTGACAACAGATGTGCTGTCTCATTTAAAATCTGTTAGTAAAAAACAACGTTCTGAATTCAATAAATAAAGTTTAGGCTTAAACAGTGCACTTACGAGATATCATCGAATTCCTTCAAACAGAAGGGGTTCAAGTCGCTTTAGTCGGATCAGATGAAACTGAAATAACTCAAGTCGCTGGACTCGATTCAGCTGAATCTCATCAGATTTCATTTTTAAATGATAAAAAATACCTTTCCTGTCTTGAGACGACCCAGGCTGGCGCCGTTATTCTAAGCCCTGCTCAAAGTGATTCTTATCGAGCGACAAAGTTAATCGTTGAAAACCCATATCACGTTTATGCACTGGTAGCGCAATGCTTAAATCCTGTCGAATATATTCCCCAAATCCATCAAAATACCACGATTGAATCGTCAGCTCAAATCGCTGATGGTGTAACGATTATGGCTCAAGCGGTAGTTCAAGAGGGAGCGTCTATCGGAAGAGGAACTGTTATTGGCAGTGGTGCCGTTATTGAAGAAAATGTTCAGATTGGCGATCATTGCCGTATCGGATCTAATGTTGTAATCAGTCATGATTGTGTTATTGGTGATCATGTTCTAATTGAAGCGGGAGCGGTGATCGGCGGTGATGGTTTTGGTTGGGCAAATAATCAAGGTCAGTGGGTAAAAATTCCGCAGGTGGGTCGTGTGATTATCGGTGACCATGTTTCTATTGGCAATAATTCCTGTATTGATCGTGGTGCGATTGACGACACCATTATTGAAGATAATTGCATTATCGATAATTTGGTTCAGATCGCTCATAATGTCAAAATTGGTCAAGGTTCGGCCATTGCCAGTCAAGTTGGATTTGCTGGTAGCACACTGCTCGGATCAGGCTGTACTGTTGCTGGGCAGGTTGGGTTTTCTGGTCACCTAAGTGTTACAGACAATTGCCATTTTTTGGGGAAAGCGGGCGTGACACATTCTATTGCTAAGCCTGGAGCTTATGCAGGTTTTCCTGCGACTCCTGCTTCGGAATGGCAAAAAAACAGTGTGAGGGCGCGTAACCTCGATAAAATGGTAAAACAAATCAAACAATTACAGAAGCAAATCGAAGCGTTAACTGATCAAGCATCAGACTAACTTATAGATTAAGATTAAAATTAGAATTGGATTAAGCAAGCATGATGGAAGTGAAAGATATTTTTGATTATTTACCGCACCGTTATCCCTTTTTATTAGTGGATAGAGTGACGGAGTTTGAATCAGGAGTCATGTTGAAGGGCTACAAGAATGTTACATTTAACGAACCTCAGTTTACAGGGCATTTCCCTAATCACCCGATCATGCCTGGGGTTATGATTATTGAAGGTATGGCGCAATGCACAGGTATTTTGGCATTTCGTAGCCAAGGTGTGAAGCCTGATGGTAGTACTATGTATTATTTGGCCGCGGTTGATAACTGCCGTTTTAGGCAGCCCGCCGTTCCAGGTGATAGGCTCGATTTTGAAGTGATTGCACAGGGTAATAAAAGAGGCATTTGGAAGTTTAAATGTACGACAAAAGTAGACGGTAAAATTATTGCCTCTGCAGACCTGCTTTGCGCGGAACGAAAGGTATAACACTTTGATACATTCATCAGCCATTATCGATCCCAGTGCTAAAATTGCGCCTGACGTTAAAATTGGTGCCTTCTGTGTGATTGAGGGGGATGTGACTATAGGTTCAGGTTCTGTTTTGGAAGCGCATGTCGTTGTTCAAGGGCCGACGGTGATTGGTGAAAATAATCATTTCTTTCAATTCGGTTCTATTGGTGCGGCACCGCAGGATAAAAAGTACGCAGGTGAACCGACTTGGCTCTTCATTGGTGACAATAATACTTTTAGAGAGAATGTCACCATTAATCGTGGTACTGCACAAGATATTGGTAAGACCGTTATAGGCAGTGATAACTGGGTTATGGCGGGCGTACATATTGCCCATGATTGTGTGATTGGCAGCCACTGTATTTTAGCCAATGCAACCGCTTTAGCGGGGCATGTGACGGTGAATGATTGGGCCATATTAGGTGGTTACACTCTAATTCACCAGTTCTGTCAAATTGGTGAGCATAGCTTTTGTGGCATGGGGAGCGTTATTAATCAGGATGTTCCTAACTTTGTTGTGGTCTCTGGTAATCTAGCTGGCCCAAGAGGAATTAATCTCGAAGGATTAAAACGCCGTGATTTCACTCGTGACCAACTCGGCTTAATTAAAAAAGCCTATCGAACTTTATACCGTACGGGTAATCGCCTTGAAGAGGCCATTCAAGAGCTGGATACACTTAATGATGAGTTGAATACATTGGGTTCATTGATTGATTTCCTCAAACAGTCGGAACGCGGTATTGTTAGATAAGGTTGACACACCGTCGAAATCTCCGATCATTATAGGCATGATTGCGGGTGAGGCTTCGGGCGATACGCTTGGTTCTGAATTGATGGTAAGTTTAAAAGCCCGTTACCCCAATGCACAGTTTGTGGGTATTGGCGGTCCTAAAATGATTGCATTAGGTTTTGAAAGTTGGTATCCGATGGAAAAGCTCTCTGTTATGGGTTTTTTTGAGGTGCTCAAACATCTTTTTGAACTGCTTAAAATTCGTAAATCGGTCATAGCTAAATTTTTAACGGTTAAGCCTGATGTGTTTATTGGTGTAGATGCACCCGATTTTAATTTCAAAGTTGAGTCTGAGTTAAAAAAACACCATATTACTACGGTTCATTATGTTGGTCCTTCCGTCTGGGCATGGCGAGAGAAACGTTTAGAAAAAATCCATTGCTCTGTCGATGGTGTGTTAGTTTTGTTTCCCTTTGAACCTCCTTACTATCATCGTTACAATATCCCCGTTAAATTTGTGGGTCACCCCTTAGCCAATCAATTCCCTGAAGTTCCAGATACACTCAAAGCACGCGCGCTTTTTGAGATTGACCCTTCAGTATCCGTCACTGCGATTCTACCAGGATCTCGAATGAGTGAAATTGATCGCATGGCCGATATCTATATTCAAAGTGCCAAACTATTGTCTGAAATCTATCCTAGTATGCAATACCTTATTCCCTGCGTGCACTCAAAAGCACGGTTAAGAATTCAACAGGCTGTGGATCAGTTTGGTAGGGGCATTAATGTACGCTTAATTGATGGGCAATCCCGTCAAGTATTAGAAGCTTGTGATCAAGCTTTAGTGACTTCTGGTACGGCTACGCTTGAGTCGGCCTTAATGAAAAAACCTTTGGTTCTGGCCATTCAAGTGCACCCTATTTCATATTGGATTATGAAACGGTTAGCCACTACTCAATGGATTGGATTGCCGAATATTTTGGCGAATCAGTCCATTGTGAGTGAGTTAATTCAGGAAGAAGCGACCCCCCAAAAGATAGCGGTTCAAATGGGGCGACTCATTATGGATACGAAATTAAGAGCCAAACAAATTGAGGCATTTGAACATCAGTATCATGCTTTAAAGCAAAATGCTTCTGAGTTAGCAACGGATGCGATTACAGACTGGGCGAAACTGGATGCAAGATAGTCAGCAAGCAGACTTGTTTTCAGAAGGTGAAACGCCTGAGTTTAACTCGCTAACAGGTGAGACAGTAGGGGTCGATGAGGTTGGACGCGGTCCTCTGATTGGAGAAGTTGTGGCGGCCGCGGTTATTTTACCCGTTGACTGTCAATTGCCTTTAAAAGACTCTAAAAAACTGTCAGAATCGAAAAGAGAGCAGCTTGCTGTCCTGATTAAAGAACAAGCGGTGGCGTATGCCATTGCCGTCGCGACTCCAGAAGAAATTGATGAACTGAATATTTTACATGCGACGATGTTAGCCATGCAAAGAGCGGTTGTCCAACTGGAAGAAGCACGGCATAAAATCGTTCAGGTTTATGTAGACGGTAACCGTTGTCCTAAGTTAAGCCAGTCTTGTCAGTCAGTCGTTAAAGGCGATGATAAGGTGATGGAAATCAGCGCGGCGTCTATTTTAGCTAAGGTTTATCGTGATCATCAAATGCTGGAACTGCATCAGCAGTATCCACAGTACGGATTTAACCAGCATAAAGGCTATCCGACCGTAAAGCATTTAGAGGCCATTAAATCGTTTGGCCTGATTGAAGGTTATCGAAAATCATTCAAGCCCGTTAAGCTGTTGCTTGAGAGCACTTCAATTAAATAGGCTATTTATAAAGGACTTGTTTAGAGCTTCCTTAACTCATAAGTCATTTTTAACTTGTGAGGGTATAAAGTTATTCGATTATAGAATGGTTCTTTAAGCATTTATTTTAAGTTAGAATTGAGACTCCTTTAAGGACTTGTTTAGAGATTCCTTAGGTGTTGTTTACATTGTGTAGTTGGGTTAATAGTTAAGGCGATAGGTATGAGTACTACTTTAGAACAGGTTGAAAAAACCGCACAGTTAAGTAAAAACAATCAAATGAGCTTGATGATTTTTCAAGTTCAATTTCCTAAACCAGAGTATGAGCCACCTTATTACGGAATGAATGTGTTTAAGGTTCGTGAAGTATTAGAAGCTCGCGCTTATGATGTATCACCTATGCCTGATACGAATTCCCTGATAGAAGGAATGATTGAGCTACGCGGGGTTTACTTGCCTGTCATTGATCTGCCCAAATGGATGGGCTTTGAAATGACGGACGAGGAGCGTGAAAAATCCATTATTATCGTTTCTGACTTTAGTAATAACTTTATTGGTTTAAGAGTTTCTCATATACACGGTGTAGAAGAAAAGAACTGGTCTGATATTCACCCTGCGGGAAACTACAATGTGGATGTGAATTCGAATCAGATTGTCAACCATACTTATTTAGAAGACAGCGAAACCCTCTGTTTTATTTTAGATATTGAAAAGTTGTTAATTGAGGCCATGCCTACCGTGGCTGAAAAGATTTTTGCTTCAGCAAAAACCGTTGAAGGTAGAGATGTGCACTTTAGCGATGAAATGTATAGCAAAACGATTTTGTTTGCTGAAGACAGTAAATCTATTCAAAAGTACATGGGTATGGTGTTTTCGCAATTAGGCCTAAAATACAAGGGGTTTGATGATGGTCGACAACTATTGGATTACATTGATTCATTAGAGACTTTAGATGATATTTCTATTGTCTTTACAGATCTTGAAATGCCTGTGGCTTCTGGACATACAGTCATTAAAACCCTTAAAGCGGATATGCGTACTAGGCATTTACCTATCATTGTGCATACTTCTATGACCAGCGAAAATAACAGCCGTGAAGTCTTGGGAATGGGTGCGGATTATTTTATTGGTAAGGTGGATACGGATTTGATTATTGAAACCATTCAAAAGGTGGAGGGTAGTTACGTCGAACCTGATCTTAATCAAATGTGATTTACGATTGAACCCTATAAGAAAAGGAGAGAGGACTCTCTTTTTTTAACGTCAAATTTAAGACATAAAAAAAGGCGCCTGATCAGGGCGCCTTTTTTGTTATTGCTACAAGCCTAAATTAACGCTGACGCGCTTTGAACTTAGGGTTTGTTTTACAAATAACATATACTTTTCCACGACGCTTAACGATTTGACAATCTTTATGGCGAGTTTTCGCAGACTTTAAAGAAGATAAAATTTTCATAGGATATATCCATTTTATAGGGCCGAATATTCAAAACCAATTCGACTTAAGTTCAAATTTGAAGTCGCGGATTATAAGGCCTTATTCACCGTTTGTCTACCTGAACGGGTAAAAAGATATAAAAAGAGCATTAAGTTAGGTATGACAGTCAGTTTTAGGGGGAACGCTTTTTTAAGTCAGAGGCTTCTTAAGCGTCTACAACATTTCGGGAGTACCAGATAGTGTATTTTATTAGAGGTCCGTAAAGTATAATGCTCTCACTCAAAATTTACGGATCTTTTTTTTATTATGTCTTCTAAATCGTCGGCATCTGATACAAAATCTAAAGCGAAACGACAGAAATCTTTAGGGATTGATGATGTCATGGATTGTGGTGGCACTCTTTCAGAGCTGGTAGAGGGGTATCATCCTAGAGCGCCTCAAATTGACATGGCTTATGAAATTAAGCAGCTCATTGATGATGAAGAGACCTTGCTAGCTGAAGCGGGGACTGGAACGGGAAAAACATTTGCCTATTTAGTACCTGCTTTATTGTCAGGTAAAACGGTGATTGTTTCAACGGCGACGAAAACCTTACAAGAACAGCTCGTCCAAAAAGATCTGCCCATTCTTTTTAAGGCCTGCAATATTAAAGGCAAGGCAAGAATTTTAAAGGGACGGGATAACTACGTTTGTATGCAACGCCTAGAATTGACTGAAACGGCCGAGCAGCATAGCCGAGAGGATTGGAAGAAGCTTGCTTTAATACGTGACTGGTTCGAGAATAAAAGTAAGTCTGGTGATCGGTCTGAACTTGAGGCGGTGTCAGAGAGTGATCCTATTTGGAGAAAAGTTTGTGCGCGTTTGGAATTTTGCCAAGCGGCGGAGTGCAATGCCGAATCAGGTTGTTTCTATCCAAAAGTAAAACAGCAGGCCACAGAGGCACAGGTGTTGGTGGTTAATCACCATCTTTTTTGTGCCGATTTGTCATTAAGAGAGCAAGGCTTTGGAGAGTTGTTACCTAATGCAGACGTTTACGTCTTTGATGAGGCGCACCAGTTACCTGATATTGCGGCGCAATTTTTAGGTTTTTCCATCACGCGTGGCCAATTAGATGAGCTGGTACGAGATATTAAACAGGCGCAAAAGATTGAGTCGCCAGAGTCTAAAGAGTTATCCGATCAGGCCAATCACTTAGCAGATAAAATTAAGTCTCTCAATGAATCTCTCGGTAAGTGGGAAAAGCGTTGGACTTGGCAACAACTTGAAGCTGAAAAGGCGTTTCAATTGGTCATTAAACGCTTTATGGATTGTTTATCTCTTTTGGTCGAAAACCTAAAAACGGTGGCTGAACGAGGTAAGCAAATTACCGCGGTTTACAAACGGGCCAAGGACTTTGACTCGCAATTTAAAGATTGGATGAACAGCCAGTCAGAGAATAAAATCCGCTGGATTGAATCGTCTCAGGCGCGCTTCAAATTGAATTTAACACCATTGAGTGTGGCAGCCCCTTTTAGTCGCCAGAGAGAAGCGATTGGTGGAGCATGGTTATTTACGTCTGCCACCTTGAGTGTACGCGATAAGTTTGACTATTTTGCCAATCGTTTAGGGTTAGGCAGTGCAAAAACAAGCCATTGGTCAAGTCCATTTGATTATCTGACTCAAGGCGTGATTTATCACCCTGTTGGTTTGCCAGAGCCTAGAAGCGAAAATTATATCAAGGTTTGCTTGAGAGCCGCTTGGCCGCTTCTGAAAGCCAGTAAAGGCCATGCTTTTATTCTGTTTACCAGTCATAAAGCCATGCAAGAGGCCAGGGCTATTTTAGACCGTCACTGGGAAGGTACTTTATTGGTGCAAGGAGAGCTGCCAAAACTGATATTGTTACAGCGGTTTAAAGAGTCTGAAGAGGCGATTCTTTTGGGAACCAGTAGTTTTTGGGAAGGTGTGGATGTGAAAGGTGAAGCGCTTAAACTGGTGATCATTGACAGAATTCCGTTTGCCCCTCCTGACGATCCTATTGTGCAGGCCAGAGAAGCCTATTTAAAAGAGAAAGGTTTGAGTGGGTTTGTGCACTTTCAACTGCCTGAAGCCGTTATGGCGATGAAACAAGGAGCAGGACGGCTTATTCGTGATACGCATGATCGAGGCGTTTTAATGCTATGCGATCCAAGATTTTCGTCAAAAGGCTACGGTACGACCATAAGAGAGAGTTTGCCTCCTTTTCCATGGGTTTATACAGCTGAAGAAGCGATTGAAAAACTTAAATAAGCAAATTTGACATTTTAAATAGCGGCTAGGATGAGATGATTTTCTTTGATGATCCTCTTATTAAGAAATCTTTACATTTGGAACAGATAATGACACAGACTAAAACGATTTTAGCGGTAGAAACTTCTACAGCCGCTTGCTCAGTGGCTTTACTTTATAAAGACAACTCCTATCAAAGGTATGAAGTTTTACCGCAGAAACACGCCCATAGATTGCTAGAGATGGTGGATGAGGTGCTTAGTGAAGCTAATGTTGAAGGGGCCGATATTGATTTTATCGCTTACGGAGAGGGGCCAGGCGCTTTTACAGGCGTTAGAATTGCGGCTGGGGTTGTGCAAGGCTTGGCCTTAGGTTGGGATAAACCAGTTTTGGGTGTTTCTTCTTTAGAATCCATGGCGGAATTAGCGCTTCAAGAGCTTCAGCAAACACAAGGTAAACAGAAGGGTTTAGAAGAAATACCTTGGTGTGCGCTAATGGACGCTCGTATGAAAGAGATTTATGTTCAGTCAGGTACCTTTAATATTCAGACAGGACAGTGGATGACTTTAGAAACGCAATTGCTTGCTCCTGAAAAGACAGAAGAAGTCATTAAAAATTTAAGTGTAGAGTGCATCGGTTTAGGAGATATTAAAAAAGAATATCAGGCCATAACCAGTCTGTTTACTCAATGGTTTGATGTGTTACCATCGGCCTTATCAGTGGCCTATATTGCAAGACGCATAGATAAAGAAAAAAACAGCGCTCATAAAGGCATTGCACTGCCTGTTTATTTGCGAAATCATGTCGCGGATACGATTGAGGAGAGAAAGCAAAAGCAGCTGTAAAAATTCTGTTTTATTTGGGGGAGAGTCTGTACTGATTCTCTTAATAGAACAGGGTGAAATATTGATTCAAAAAAAACGGTTTGCTTAAAATATAAGCAGGGTAGGATAAGCTTAAGACTTTATTAGCTTTTTCGAGTTTAATGGCCTATTACGCACAATTTTATCCACAATTTTTGTTAATAAAGTACACCTATTAGGAGCATTCTTATGGCAATTTATCAGCATATACTCGTAGCAACCGATTTTTCAGAACAAAGTGTTAACGCGTTATTAAAAGCGAAAGCATTGGCCGAGTTATCCAATGCAAAACTTGAACTGTTGCATATTGTAGACATTCCTATTTACCCTGTTTTAGAAGATGTGGCTGTAATGGGAATGTCTGGAGTTTGGGATGAAGAATTGTCCAAAACGATGGTTGATGCATCTGAAAAGAGGTTGGATAAAATGGCTAAAGAGCATGGTATTCCGCATACAATCACGATTGCAGGCAATCCCAGTGATGAAATTAACATGCTAGCCAAGGCCAATAACGTGGATCTCATTGTCATGGGTTTTCATGGGCTGTCAGGTTTAAAAAAATTAATCGGTTCAACAACCCACTCCGTTATTAACGATGCTCCTTGCGATGTGTTGGCTGTTAAACAGATTGAATCTTAATGTGGCTTAAAACGAGGTTTAATATGGGGTTTGTAATGGCTTTTCCGACTAAGCATTTTTTCATGCTTATTTTCATGACATTGATGGGCGTTATTCACTCAGCTTATGCGGCTCAGTTTAAGCTAGGTGAAACCGTTTTTGTTGCTTACCCAGCGGGTAACATCAAAGACGATGCGTTTATTATTGGTAAAGTCACCAGTATTAATGAACAGGGAGATTATCTACTCTCTGTTCTTGATTACGTTGAAGGACATGATTACGGATTATCCTGTGTACCTATGATGAAAAAACAAACGCCCAACAGTGAACAGTCCATGTATGGTACGGGATGGGATTTATGGAAGGACACTACCGTTTTAGAGAAAGAAAGACTTGATTATTTGGTTTCTCGTCAAGACGTTATGAAACTGGGTAAAGGCAAACACCTTTTTATAGAGCGAAATAATCTTTATATTGTATTTGGGCGCTGGAAGTCGGATGCGCCAATGTTAACCATTGATCGTATAGAAAGAGCCGAGAAAGAAGCGAAAGAGAGCCATATAGAAGGGTTGTTACCCGCTTTGCAATTGGTTAAGTTGCACCGTCAGAGTTTCTATGGCGAATATAATCGTCCTTATCGATCATTTGAGACGATCGCTCCGTTAAATACCTTACTGGATTCGGTGCTCACTCTGTTTGAACAAAATGCAGCGTTAAAAGCCATTTGGGTATCAAGACAAAGAGATTGGCAAGGTTTGTCTAAAAGCACTCGAGATTACTTTTTGATTGAAGCCATTGATAAAGTGGTGGACGATGCGAAAAGCCAACTTACTGAAGACGACGTAGAAAAGGCGGGCAGCCAAGCGCTAACAGAACTCAAAAATAAACTGAAACAGTTACAGCGTAATCGTTAAAGAAGCTTTGTAGAAAAAGTTATGGCTGGGTTAAAAGACTTAAGGATCGGTAAGCCTTGAAAAAGCGAGATAAGGATTACCTCGCCCATTTAGAAATTCATTATTAAATGGTCTATTTATTCTTTAGGGTGATGGTAGTAAGTGTCATTCAAATAATCGGCTAACTGTTCCACTTCATCCTCAAATAATCCCGTGTTCAAGTTATCATTGCAAAACTGGACGCTTTTAACCAGCTTAGGAAATGAATCGGTTTTTTCAGGATTGTAAGGTTTAGAAGCGTGGCATTTTAAGCAGTTGCTTGCCTCGTGAAGGGCTTTTCCTGGGTGGGGTTCAACCATTTGAGCAGGCATTTTAGATTCAGCCATTGCGGTTTGTGAGATAAGTATGCTGCCTAATACGGCAAGCATTGAGATAGTTAATGTTTTCATATGGTCACCTTTAAGTATAATGCTAATGTATTTTACTAGCTTTTTATGAATAAGCTCCATCAATAATAATTGTGGGGCAGCAGATTAAGTTTATATTGATAGTTTTTAGGTCTAAGGACAGGAGTTTTAGCAGTGAGTGAATTAA
>Ga0316204_10004422_pt1 | contig 25209 bp, 19 predicted proteins | sample 6monrhotite_MG_2_FD_205661 | JGI IMG/M metagenome (GOLD analysis project Ga0316204, IMG submission 205661) | Microbial mat bacterial communities from mineral coupon in-situ incubated in ocean water Damariscotta River, Maine, United States -... | ecosystem: Environmental > Aquatic > Marine >... | reverse complement strand
GTACTTGGGTATCCAAACAAAATGATACATTAACCGATAAACGTGGTGCGTATTTCTTTGGAGTTCCATAAACTGGCTAGCATAAACTGGGAAAAGACCCAGTTTACACTATCCAGCTCGGGGGCAAACCACCCAAGATTTACGCTATGCGGTTAAATTTACTTTTAAGGTTTACATTCATTATTTTTCTGCTCCATCATTTTGGTTTCTAACCTATTTTTGGTTCTTTTCAACGTTGCAGTTATCGAAGAAATAAAATTGTCCTGTATGTTTTTATTCAAATATCTATTGGCTTGTTCAAGACGAATATAACGGTAGTCTTGTTTTTTAATCGGAATAACAGGATATTGAGATTTGACTTGTTCTAATGTTTTATTCGAATAGACCACTACTTTAATCGGATATAACTGATTTGGACTGGAACTGCCACTGGACTCCCAACTCCACCAACTCTGCCCTAATAATTCAAAAGACATCGACGGTGGTCCAAAATCTTTGTAATTCAAGATTACGAGGTTTGAGCTTTTGGTTTTGTAATTACAGTTCGAAAGTAAATCTCGATTTTCCGCACAGGCAGAATAAACAAATAGAGTAATCATTAAAGTTAAAACGAGAAATTTAAAGATTGTTAACATAGGCTGTTATATTTACTGAGCAACTAAGGAATATACTGGGATTGAGTCGAAGCGTGAATAAAATCACAATCTCCCAATTTATTCCATTTAAATGATATATAGGAATAATCATCAATTGCTTTAATCGTATCTAGTAAAATGGGATTTTCTGTAAAACATATCGTGTTTTCACCTTTGGTCAACGAGGCTTGACACCAACCTTGTTCTACAGTTTGTCCATTAGAAAAAGCCATCGCAGAAAGACCACAACCAATTCTTTCATGTTCTTTTTCAGAAAATCTTGCGTCAACCATATTCCCTTTAGCACTCCGTTCAACTAAATCTATTTCAACAAAAAAATCTATAGTTGATCCTGCCCAAATTAATGGTGAAAGTACGCTAAAGGTGATTAATGCGGTTAGTAATAATTTGCTCATTTTTATTTCCTCATGTTGATTAAAGAGTTACTGTATTAAATTGGCATTTCCAGAATTAATGGCTTGCGCTATTAAACGGCGAACTTGTTGGCGTTGTTTTTTATTTAAAGAACCAAGTTGCTTAAAAAACTCATTCATCGTTACAATCGAAATATCGCCACTAGCAATAAAATCTTCTGTGTTTTGTGTTAGTTCATCAAAAGTTAAACTATCGACTTTTACAATGTTTCTGTCTTCTTTTGTTTGAGACCTTAACAAGGCTGATTGTTCTGAAACTATTTTTTTTAGTTCCGTTCTAATTGATGAATCTATATTTTTTGCGAATAAACCATCTCTCAAAAGTTCTGATGATAACTCTGACGACAAGTTTTTTATGAGTTCCTTATGATCGTACAAATGAGCAGGGTCTGCTGGTACTGATTTAGTGGACGATTCAAATACAAATTTATCATCTGAAAAATTACGACTTTCAAACGCACTTAGCTCTTGTTTAGAGTCCGTTTTAATCACTAAAAATAACAATATTGAAAGTTGAAATAAGCTGATTATGAGCAATAATTTATAACCAAACTTAGAATTTTCTCTCGCATTCATTTTTTCTTCCTCGCACTGTCTGTTGAAGCCAACCAATTAGGTGTTTATTTCTTTAAAATCATCGGCTCTCATCGAACCATTTTATTAGATGAATAGAAAAATATATTGATGATAGTTGGGTAAAGTGTGACTTTAGTTATTAATTTCAACAGCTTGAATTTTAGAATATTTATTTTGTGGCATGACTTCCCAGCCTTCTCTAAATTCGTAGTACAAATCATAAATTCCGGTCATCACCATGACCTTTTCATATTCATTCATTGCCACTATCTCTCTAGGCGATACTTTTTCAATGGTTTAATGTTTAAATCTAATTAGGCACAATTCTTTGTGCAATAAAGAAATGCTTAGCTCTTCTATGAAAATAGGAGCTTAATCATTTAGCAAGAATAATACGATCTCCACTTGCTGAATCTGACTTTAAGTTAGAATTGAGTTTGACATCCACTGCAAATATTGCTGATAAAGAGCTATCTGTTACCAACACACGGCCATTATTACTATCTAAAACGAATCTACGCGGTAGATAAAAACTTGGACCGGTACCGATAGTATTACTCGAAACAATATTGCGATCACCATTGTCTAAATCAACAGCAATTACATTCTCTAACAAATAGTCTAGCACTAATATTCGATTGTTAATTTCGTCAAGGATGACATCTCTAGCACCTACGAAATTAACACCTGTTCCGAAATTGTCATCCGAAAATATAGTACGATTTCCATCCTCTAGAGCCACTGCAATCACAGCGTCCAATTCAGCGTCAGCCACCAACACACGGTTATTTGTTGTGTCCAGTACTAACCCTCTAGGCTCTACGAAACTAACACCAAAACCTGTACTGATATCAGATAGAATAATACGTCGCCCACTGGTTAGGTTAACGGAAATTAAGGCATCTAAATCAGAGTCTATTACCAGAACACGGTTGTTAGCACTGTCTAATGCTAAGCCAATTGGGTATGACAAATTGGGGCCGGTTCCAACGCTACTATCAGAGATAATGATTCGATTACCGTTGTCTAGATCGACTGCTAATACTGCATCCAAGAGAATATCAGCTACTATCACACGATTATTATCGCTATCTAAAACGATGGCTGTTGGCACATCAAAATTAGTACCCGTTCCGACGCCACTGTCGGAAAGTGTCGTACGGTTACCGTTACTTAATTGAATAGCTAATATGGCTTCTAAACCAGCATCTGCCACTATCGCACGATTATTTACTTTATCCAGTGCTATTCCTCGCGGACTATAAAGGCGTGTACCTGCGCCAACATTTTCATCAGAAATACTGTTGCGGTTACCGTTAGTCAAATCGACTTCCAATAGAGATTCTAAATCTAAATCGCATACTAGTAACCGTCTATTATCGCTGTCGATCGCCATTCCACGAATGTTTTTGAAATTATCTCCGCTACCAGTGTTATCGTCGGTAAGAACCGTTCGATTACCGCTGCCTAAATCAACACTTAACACGGCATTTAAAGCCCTATCTGCTACTAATACGCGATTATTTGCGCTGTCGATTTCGATATTTTTTGCTTCAATGAAATTTGTTCCACTACCGGTGCTGCTATTAGATATTACAGTGCGATTACCACTGCCTAGATGAACTGCAATGACTGCTTCCAAATCAGCATCCGTTACTAAAACTCGATTATTCGCACTGTCTAAAACAATAAAACTTGGTTCAATAAAATTGGAACCGGTACCGGTACTGTCATTAGAAATAATAGAACGATTACCACTACTTAAATCGACTTCCATTATTGCACCTAAACCAACATCAGTTACCAACACACGATTATTGGCTGAATCTATTGTAATGCCTGATGGAGTTGAGAAACTAACGCCGCTTCCAGTGTCGCTATCCGAAAGGATAGTGCGGTTTCCACTGCTTATATGAACAGCAACTACCGCATTTAAAATATAATCCGTTACCAACAAGCGGTTATTATCGATGTCGAAAGTAATATCTATCGGTGCACTCAAATTGACACCAGTACCAATGTTGTTATCAGATATAATAGTTCGCAATCCACTATCTGGGTCGACTTCAAATATTTTTTTTAAGCCTAAAAATGTAGAATCCAATAAGAAAAAACGGTTATTCACGCTATCAAATGTAATGCTTCGCGGATTACTCAAAAATACATTTCTTTCAATTTCTAAAGCACTCTCATCAACAAATTGATTGCCAACGTTATCCGTGACTACCATAGAGACAGCGTTACTTCCTGGTATTAACGGCAATTCAGCCCACCAATTAGCGAACTCATCATTTGAGGTTACTGTTACACCATTCACTTCAACGCTAGCTACGCTTGAAATATCACTAGCGGTACCTTGAACAGTGATGGTTTCAGCATCGGTGAAACCCGATTTCGTGGGGAAACCTATGTTGACTACCGGGGCACTAGTATCCATAACATTCACGGTTCGAGTTATTGTTGTCGCAGCGTTACCAGCTTCATCAGTAACATCGTAGGTTACACTGTAAGTTCCCTCGGCATTAACGTCGACTGAGCTGTCATCAATAATAATATTCGCGCTAATATCGCCATCCACATTATCCTCTGCGGTGGCTCTTAGCTCTGTGTAGGCTTCACCCAATTCAACCGCTTGCGGATTTGCACCAATTAGCGTAATGGTGGGAGGCGTATCAATCACATCCACAATTCGGGTTTGCGTGGCTGCAGCATTGCCAGCCGCATCAGTAACATTATAAGTGACGTTGTAACTGCCCATGGTGTCAGTATCTACTGCACTAGCATCAATCGAAATATTGGCGCTGATATCGCCATCCACATTGTCTTGGGCGGTAGCGCCTAACTCGGTATAGGCCGTTCTGTGATTAATCGTTTGTGGATTATCACCGTTCAGCGTAATCGTTGGCGATGTGTTGTCTGCGGGAACGGGGGTGTTACCACCTCCACCTCCACCGCCGCAGGCACTCAACAGGCTAAATAGAAATGTGAGCAAAACGGGTATGAACCAATTACTGTGGTTGGTGTTATCTAGAGTAGGCATTAATGCCTCCTTAATTATTTTTTAATATTCGAAAAGTAAGGAAGCAAAATGCTCCTAATCAAGCCGTACTTGAACAATTTCCTCGTACGACGTTTCAACTTATTGCAACTATTTCTTTGATTGTCTAATGTCTACGCTTTCAAGACTCATTTTGAGCCTTAAAGATTATTCTGAATCTCTCACCAAAAGAGCACTAAACGTTTCATTTTTTTGATCGCTTCCTGTACGTCCTGTTGAATTTAAATAATAAGCTCGCTCTTGAAATAGCCCGCCATCGTTTACGGTTTCAGGTGTGGAGCTCCAATAAATATCATTTTGGGGTATTAAAAACACAACAGGGTCTAGCATTGGTGATTCGCATGAATATTCAATAATACTTTGCAGTTCTTTAATATTTGGTAGACGCCAATTATTAAAGCCTTCAAACTCAAATGATTCAGCAGCGTTTAAAGTTTCTAACCAATTAACTCCCGATTCGTCACCGACACAAACACCACCCTCATACATTTCACCTAACCGACATTGATACCAAACTAGACCGGTCGATTCATCTAACACTTGACCAACCAGACCAGAGCTGTCAAATGGACCAGATGTTTTAGTAATATTATCTACACAATCAGCGTACACTGTAGGGTTCATTAACATTAAGCATGTCAAAACTAATTTTTTTCTCATGGTAAAATCCTCAATAGTATTTTAATTTTATGGCTCGTAATGACGAACAAGTAAGATGCCTTCGGTATTAGACTTAGGTTCGTGGGTTAACTTGGCTGACAAAAAGTCGACTACATAAGCTCGGTTAGACGTTGAAATAAAGGGCGTAGACGTCCAATAACGAGAGTTACCGGTATGTAAGAAAGGAAAGTAATCGATATCAACTTTTGTACCAATATCACCTTGCTTTAAGCTAATCAAACCCAGCAACTCTCTGGGGGTGGGTAGTCGCATTTGGTTCGAACCGCACATCAATTCATCATTAACTAATTGAACATAGGTCGCCGTATTACAGTTTAATCCTGAAAGGGAGCAGCTAACACTGTCACCTTCACTTCCTATGTCACCACCATTGACAAAGGAATTCTCATTGAACCAAGTAAATCGATTGTGACTAGCTGTAAATTCCGGCCCTTCATGTTTTACTTCCCAAATAAGTCCGGTAACTTGATCTAGCACACAAGACCATGTTTCGCTATCATCAGGAAGGATGTCACCGAAGTTATCGAGCTTGATGTACTTGAGACCCGCTAATCCATCAACGTTGTTTGACTGAGTAACATCTAAACCATAGTGCCCATCTTGACCTTGAGGTATCGGATAACTTTCGGGAAATTCGATCAAGCTACAATCAACATCATTGGCATGGACTTCATCGGGTTCGGTGCTTTCCGCATAGTTACCACAAAAAATAGCCCCAGTATCAGTTAGACGATTAGTTCTTTCTATTTGATGTGAGTCATGAATGAGTAACTCAATGTCACTTTCTACAATTCCCCCTTCATTGTCGGTAACGGTCAACTTAAAGAAGGCAACTTCGCTAATAGTCACAGATGGGATATCCAAGTCCACACGACTAGTCGTTACTTGCTCAGGCAATAACCCGACGTCAGAACCTGATATTTGTTCCCATAAAATATCAACCACTTCACCATCAGAATCATCAGTTTCCACACGCCATGCAAAAGAACTTGTTTCTAACGTTTCTGTCACTCCCATGAAGTTAATTTCAGGGAGCACATTTACAGGTAATACCGTTATTACCACGCGATCCGTATGGCTGTCTGAATCATTATCGGTAACAGTTAGATCAAATTCTAAAATTAGTTCCTCGGTAGTAGTTGGTGCGGTAAAACTGGCTGTTGCCATTGTCGAATTGGTGACACTAGCCGTTACTCCAGAAATTTGCGTCCATAAGTAGCTACTGACGCTCCCATCGCTATCTACTCCAGCACCTAACAACTCAACCATTGTTTGTTCTTCAACACTCTGATCTTCTCCTGCATCGGCAGTTGGAGCCACGTTTACTGGCAATGGTGTAGGTGTTGAGTTACCTCCGCCTCCACCACCACAACTACTCGCTAAAATAATTAAAATACCAACGAGCATCACTTTTAATTTTTTCATTCTATTTACTTGTCCTTATATTCTTCTTTTTACACTGAGTCATAAATAGTACTGAATAAAATTAAAAATATATTGAGCGTTTTGGGGTGAGAATGGGATTTTAAAAATTGAATTGTGACGAACTTTGATATTTGTTGGTCATTACTTAAAATTCAGGATCTTCTTAAACCCGTTAGGTAAAGTGATTTAAACATCAATATTCAATAGAGAAACACAAATGCTCGACATCAAGAAAATTTTGCTACAAATTACAATGACTATTACTACTTTATTATTGCTTTCCGCCTGTGGCGGATCCAAAGAGTCTACTCCCGACCCAATAAACGCCCCAATCGATAACTCACTGAAAGTATTCTCTGAATTTGAAGGAAGGAGTGTCACTTTAATAAGTACCCTTGAATCTGTATCCTATCAATGGGAACAAGTATCCGGCCCAACCTTAGATATGGGGAGTATGAGTGATAAGGAAATTACTTTAACCATCCCATGGGTAGAAGATTCGGAAACAGCAGAGATTACGGTTACCGCCACCATCGACGGTCAAAGCGTTATCCAACCGGTTAATCTAGAGATTTTAAACCGGCGTTATATTGTGATGAATGTAGACGATAATATCGGAAGAAATTTGTACCTAAACTATATTTCAGTCAATGACGAAGAAGGCGTACCAGATTTAGCGACTCTTCAGCTTACCAATGTTTTAGAACAAGAAAGGGTATGCGGTTATTTTATGAGTCCAAATGGCCAGTATGTTGCTTACACCATTGGTAAGGGTGAAATGCTACCCAGTGAAACCTGTAGCGGCATCACAATCGTTGACATAGAAACACTCGAATCACAGGTTATTACACCGTTAAATCGCGATAATGAGCTTGTAAAAGTTCGCAGTATTTCATGGTCAAAAGATAGTTCTAAAATAGCTTATGAAGGTGATCATGGCGAAGACATTTTTCAATTATACGTTGCACAAGTTCCTACTAACTCAGCAACGGGCAACTCAGTTTCTTACGTGAACTACGGTAACTCTAGCGTTTCTATTGATATTTGGCCAACAGAAGATCAACACCCTGTTTTTGATGGAGGAAATCCATTTGACTTACAGTTGATTAATAACATTGATGTTGATCAAATCCGTTGGTTAGATAATAACGAAGGACTTTCATTTAAGGTTTACGATAATGAAGACAACGAATATTTTCCCTACTTAGGTTCGGTTCACGGCGAAACATTAAAGCTTGAACGAAATAATCAAGTTTTTGAAGAGTTATACGAACTCGACTCAGATAATATTGATGAACAGTTTGAGATCTGTGCAGACGCACCGCCGAATCACTATTGCGCTTTTGTTGGGTTTGGTCCTCCCTCCTTAACTCCAATAGAGCGAAGTTTCGTTAATCCAAATTGGTTTGGTTCGTCTGTTGATGGGCATCTAGCGTTTACTACGACTATGGTTTCTAGTAATACCGCACCGACTCAAGTTCTCGTCGTTAGACGACCTATCATAGAAGAAAATCAGATTTTTCTTTACTCTCCTATTGAAGCAACTCACGTACTCGATGCTGCGTGGTCGCCAACTGAACCTCATCTCGCGTTTGCTTCAACCAGTGAATACCGACATGTTCATCAGCCTGTGGAAACTTTTGAGGAAGGAAAACGCTTAATGCAAAGAGAAATTCCCGGACAGCTCTATTATTATAGAGATTGGGAGTTAGGTCACCAAGCTGGACAGGAGCGACTAAGTCGGCCACGTATCGACATTGATAGCAATCCCGTAAGGAAGTTTCAGTGGTCAAATAATGGGAAATTTATTGGATACGCTAGAGGAGAACAAGCAGAAGTTTCTTTTGGTTACTTTACAAGTTTGTGGGCGACTGAGTTAGATGAAATACATGATGAAAACAGTGCCACAATTGACGCGAACACTGTTCTCTTAGATGCAACGGAAGGGAACAATACCTATTATACCGACTTCAAATGGTCGCCCAACAATGATGGTGTTTTAACTATGTTTCAATCGGAAGGTGGTACAACACTTAAATACTTTAGACGTGATGGTAGTTTTTCTTTTGAATCACCTTTTATACAAGTATTTACTACCGGTAGTTTATGGTCGATAAATGCCTCTTTTTCACCAAGCGGAGACTATTTCGCATATATAGATAAAGTACCATTAAATAGTGTAGATTCAATTGCAGCCATTCTTGTTTACGACACAACAACTGGTGAAAGAATACAAATTGAAACACCAAACCTAGATGCGTCCGGTATAATTTTCCCATCGATCCAGTGGTCTCCACATGGTGATGCGATAATTTATTCAACTCGACCATTCACTTCATCATCTCGTGAGTACTATTTAGCAAAAATTGATAATACCCATGAAAACTTGAATATCTTTTTGTTAGAAGGTAATCAAATAAAACAAGTGAAAGTAGATAACCACAGTATAGAACAGGCTTTTCCATTTTCTTTGCCGTAAATAGTCGAATTTGTTTTTACAAAAAATGGTTTAAAGCATGATCTCGTAACTTGATAAGAGCGCTTTAAATTCAGGTTCATCTTTAAACCGATAAAATTCAGGAGAACGTTTTACAAGTTGAAAACAAATTTCACTTTTTTGCTCAAGACCGGTATTAAACCATTCAAGCATTTTTTTATAGTCTTTTATACCGGCGTAGGCTTCTGCCAAATAACAGCCATGAAGTTTATTTTCTTGCCATTTATTTATTAGCAAAGGAAGTCGCCATTGCCAAAACCCTAATATGCCATTTTCCTGAGTAGCTGTGATAAATTCTTGATCGCCATTTTCAAAATAACCAATATTTTTCATTTCAAGATATCTAAATTCAAGACTTAAACTATCATCGCCTCGCCATTGGTGAACATAGGCAATATCGCGATCAACCCAAATCATTTGACTGCCAAAACTCTTTGCAAGCTCATATTTTTCTATTGCTTTATCAAATTGTTTATCCATCATTAGAGCGGAGCCCCATACAGCAACTAACAAAGGATTCATTGAATCTTTTCGCCACGTTTCTTCGAGTAACTCTATAGCTTGATCGTATTTTGACGTTATGGCAAGTAGTTCAGATAAAGATTGCTTAGCATCTACATTATTAGGATTAATTAATATTGCTCGGTCAAAAGCTATTTTTGCTCCTTGCAAATTATAGTTATAACCTAACTCAATCAAGCCTAAATTAGCCCAAGCAATCGAAGAGTTTGGGTCAAGTGTTAGTGCGTCATCTGTATACTCTTTCGCCAATTTAAACCAATCAATTCGCTTCCCGGTAGTGTAACTGCTCATAACAATATAAACTGTCGCGAGCTTCGCGTAAGCCTCTGCAAAGTACGGGTCTTTTTCTATAGCGAGTAATAACAAAGTTTCTGCTTCACTTAAATCTTTAGCTCTACGGTTATTTAATATATAATTTGCTCGCAAATAAAGTTCAAAGGTTTCCTTATTTGTTTTCTCTTGCGGATTTAGTTGTTGTTTATCAGCTCCTTGTTCAGGCCTTATTCGCTGGGCAACTTTTAACGCGGAATTTTTAAATAAAGAATAAATTTCCTGTGTTGATTCTTGTTCATTTATGGACCAAATAAGCGCCTCAGTTTCAGCATTGATTAATCTCAAATTTAAATTAATCTTATCTTTATTTGGGAAAATAGAACCCTCTAACACGGTTTCAACATTGAATTCATTTGCAATTGCTTGAGAAGTCATTTGCTTGTTTTTATAATAAGACGCGCTCGTTTTGGAAATTACCGTCAATGAACTTTCCTGAGCAAGTTGTCCTATAATGACATCGGTTAAGCCACTTGCCAAATATTCATTTTCTTCGCTTCCACTAATATTTGTAATGGGTAGAACCACAATAGATTTAATCTCGGCTTTCCCTTTATTATCCAATTCTCGATCAGCCGAATATAGCATGAGTAATGCAATCAAACTGAAGATAGTTAAACCCACGACAAGCCTATAATTTAGCTTAGCTATTTCAGGCTTGTTATCGGGTAAATTTATTGTCTCAACTGAATTTGGGATGAGTGCTGGCTGTCCTTTTTGAGAATTAGACTCCAAAGTATTAGGTATTTGGTTAATTTTTATCTCTTTGAATATCTCTTGATCAATATTTTTCACCTCAGAAACAAACAAATACCCTTTCCCGTAGAGTGTTTTGATCAATTCACGTGAATCTTTTTCCAATAAAGTTTTGCGTAGAACCTTTATCGCTCTTGACAATGCCCAATCGCTTACAACTTTTCCTTCCCATACATATTCGAAGAACTCATCTTTTGTAATAAGCTCGTTTGGCCTTTGTAGTAAAAGATGTAAAACATCGAACACTCGAGGTTCAAGCTTTATTTCTTCATTTTTAAAGAAAAAAGTAAGAGAACTAGTATCAAAATAAAATTCATTAAATTGATAGACGATTTTTTTTGTCAAAATCCCATCCTAATCTACGATAGTGGTATACAAATTAATCTAAAATATTAATTATCAAGCCATATAGAATAAAATTATACAGGATAAATGATTACTATAAGCGACTGGTTGACCTTTTAGTCAAAAAACTCAACCTTTTATCTGAACCCAATCAATAAAAATTTGTTAAATCAATTCCTCATCATCCATAAGAAACAGTTTTTTCAGGATTCTTCAGGGTGGGTTCTTCAAGATCCGCTTGAGTGCGGAAGCTCTCAGCGAGAAGAAAAAAGGACAACAAGTTTAGCGATAGGCGGTCATTTGTTTGCAGAGAGTTAGTTTGGCTCGACCATAGCTTTCGAATTGCCTGACTTCCACGCTAGCATTAGTTTATTTTTTACAGCACAAACAGTCTTTGGTCAGAGTAAGGAATAAGTTCCGTTGTCTTTATCATCAGTATTCGCTGTCTGTACTGCTACTGCCCAATAATTCAGGCGAAAGCAGAGTTCAATGAGCAAATATGCCTTTTACTGTATCAAGCGTTTCTCGCGGTGGAATTTTGCTAAAATTATTCTGCTCGGTATTTTCGACAATATCTGAAAGTCCAACTACGCCCAACACCCTGTCTTCTTCATCAACCACTGGAACTCGATGTATTTGTTCTTTTTTCATTTTTTCCATTACGTCCATAACATCGTCATTGGCATTACATGTTAAAAGTGAGCGATGATTACTGATGTCTTGGCAGGTCTGTGATGAAAACGGAATATGCTCCATTGTTGTGTGTAATAAAAGATCGCGATCAGTCACAACATTGACTAACTTATTTTGTGCATCGACGATAGGAATAAATCCTACATCGTACTCTTTCATCTCTTGAATGGCAGTCTCAAGGCTGTCACTCATATTACATCGTGTCACATTATTGCTCATAATATTTCGAACTAACATTTTTCTTCTCCTAAGAACTAAGTTTTATCATGAACCCATTGACAAATGTGCTCTAAACCAACAATTTACAACAGCTTTTAATTTATCAACCGAAAAGTTACATGGGCAAGTATCGAGCTCGATAGTTTTGATGCATAAGTCAAGTCGCTCTTTACCGATTAAAAGAGCCTAGGATAACTCTTACACTTGAAAGTTCTCGTAGTAAAAAAAGAAATCCTAGGCAAGCAGACTGAATGGAGAACTTTTCCAATTATTAAAATTAGTTTGAGCCGCATTTCTGTATATCGAATATTCATAAACCAGTTAACAAAGCGGTATCCCAACCAATTTTATATCAGTAACTAATTAATAGCCGTTCCAGACCATCTGAATAAAAGTAACACGTAGTTTTATTAATGGAACTGATTTTTGTCAGACACAACACTTTGTTTTTTTTCAAAATAAATGGCACCTAAAAATTGGATTGGTCGGAAAGATCTTAGGTTTGATTCGGTGTTTTTTAATCAGGTCAATCAGACATTTATATCAGAGAGGTTCATGACGCATCTGCCATTTGATTAATTGTTTCATAATACCGTCGGCACTCATCTTCTCTTCCTCTTACAACACGCTTACCTTTTAGCGAGCCATGAGTTTCCGTCACTATTGTTTGCTGTCCTTCCCGATGATGACTATCGTAACAATAAATAATCACCCAGTCGAAAATTCTACCAAGTTTATGGGCACGTTCGCTGTTCGAATAAAGGACGGTAAAATGCCATTCTTGGTATTTGGTATGTAGAATAGGTAACCAAGTTTTGTTTTCCGGATTAGAACGTTTGGGTTTGAGCAATGTGAGTTTCCCTTTTTCGGCTTTGTTCCGGTAGTCCGAGTCAATTTTCAGTAATAGTTCAATGCTAGGTTTAGGAATGAGTTTATTTTTTGTGCTCCACTTTCTTGCCGGTTTGCCAAAATGTTGATACAACCAACTTTTGATAGCTTTCTGCCGTTTATTTCCTAATCCCTTTACATGATCAAGTTGCCCATAATTAAGAGCGTTTTCGAGGGATTCCAAAGTATCAATATGGAGTTCATTATGAATTCGTTGCGCTAATTCTGAACCGATTGTCGGGATGGACTGAAATAACCTGATGGGATCAGATGCGCCTTTTAAATTGTCGAGACGTGACATACGACCTAATGCGATATATTCAAGAATTGAATGGGCGATGCCAGTGCCAATTGCTGGAATTTTTACCAAGCCTTTGAGTCCGCCTTGCTCTGCAATTAACCTAATATCTTGAGGAAGTTTTTCTAATGTGACCGCTGCATTGAGATAAGCTTGGACACGAAATGGGTTTGCGTTTTGTGTTTTCAACAGAGAGGATATTTCCCGCAATTTCTCAGCAAGTAAAAGGTTATAACGAGTCATTTTTTGTCTCCAGTACATTCACTCTCATGTGTCGAACCCAACTAAAAATTGAATTTAAAAGTCCAACGTAAAAATTCTAGAAAAAATAAAAAAGATCGTCAATGATTTTTGTCAGTAAAAAACTTATCCCCGTGTTTTTTTGTTTGTGCCGAGTGTTTTCGTAGCGCTACCTCGATACTGCTTTTTATTTGTCCACAATAATCGTAATATTAGAACCTAGATTTGGGAGACTATTTAATGCCCGCCGGAATTATTTCATTAATCAGTTTTGTGTTGTTCTTAGTCCTGACACCCCTTCTTTTTATGGAAGTGATGTTGATTGCTTTCCATAAGTTAGGGATTTCTCCGTTCGTGGGACTTTTTATCGTTGTAGGTATATTCCTAGGTGGTCTGCTCAACTTGCCAATCAAGCGTTATCGATTTAAACGGAAACTCGATAGTATTCAGCCTCTCTTGTTCGGTACCGGTTTTCGTTTTCCAAGAAGAAAAATAATAGATGAAACAGAAGTGGTTATTGCAGTCAACGTAGGTGGGTGTATCATACCGGTGCTCATTGTGTTTTATGAACTCGTCAGGCTCGTTTATCACGGCGCATACATCGCGCCATTGGTTGCTATCTTAATAAATATAGGTGCGTGTTTTACTATGTCCCGTAGCGTTAAGGGAGTGGGAGTAGTGATACCAGCATTTCTGCCGGGATTATTGGCGGCGGTTTGCGGTTTGCTTTTGTACCCCGAAAACTCACCAGCGGTCGCTTTTTGTGCTGGGGTATTGGGACCGGTTATTGGCGCTGATCTTCTAAAGTTGCGAGAATTCATCTCTGCAGGACGTGGTTTAATTAGCATCGGTGGTGCCGGTAGTTTTGACGGTATTGTTATCTCGGGTATTGTGGCATTACTGCTGAGCTAGAAATAGCAAAACAAATTATATACCCATCCCACCTCAAGGTGCAGGATTCAGTGTTCAGCTAGGAAATTTGAACAAGGTATCACTCGAAGGAAATGGCTAGTCCTTTTCGAGAGTGATAACGCAGTGCAAGTTTTCTAGCTGAGCACCCGTAGGGCAAGGCTATAAACCATCATATTCTTTGTTATGAAATTTTGAGTTAGAATGACTAACCCTAAAATTCCATGCCTTGAATCTAATGGTTTATAGCCTTGCTGAATCCTGCACCTTGAGGTGGGATGGGTATAGGCATCTCTAAAAATGCACTTTTTCCACGATAGCCGTGTCAGCTTCATGTTTGGACAGTTTAGACAGAGCCGAACCAACCCAGCCATTTGAATAGCAAAAGAAAAAATACCAATATAGCTACTTATGCCAACTTAAACAGCTATTTTCCCCATAAAAAAACAATCTTTAAGGAAGAAGATGTATGCCTAGAGCCAGTCGAAATGGAGAGCAACGCACCCAGTAAAATTAATCCAACCAATATTGATAACTAACAAACAAACCGCGTGGTCGTCCAACAAAATAACGATATTGACCAAAACCAAAATCCGCCCTTTCTGCATAATCAGCATCGTTAAGGTTAATGACCTTAATTGAAATTTGTGAGTCTTTGAGCTTAATTTGAGCACGTAAATTGAATAAATGGTGTCCATCGTAACTAGCGGTGTTTTCAGGATTTAAGTAATAATCCCCCAGATAATCCCACTCCAAGCTCCAAGTGAGAGCTTCATCGGGTTGCCAAGTGACTTGTGCATTAGTCATATTTTTTGGTGCTGTATCAATGAGGTTACCTTGGATATTAGTGTTACTTATTTGAATATCATTTTCATAAAGATGCTTGCCATAGCTTGATGCGATAGCAACTGTCCATTGCTCACTTGGTTTAAACTCGAGCGCAAGCTCTAAACCTTGATGAGAGGTTTCTCCATTGCTGACGACAAAACGATTGCTATCTAAAAAGATGTAATTATTTTTATTGAGGTGATAAAGGCTCAATTCATAACTGACATCATTCACTTGCCCTTTCATTCCCATTTGAAAGCTATCTATTTCTTCTGTTTGAATATCTGAATATTGTTGTCCGGCTTGTAAACGAAAGAGTTCGGTTGCTTGTGGTGCTCGAAATCCGCGCGTTAGCTCAGTATAAAAATAATGAGCATTATTAAACTGATAATTCAATCCTAATTTAGGTGACCAATGACTAAAACGTCTTGATTGGTTTTCTGGTCGATAAAAGCGGCAATTAATGATAGCTGGATCACATGCAGAGCCATCACTCAAATTGTTTTTGTAATCGTACTGAATATAATTGTAGCGTAGACCTAAGTTAATCATTAATTTATCAAGTGACCATATACTGGCAACAAAAGGGGAAATAGATTTGGCAGTGACATCATAGTCATAATGCGAGCCTTGTGGAATTGTTGGTGCAAATGGGGCTGACTGTTCTTCAATCAATTCACCTTGAGTGTACTCTAAATCGAATCCTGCATACCACTGAGAATTATTATTATCTTTAGTATAAATATTCTTTAAACCAAAGCTGTAGTGTCCATTTTTTTCCGTTGGTTGCCAAGGCAAAAAATGCTGTAGAAAATCCATTTTGGTATAACGTAAATAAGGTGTCACTGCCAATTGGCTTGATTCGTCCAGCTGCCAATTTAACTTTGAATAGGCTCTAAATACCAAACTATTACGATAAGCTTCAGGGTTTGGGTTTTGTCGTTTTATCAATTGATCTTTATAAGCATCAATTCCCTGAATATAACCTGCCGTTTGTTGATTTAAATTAGCTAAGCTCACAAGGGACTTTGTGGACAAAGTAGGGTTTTCTGTTTGATGAATAACATTGATTTTTTGTTGTTCAAAACCACTATCATTTTGATAACCTGTGTCATTGGTAAAATTAGCATAAACGCGGGTTGCTGATCGGTTATCCTTTGAAATGTTATTCAAATCAGTCACACTAAATAAGCTTCTAAAATAACCATAATCACCAGCTTCAATACTAAAATAATCTGCTGAATCAGCAGAATCATCAAAAGCATCTGGAGTTAAAACATTGACAATGCCATGAACAGCATTGGTTCCAAAAAGTGTGCTTCCAGTCCCTCGAATAACTTCTATGCTGGCCGACTGTTCACTATTGACATCGAATAATTGGTTCAGATTACAAAAACCTGGGGCGCGTAGACTTATCCAATCTTCGGCCATAAAAAAAGCACCACAAGCACCTGCACCAGTAAACACGGGAGAGCGGATTGCTGTTAAGTGTTCCTGACCATTCCCTCGACTGATCCATGTGCTAGGGACTTGTTTTAAGACCTGATTAATGTGTTCGGCTGAAATCAATTTAATGTGGCTTTCATTAATTTCAGTCACACTACTAGAGTGTTGATTAGCATTGAAAAATAACCTATCGGCGGTAATTGTAATTACATTTTTATTATCCGAATCCGAACCTGTATCTGTATCTGTATTCGCTTGTTTTTTAGTTTTACTTTTCATTACACTTTCAGATTCTGCGGCAAAAAGTGGCGAAGAAATAGATAATAAAGCCACTATAAAACTAGTGACCAAAAAGTTAATTACTTGATTCATAAATGACGACTTTAAGTTGATAAATTAATATTAAAGATCTATTTTTCGATCTGCTTTTTGATCTGTTTTTTATAAGTTACTCGGTAAACAACATTAGCATAATCATCCGAAATCAAACACTCATCATTAATCAGACTCCCTGCCCACAAGCATTCTCCCACAATACTAACAGACTAATTCTTACAAAGAATAGGCTAGGTGTGAGATTTTCGACACTCTTTGAGTGAAATATCTTTGAGTGAAATATTCGAGTGAAATATTTTTACAATCCCTCTGTCTAGTTTTTCCCTATTTCTTTTTTCGAACGTCTCGAACTTTATAACCTTTACCGGTCGCTTTTTTGATTTCAAATAAATCAATCGCTTTAAATAAGTCGCTTAGTTTAGCAAAACCATAGTTTCTTTGATCGAAAGAGGCTTGGTTAGAAATATGGGCTCCTACAGGGCCTAAAGTTGCCCACCCGCTTTCATCTTCATGGGCTTCAATCGCTTGACGAAGCATATTAATAAGCCGAGTATCTGACTTAATACTTTTCTTAACTTCACTTTTCTTGGGCGTTTCTGATTCGGTTTCATCAAGATAAAGAAACTTTGAGCAGGCATTTACAAATGGCATGGGCGCTTTTCTTTCACCGAAACCTAATACAACTTTACCATCAGATAGCGCTCTTGTGACCAGCGGCGTGAAGTCACAATCTGAGGAGACTAAACAGACTACATCAACATTTTTTGTATAGAGCACATCCATTACGTCAATGACCAAGGCTATATCAGCCGCATTCTTTCCTTTGGTTAGATCAAATTGTTGCACTGGCTGTATTGCGAACTCGTGAAGAATTTCTTCCCATGGTCGTATGATCGGATTTTTCCAATTTCCGTAGGCTCGGCGAATATTGACAACTCCGTACTTCGCCAACTCTGAGAGTATCAGTTCCATCTTAGATGCTGGAGCATTGTCAGCATCGATAAATAACGCTATTCGCTGTGTATCTTCCATTTTTGTTTCACCCTTTTATAAAATTTAAGAGATAATCAAGCTGCTTACCCATAGCTATCCTCCCACAATTCTAACAGACAAACTCCTAAAATGAATATGCGAGGTATGAGCTTTTTCTTTGAGTCGGATGTCTGGTTATTTTACTTATTGCTTTTGCTGAATATTTCACCTATTAAAAGAAGAATGTTGGTCGATTTATTCTGAAGAGAATATCCTTTAAACGACTTTTGTCGTAAGTTGTGATTAACCACAATATTGTGCTAACGTGGAAAATATAATCCCCATCAACTAGGAAGAAATCGATGAAATCACTCTTTAAAATAGGCTTAATTTTTATCACCATTGTAGGACTTCAAGCTTGTTCAAAACCGCAAGAAAATGAAGATCAAGCTATGGCTCAACCCCAGCAACTTGAAGAATCCAAAAAATTAACGCCTTTTAAAACCTATAGCGCCGAGGAGTTTTTTAAAACAACGACGGTGTTTGGTTCTTCGATTAATCATGACACAACCGCAGTTTTAATGAATAGTGACGAAAGCGGAATCTTTAACCTGTATCGTGTGCCTTTAGATGGTTCGCCTGTTCAACAACTTACTCATTCCTCTAAAGAATCTATATTTGCGGTCAGTTGGTTCCCAAATGACGATCGATTGCTCTACTTGTCCGATCAAGGAGGTAACGAATTAGATCACCTTTATCTTAGAGAGCTAGATGGAGCGATTAAAGATTTAACACCCGGCGATAATCATAAAGCCGAATTTGTTGGCTGGCACCAAAACACCCAACAGTTTTATGTTACCACCAACGAACGTGACTCACGATTTTTTGATCTGTATCTCTACCAATCAACTGATTACTCTCGCAAAATGATTTATCAAAACGATAAAGGTTTTGAAATTAGTCAAATAAGTCCAGACGGGAATTGGTTAGTTACTAGCCTTTCCAACAGTAACGCTGATTCCGATTTATTTTTGATCGATCTAACTTCAAATGTAAACTCTCCTCAGCTAATAACTCCTCAGCTAATAACAGAACATCAAGGTGATGTCAGTCACAATGCTTATACCTTTAGTCACGATAGCAAAAAATTAATTTATGGCACTAACGAGTTTGGCGAATTTAACCAAGCTTGGTCTTATGATATAAATACTAAACAAAAGAAAATTCATTACAAAGCTGATTGGGACGTTAGTTTTATTTACTATTCCAAAGATGGTAAATATCAAATTTCAGGCGTTAATGCTGATGCGCAGACCAAGCTCGAAATATTGAACGTAAAAACTGGTGAAAAGGTTACTTTACCGAAAACACCCGCTGGCGATTTAAGAGGAGTTAATTTTTCTGTTGATTCTTCTACCCTTGTTTTTTATATCACCTCAGATACTTCACCCTCTAACCTTTTTGTACATAAAATGGGAAGCGGTAAGGTTCAACGATTAACGAATACTGGTAATCCTAATATTGATGAGAAAAATCTGGTAGCGAGTCAAGTTATCCGTTTTAAAAGTTTTGATGGACTTGAAATTCCTGGGCTTTTGTTCAAACCTAAACAAGCCTCGACAGCTAAAGTACCTGCACTAATTTTTATCCATGGAGGTCCCGGAGGTCAAAGCCGCAAAGGTTACTCAGCGCTGATTCAGCATTTAGTCAACAACGGTTATGCCATTTTTAGTATCAATAATCGTGGTTCCAGTGGTTATGGAAAAACCTTTTATCACCTTGACGATAAAAAGCATGGCGAAGATGATTTACAGGATGTCGTTTACAACAAAAAATATTTGCAATCATTAGATTGGGTAGATAACGACCGAATCGGTGTTGTCGGCGGTAGTTATGGGGGTTACTTAACCATGGCAGCTATGACTTTCACTAACGAATTTGAAGTAGGCATCAATATTTTTAGTGTTACCAATTGGGTTCGAACTTTAAACAACATTCCCCCCTATTGGGAGTCTTTCAAAAAAGAACTTTATGACGAACTAGGTGATCCCGCAATTGACGGTGAAAGGTTGCACCGAATTTCGCCAGTATTTTTTGGTCATCAAGTAAAGAAGCCAGTTTTAGTGGTACAAGGAGCTAATGATCCCCGCGTGCTTAAAATTGAAAGTGATGAAATGGTCGAGGCCATTAGAAAAGGTGGAACTTATGTCGATTATCTCGTATTTGATGATGAAGGCCATGGTTTTAGCAAAAAGAAAAATCGAATTGCCGCTTCAAAAAAATACTTATCATTTTTGGATCAATACTTAAAAAAATAAAGATTTAAATTCGCTACCTGGTAAATAAACATCTAGCGGGCTGAAGCCTCAGCCCGCTAATTTAAACTCGCACAAAAAAAATCAAAAAATAAATTAGTTATTTTTCCGTTTATCAAAAGGATTTCTTTCTATTTTTATTTCTTTACCAACCGATTTAACAATTTTTTCAACCAACCTTTCTTGTTCAGGGCTAACCAATGAAAAGGCGTGACCTAATACTTCGTTGCCTTTTATTTTTTTCCCAGTAGACGCGCCAGAATGTTTTATTTTAGATGCTGGCTCTGCTCGCTTAGAGACTTCTTTTAACACCTTTTTATTTGATGAACCGGTTCGTGCCGTTCGTCCCACGCGATGAATGTAATCATTGCTATTAACGGGAAGATCATAATTAATTACATAATAGAGATCATCGATATCAATACCACGTGAAGCGATATCCGTTGCGACAAGAAATTTGAATGCTTTATTTTTAAATTGCTTTAAAGTTTCTTGGCGTTTTTTTTGAGGGATTTCATTATGCAAACCTTGACTTGAAAAACCTCTTTCATTTAATCGATCAGTTAACACATTGACATCATTTTTGGTGCGAATAAAAATCAAAGCCCGTTCACAATTAAGCATCTCTAACAAACTAAATAAGGTTTTGTTTTTATCCTTACGCGAACAGCGGTACATGGTATGAAATATTTTATCGAGTGCTGGTTGATTTTGTTCTGCTCTAACCTTTTTTGGATGATTTAAATTATCCTGACTAAATTTAGTTAAAGCTTTAGAATCCGTCGCAGAAAATAAAACCATTTGTTTTTTTGCGGGCATTGATTCAATAATTTTAGTCAGTAAAGGTTGGATTCCCATACTCACCAATCGATCCGCTTCATCCATCACAAAATGCTCGATCTTATCCAAAGAAATAGCTTTGGCCTTCATCAAATCAGCTAAGCGTTTTGGTGTCGATACAATAATATCAGTACCGCGCTTAAAACGCTTAACTTGGGACTCTATTCTGACACCACCCAAAAGGGTAATACAACGGAGCTTTAAATTTTTTCCATAGTTAGCAATAGACTCTTCTAGTTGTTGAGCAAGATCCCGCGTAGGAACTAAAATTAACGCTCTTGTTGGCCTGACTTGATCTTGGCTATGGTCAACCTGACTAAGCTCTTGCAATAAGGGCAACAAAAAAGCAGCACTTTTACCGGTACCTGTCGGCGCGATTGCATAGGTATCAGCGCCAGATAATACCGCGCCAATTGATTGTTTTTGGATATCCGTTGGCGACTTATAGCCCAGTTGTTTAATATTCTTTTGAATCGTCGAGTTAAGACCTAGCTCTGCAAAAATAGTCATTGATTTCAGTTTATGGCGGGAAGACGCTGCATTATACCTAGAATTTGGATGAAGTATCGATGATCTTTGTAAGCTGCGACTTAACAAAATATATCGAGTAGAAATTTTACACTTAATTTTTTACCATATATTTTATAATTAATTTCTTTTACTATTCGAATGACAAATATTCACATTAACCTGTGAAAAATACAAACAACGCCATTCATATGGGAAAAATTATGCTATTTGATAGGGAGCATCATGAATCACTTACCACAACTTTATGGCAACAGAGTATTGTTCAAAAAGAAATAACTTCAATAATTGATAATATTGGACAATCATTGTTGCCTAACGCCTGTTGGCCGACTCACCCTCTTGATGCTGAAAGTTACCCTAAAACTGGACCTAAGTGGTCTGCATATGCAGGGGCTGCAGGTACTATTCATGCCTTACAAATATTAAAAATATACGGCTATAAAACAAGATACTAAAACCGGTGAGTGGCTTTGGCAGAGTCAAGTGTTTGGGCCTAAAAGGCATTATTACGGTGCTTGTCATGGTATAGCGGGTAACGCAAATATTCTTTTGCAAGGCGTAGATTTATTATTAGATATTGATACTGAAGTGATCATTGACCGAACTATTTCTACACTGGATATCTCATCTAAAAAAGAAACCAATTTAGCCAACTGGATTCTATGCACTAAACCAAATATTGATAAACTACTTGTACAGTGGTGTCATGGAGCAGCTGGTATTGTTACTGCGATGGCAAGAACACCAATTGATGATTCACCAAACTCTAAACGACTCGATGATTTATTAGAAAAAGCCGGTGAGTTAGTATGGAAAGCTGGACCACTCGCGAAAGGATCTAATATTTGTCACGGTACTTCAGGTAACGGTTACGCCTTTCTATATTTATATAAACGATGGGGAAATGCAGTCTGGCTTGATAGAGCAAGAAGGTTTGCAGTTCATGCCATTGAGCAGTGTCAGAAAGATCGTTTAGTTTACGGACAAGGTCGGCACACATTGTGGACAGGTGATGCAGGCCTTGCAATCTATTTACATCATTGTTTATATCCAAACGAAACTGCAATTCCAGGCTTAGATTTATTTTAATGCTGTATTTTCGATATAACATCTGACCCAAAATTATCATTTTTCATTCTGTACAATATTATCTAAACCTTTTTATTTCGCCACTTTCTATTCTCGCAAAGTAAGACTTCATTTCACTTTTTACCATTGGTGAAAAAAAATACGCCCCATTAATATTTTGAATACAAATTAATAAAACTAATGCACTAAAGACATCATGAATAGTCCTTAATGTTAATGATAAATCTATCACTACAAATGCGCAAAAACAACTTTCTCGTTAATTTGACTAGTTTTACTCTCACCAAATAAATCATCCCTTCTATTCCATAATAAGCACAGAAGCAATGATCGACAAAACCAATAAGGCCTCAATAAATCCCAGCATCTTTCAGGCTCATTTCATATAGAACAAGGCTAATATTTGTGTTATCCCATTCATCGGTTTAGACTCAGCTTATCCCATAAGCAAGAGCTAACTAAAAATGAAATTCTTATTATCAATCACAATACTTTTCATTAATTTTTCTTTGTATGCCGCCCCCGATAGAGTAACCGGTAAAAGCTTTGCCACTCGTTCAGAAGTAATCGCAAAAAATGGCATGGTAGCGACTAGCCAGCCATTAGCCACTCAAATCGGCTTAGATATTCTAAAGCAAGGCGGAAGCGCGGTTGACGCGGCTATTGCAGCCAATGCCGCACTCGGTTTAATGGAACCAACAGGCAATGGCATTGGCGGCGACCTTTACGCGATTGTTTGGGATGCTAAAACGCAAAAACTGTATGGATTAAATGCCAGCGGGCGCTCTCCTAAAGGATTGTCGTTAAAACAGCTTAAATCGGAGCTAAAAGGCCTTAAAAGAAAGGATATTCCGCCATATGGCATGTTACCTATTTCGGTTCCAGGGACTGTTGATGGTTGGTTTGAGCTTCATAACAAGTTTGGCACGCTTCCCATGTCTAAAATCCTTAACCCGGCGATTAGTTATGCTAATGATGGTTTTCCTGTGTCAGAACTGATTTCTTATTATTGGCAACGAAGTGTTCCTCGCTTGTCGCCTCAAAAAGGTGATTTTGAAAAAGTGTTCACTCTCAATGGCAAAGGACCCGCCAAAGGTGAAATATTCAAAAATCCTGCGCTTGCTAACACCTTGTCACTAATTGCAAAAAATGGTCGTGATGCATTTTATAAAGGCAAAATAGCTAAAAAAATTGATGCTTTTATGAAAGACAATGGCGGTTACCTGCGTTATCGAGATTTTGCCGAGCATACTTCAACTTGGGTAACACCACTTTCAACCAATTATCGTGGTTATGATGTGTTTGAATTACCACCTAATGGACAAGGTATTGCGGTTCTGCAAATGCTTAATATTTTGGAGAATTATAATCTAAGAGAAATGGGATTTTTAGATCCAGAGACGCTTCATTTAATGGTTGAGGCTAAAAAATTAGTGTTTGAAGATAGAGCAAAATATTATGCTGATTTAGATTTTTATAATGCGCCGCTACAAGGCTTGATATCAAAAGAATATGCCAAACAAAGAAATAAATTAATTGGCAAAAAATCAGCTACAAGAATTGATGCAGGTAATCCAGGTATGTATCAAGGAGATACCATTTATCTAACCACTGCAGACAAAGATGGCAATATGGTTTCCTTGATACAAAGTAACTATCGCGGCATGGGTTCTGGCGTTGTGGTACCTGATTTAGGTTTCGTATTTCAAGATCGTGGTCAGTTATTTTCTTTAGATAATGATCACGCCAATGTTTATGCTCCCGGCAAACGACCTTTCAATACTATTATTCCCGCTTTTATTATGAAAGATGGCAAACCCTTTGTGAGCTTTGGTTTAATGGGCGGCGCAATGCAACCGCAAGGTCATGTTCAAATCGTCACTAATTTGGTTGATTTTGATATGAATTTACAAGAAGCAGGCGATGCAACCCGTTGGCAGCATTATGGTTCTACCGAACCAACAGAATCGAGTAAGAAGTACTTAGAATCGAGTGGCGTTCTAGTGATTGAATCTGATATTTCTTATCAAACCATTAGAGCATTAATGGAGAAAGGGCATAAAGTTCAATTTGATCGCGGAGGCTATGGCGGTTACCAAGCAATTATGTTTGATGAAAAAAGTGGCGTTTATTATGGCGCATCTGAATCAAGAAAAGATGGTCAGGCAGCTGGTTATTAGAGAGAAACATTTGTCGTTTAATCTCCTAGTAAAATATACAGAATAGAGAAGAATATAAATGATCGGAATCTTTAAACCGGCACCGCACAAAGATCAACTTCCGAGTGAAGACGTTGATGCACATTACAAAAAACTACGTTTGCAAGTATTTCTTGGAATTTTTATT
>Ga0316204_10004420_pt1 | contig 25218 bp, 20 predicted proteins | sample 6monrhotite_MG_2_FD_205661 | JGI IMG/M metagenome (GOLD analysis project Ga0316204, IMG submission 205661) | Microbial mat bacterial communities from mineral coupon in-situ incubated in ocean water Damariscotta River, Maine, United States -... | ecosystem: Environmental > Aquatic > Marine >... | reverse complement strand
TCTGGGTAACGCATTTCCAAATGTTGAAGATTCTCGGGCCGCGCTTCCGTGATCGTTACCGAGCATCCCCTGTCTATAAAGTAGTGCGAATGATCTCCAATACCGGCCCCGACTTCCAAAACCGATTTTCCCGCCGTCGGTATTCTCAAGCTCGCAAGGTGTTCTTGCCTTCGCGCATTGTGACGCAAGTAATGATGTGAGTGAAACATTTTCGTTGATCGGTCCGGGCGAGCCGCATCAGATCTAAATTTTTTGAAAACCGACTTAATCATAATTTTCCACCTAAATTTACCATCTTCTGATGCCTAATTTGCACATGCTCGACACAGAACTTCCTGAATACCGCGATTATGAAATAAGGCATAGTGCAGGAGTCGCCTTTTAACGTTGTAGCCTCTATCTTCACCACCAGCTAGGGACTGGCAAACTAGAACTGGAAGTATATGAACTGATTGACAGGCCGGATCAATGCAATAATCCCACTAACGGCCAGCGTTCCGACCAGAAGATAGAATAGCTGTCCCGCGGAGAAAATATATACGTTCCTTGTTTTTCTTTCCAATTCCAGAAATACTTTTGATGCTGCCATACAGGCCAGGATCCCGATAACCGCAATGTAATATACGGCACGGGAGGTATCGATATAGCCATAGGCCGATACGTCAGCCAGTCGGCTAAGGAACGCCATAAGCTGGGCGACGGATTCACTGCGAAAGAACAACCACCCCAGCATCATAGCCCCAAGGGTCAGGGCCCAGGCCAGAAAATCGCCAAAAATCCTGAATTTCGAAAGAAACGGCCAAAAGATAGGTTTTGTGACGCGATATAACAAAAGTATGGCCACATGATAAAGCCCCCAAAGGGCGAACACCCAACTGGCCCCATGCCAAAGCCCCATTATCAGCCACGTCACAACAAGAACAAGAAGGGGCTTAAGCCTGCCATGGTCTTCGCGGACACTGATGCCCCCGGTGCTTCTTTCTTTTGACTTGACCCCCAACAAGGGCAAATAGAGATAATCCCGTATCCAGGAGGAAAGAGAAATATGCCATCGCTGCCAAAACTCTCGGGGTGATTTTGCCAGATAAGGCCAATTAAAATTTTCGGGAAAACGAATACCCAACATCCGCCCTGATCCGACAGCGATGTCCGAATAGGCACTAAAATCAAAATAGATTTGAAACCCGAAAAGGAAAGCCCCTGTCCAAATAACCCAAGGCGAAATATGAGGGATCGTTCCAAGTTCCATGGCAAAAATGGCGTCCGACATAACCGCTATGTTGTCGGCGATCAGCACCTTTTTTGCCAGGCCGATAAGCACGCGGTTAGCACCGGAAAGAAACATTTTCCTGCTTGGGTTCACCGGATTTATCAATTGCGGGATGATTTCTCCCGCGCGCAAAATTGGGCCTGCGATCAATTGCGGCCAAAAACTTACATAGGCAAAAAAGACCCCGTAATTGCTGATCGGTTTTTGAACACGTCGATAGCAATCGACCGTATAGCTGATCGTTTGAAATGTATAAAATGATATTCCCAGTGGCAGGATAATATCCAGGGTCTGCGACCTTCGATACTGAAACAAGTCAGAATACGAAGATAGGAAATTAGCCACATCGAAATACGACATAAGAAGAAAATTGATATATTTGAAAAATATCAAAAGCGCCAAATTGATTGACACGGCAATTGTCAGAACAATTTTTCTAGCTTTTTCATCTTTTGACTTGCCCATAAACCGGCCCGCGTAAAAATCAATCGACGCAGACAAAAATATAAGAAAAACAAAATACACGTTCCAGGACGCGTAAAAAAGAATACTAAATACAATGAAATTGTATACACGGTACTTTATTGGCGTTACCAAAAACAGTAATACTGCTGCAGGCAAAAACAACAGAAATGTTATACTGTTAAAAAGCATTTCTTTTCCTTAATTATCAGGTTCGCCGTAAGACTGGCAACCCAAAGCCCGAGTCTCAGGTTATTAGAGCTTCACTGTGCGGTCGCAACAGGCCGGTTATTGACGAAAGAATAAACGGCTTCCGCCAACCTCGCATGCCCGGGGCCCGTGAAATGAAATATGTCCAGGCCTTGCTCCCTGACGATACTTCTTTCCCATTCTGACCAGGGTACTATCTTCTGAAAGTTCCGGAAGTAAACATGCTTTTGCCCTTCGGCGATTTCACTAACCGCTTTGGAAAACATTTTATAGTCATCCGCCGGGTATGGTTGTTCACCCGCGAAGGCCGGAACCTGGGGCAATGGGGCCAGGTACAAATAAACTTCGACGCCATTGTCTTTAGCCAGGCTTACCATTGAATTAACGGCATCAAGGTTATACCGCCGCCATTTTGAATCCAGGGCCCCGCGTTGCCGTACGGGCCGAATAACTGGCCTGTCATCGCCTGTCGATTGAGGCGGGCGAACAATATCGACAAGCGCCCGTAGCGCACCCCTTGTGTTAAATTTTACCCATGCCTGTAGTTGAGACCGGTGAGCATATGCAGGCCAATATTCTTCCAAAAGATCGACCAGCTTTTCCTCGATCGCGATGAAGGGCGAATCCTGGGAAAATGCGCTTGCCGAAGCGTGTGACTTGGCCGTCATCGGGCCGCCCGCCTCGCTTATAACAACGCCGAGGTGTTTCAGCCCTTCGCCATTTTTATCCAGGTCGTTCTGGGTCAAGAAAATCGGCAGCTTGTGAAATATATCAGGCCTGATTTCGTGATAGTCATCGAAATCGTCATAAACAACGCCAAAAATCAGTTTCTTCGGCATTGTACCTGAATCAATAACCGATTTAAAAATCCATAAGGCTTCTTGAGGGCTAAGGTTTCCACTCGCCATTTGAACGAACCGCTGATTGGTGTTATCTGCCTTCGCCAATCTGTTCGCATGTTCCGCCGCAATGGCATCACCAGTCTGAAAATCGATGATTTGATATAAATGAGAGGCGCCGATCCATAATACAGGGGCCAAATCATTATTCGATACAGTTTCAATCGCGCTTAACAACTGGCTCGTTGGTGTGTTGAAGGTCACCTGAACACCGTCGATATAGCTGTTTACGAATTTTCGACTGCCTAGCGCGGCTGTGTTTGGATCAAAGTCCGAGACTTGATGAGCTGCCACCCCGAAGATAAGCGCCCCCAAAAGCAACGACAAACCAAAATATCGCCACCCGAGGTAAATATCTTTGGTAATCATACGATTTTTATATATTGATCTCTGTAAAGCTCAACCCTAAAAAAAAGTGGTCGAATTACGGCTTCTCCCGCAAAAGCCAAATGATTACCTGTTCTGCTACGGCTAGGGCTAAAATAGCAAATCACTGAGTCAGCAAAATATTATGACCAATATCGAACCCAAGAAAAAGAAACGTAATACATGGTCATTGATACCGTCCATTCTGGCTGCTGCCGCCTGCTTCACAGTATTGGGCGGTTATCTCAATATAAACGGTTATCACGTCTTGCAGCTGTCGATGCTGTGGATTGGCGCACTTGGGGGACTCGCCGCAGGGGGCCTTTATGCCGCGCTTTCGACCCTCAGTCCCAGGTTATGCCGCCTGAACAATCTCGTTTTGCTGAATTTGTTTATTACCCTGGTCGGGGTCGAGGCCATCTTGCATGCGATGCAAGACAGGCTTCCTCATTCCGTCGTTGAAATGCTTCCCAGAGATGCCCGCGAGCGATTGATGAAAAATCGCGGTGGATTTGTCACCGAAAATATTGCCGGGGACAAAATGCTGTACGCTTGGAAACCGGACGCTACCTTTTCGAATTTGCCGTGGTTAAAGGTTGACGCCAATGGATACAGGAATCCGTCCATACCCCAGTCAGTCAACGTCGTGCTTCTGGGAGATTCCGTTACCATTGCCCAAAACAGCAAACACGACATGGCGCATTTCCTGAGAGAGAAGGGAGTGTCGGTTCTTAATTTGGGTTTTAGCGGCTACGGCCCTTACCAGCAAAGAGACGCGTATCAGAAGTATGTACTGAACACAAAAATCAGCCATCAGATTGTTCTCATCAATTTCTGTTTTTGCAATGACGTCACCGATGCCAAATCGTATGAGCAAACCCAGAGAAGAGGCGGCACATGGAAGGATTATATGGGGACGACACCCAGTAAGAACGCCTATCCGTTTGCCTTCAATCCATCGTGGGTGACGTCAATAATATTCCACCTGCCTTTCAAGGCGGTGCAGGCGTACCGGAACGACAATAATAAAGCAAAAGACGTCGTCATCAATCTTCCTCGGGGGGCCGTTAACGTTCCAGGAGGGCTCCTTCCGACAGATCCCCAAAATCTTGATGCATCTGACTGGAAACCTGCCCTGACTGCACTTGCCGATATCATACGGCGCGCGACGTCAGTCGGCGCGCAGGTTGTCCTCGCCTACTATCCGAATTTTCCACAGCTTTATATGCAAGGCCTTCCGTCTTCAAGCCCGGCGAGAGTAGCCGCGCATCATGATTATAACGATTCTCTGGTTCAGCTTAATCAGCTGATTAAGCAAGAAGGCGGTGTCCTGATCGACTACACGAAAGCAATGCAAGAAGGTAACGCGAAATCTCCCGTTAGCAGTTCAAATTCCGATTATCACCCAAATACGCTAGGGACCGAGATCATGGCAGCAACGGCATATCCGGCAATACAAGAATATCTTGGAAATTAATCTCTGATGGCTTTGACCCCAGACGCGACAAACAAACTTAAAAACCAATCTCCTACCGCCCTTGGGCTCGCTCTTGTTGGCATTTCCGCACCTGCCCTGGCCTTGTACGGGTCAAAGGGAGTTGCCGTCCTGTTTATCCTTGCTGCCATTGCCAGCCTGTACACCCTGATCGCCCAAAAAAGCTGGCGTCTTTCTATTCCAGGGCCACTTGGTCTGTCCCTGCTGGCATTGGTGCTGTGGGGGGTCGCCAGCCTAACCTGGACCGTTTCCCAGAACTTAAGCTGGTCGCTTGCCCGAACCCTGCCGCTGGCAATGGCTGGGGGGTACTTGATTGTTTATTCTGTAAAACAGCTGAATCCTGTTGGTTTGCATTTTGTCGGGCGCGCTACCGTTTTCGGTTTATCCTTGGGTGTCATATTGGCCGTTGCCGATATCGCAAGTGGTTACGCCCTGTCCATGGCCATGCAAATTCTCAGGAAAGGGGGCGAGTGGACGTCCTACATGCCGGGCTTTGTCATCAATAACGGCGTCACGGTCCTGGTGCTTTTCCTGTGGCCCGTCTGCATTTTTCTATTCAATCACAATCGTCGGTTGGCGGCACTTGTCGGGGTTGCCGCCGTCGCCGCCATCGCCGCCGTCAGTACAAGTTTTGCATCCATTATCGCCGTCGCCGTTGGATGCACGAGCTTCGCGCTGGCCTATCTTGTTCCCCGTCATATCTATAAAATGACGGTTGCCGGACTGGCCCTGCTTTTTCTGGCATCACCGTTTTTCATGACCGCCCTTCCCGATGCCCGCACCATCGGAAAAGATCTTCCTGAACTGGACTACGGCGTCTATCCCCGGCTGGTGATTTGGCAGTACGCATCCAATCTGATCATGGAACAGCCTGTCACCGGTTATGGATTAAAAACATCGCGGACGCTTAACACCGAATCAGAACCCATACCCTTCGTCTTTATGGACAACGGGAAACTGGAACACGGCAACACCAATGCGATTTCCCTGCACACGCACAACGGCATTATCCAGTTGTGGTTGGAATTAGGAGCCGTTGGCGCACTGATCGGTCTTGCCATCATCCTGTCCGTTCTGCACGGCATCAAAAACATTGCCACATCGGCCACTGTCAAAGCGCTTTTGTATGCTTCGCTGTTATCATCGGTGTGCCTGATATCTGTCAGTTACGGCCTGTGGCAAAGTTGGTGGATGGCTTCTTTGTGGTTGCAAGGTGCGCTCATAACCGCTTGCCTGAGATCCAAAGACGATTCTGCCGCCACCTGAAATCGATACCCCTTTAAGTCGTTTCCGCGGCAAGCAGGTCTGACAGACCTTGTGCAAAGGATCGGTATTCGGCCTGGCCTTTCTGATCCAGACCGGTCATGTCGGCGCACATGTTTTTGGCCGGATGGCCTGCCTGATCGAAGACCGGATCGATCCCTAACTGTTGACCAATTTCAAGCGCGATCTGACGCACCGACAATACCTCGGGTGCCGCCGCATCAAACAAGCCGTTCCAGCCCTCACGAATCGAGCGACCAAATATTTTGACCAGGTCATCAACGTAAATCAGCGACAATTGGTCGCCATCACCGGCTAAGCCATCGCCCAATGTAAAGGGTTCCCCGGCGCGGACCCGTGCTATCATACGCTGGATGGTCTTGGCATCCTGCGCCGGGCCATAAGGAAAAAATGCGCGCAAGACATTTACCGCGAAACACGAACGGTAGGGCCGAACCAATGCTTCGGCGGCCAACTTCGAGGCCGTGTAAAAATCATTGGGTGGCGTCGGCGCATCACCAATAACAAGCCCCGCATCGGGTGCCCGGCTGTTGCCCGTGGAAGCCAGCAAAAAATGCGAAGCACCCGCCGTGCGCGCGTATTCCAAAAGTTCGACTGTGGCGCGCACGTTAACGGCAAACAGGTCGGCAACCCCTTCGGGAAAACGACGAAAGTCGCGGGCCAACGCCAAATGGGCAACGGCATCTATTTCATCGGGCAGGATCGCTGCATCAATAGGCTGGCTTAGGTCCCATTCAATAGCACGAATACCATCCTGTGGCGGATGCCCCGGGCGTTGCAGGGAAAATATATCGTTGCCGGCGGCCAGGTGGCGGCACAACCGTGATCCAATGTAACCTGTCGCTCCGGTAACAAGGATACGCACGAAACCCCCTTAGCGTTCTGGCGATACGTTGATGTTGTCCACATCCGTAATCGGGCTTTTCGGCGTCGGTGCCTGAATACCGTAATCATCCATGATGATATAGCGCGGTTCGCGGCGTGCCTGTTTGCTTTGACGCCACAGATATTCAGCGATGAAACCCAAGGTCACCATCTGGATCCCGGAAAACAGCAAGAACACCACCATCAGCGACGACCAACCCGAAACATCGATGCCGAAGAACACACTTTCGAAAATAATAATCACTGCGTACAAAAGCCCAAGCAACGCCGCCACAAACCCGACCGTGCTGATCAGGCGCACCGGCGCGTAGGAAAATGTGACCACCACATCGACGGCGGAACGGACCCGTTTCCAGAACGACCACCCCGATGACCCGGCCCGCCGTGCTTGCCGGTCATAGGAAATTTGGGCCTGCGGAAAGCCCAGCTTCAGGATGGTGAAAAACGGAATGCTGTCACGTTCGGGAAGGGCGTTATAAATATCGATAACTCGCCTGGAAAATAGCCCCACGTTCATCCCACGCGGCGGCATATTGTGCAGAGCGATGCGGCGAATGGTCGAATAAAAAAGACCTGAAACAAATGTCTGAACAAATGAATCACCGCGACCATCAATGGCCGCCCAGACAATATCATTTCCCTGCAACCAACTTTCCACAAGACGCGGGATCAGGCTTGGCGGGTCTTGCAAATCCGCCGCCATGCAAATCACCGCATCGCCGCGGGCATGCTTCATGCCGGCACTGATGGCGGGGAAGCTTCCAAAGTTTCGCGAAAGGCGCAGGACGCGAATTCGCTTATCCGTATCGGCCAGTTTTGTCAGTTCGGCAAACGTGCTGTCGGTTGAACCGTCATCGATAAAGATGAATTCAAAATCGGCGTCCACATCCTTGATCGCCGCCGATGTTTCAGAAACAAACAGCGCCGCCATTTGCTCTTCATTCCAACATGGTATGACCAGGGAAATTAGCGGCTTTGCCATAGGGCTTCAGTTTCCGTCCGTGCGCCAGTTGTGGCGAATTTCACTTTCCAGCAGGGTTGCCGGATCTTGATCCAGACTACCATACCATTGACGCAACTTTTCAAGTCCTTCGGCCATGCTGACCTGGGGCGCAAAGCCCAGCAACGTGCCGGCCTTGCCCGCATCGGCAAACAACCGCAACACATCCCCTGGTCGTGGGGCATCGAAAACGATTTCCGCTTCCGGGTTGCCCGTCGCATTTCTGACCAGGTCAGCCAAATCGCGCACAGTAATTTCCTTGCCCTGACCAAGATTGATGGTTTCACCCAGGGCCTTGTCTGACAACCCCGCAAGCAGGATGCCGCGCGCCGTATCGGCCACGTAAGTAAAATCTCTGGTCTGCGAGCCATCTCCGAAAATCACCATGGGCTGACCGGCCATGGATCGCAGCATGAATTTCGGGATGACTTCGCCACTGTCGCCTTCGTGGTGACTGCGGGGGCCAAAGGCATTGAACGGGCGCACAACGACCGTGTCAAAGCCATATGTGTCAAAATAGGCCCGGGCATAACATTCCCCGGCCAGCTTCGATCCGCCATAAACCGTGTGGGGCATGGTCGGGTGATCTTCGGGCATGGGTGCATAACGGGCCGTACCATAAACTTCCGAAGTCGACACATAAACGAAACGGCCAACACCCTGCTGTTTGGAAAGCTCCAACATCTGCAACGTGGCGGTCGCATTGACCGCATGATTTTCCGCCGGGTCATGAATGGAATGGCGCACACCCAGACAGGCCAGGTGATAAACCAGCTGGACACCATCCAGCAATTTTCCCATGGCGTCGACATCCCGAATATCAGAAATGTCGAGCCTTACCCGCTCGCCAATCACATCGGCCAGGTTTTCGCGTTTGCCGTTGACCAGATTATCAACAACGACAACCTCCGCCCCGGCGTCCGCCAATTGGTGAACCAGTTCGGATCCGATAAACCCGGCACCGCCGGTAACCAGAATTTTTTTGCCTTGAAGGGCCGCCTCAACCATTGAGAATTTCTTTCAATGTGGTCGCCACCGTAGCCACCTGTTCGTCGGTCAATTCGGCAAACATGGGAAGCGATAAAAACTGATCGGCCAGTTTTTCCGTAACCGGAAAATCGCCCTTGGCATATCCCAGATCGGCGTGTGCCTGTTGCAGGTGAACGGGAATGGGATAATGAATATTGGTACCGACACCCGCGTCACCCAGGGCCTTTTGAACCTGTTCGCGATTTTCAACCAACACCGAATAAACATGAAAAACGTGACGGTCATTGTCCGACATCATCGGCCTGCCGCAGGGAACATCGGCCAGCAGGCGGTCATAATGGGCGGCATGGGTACGGCGGCCTTCTGTCCATTTATCCAGATGACCAAGCTTAAGGCGTAACACCGCACCCTGAATCCCGTCCATGCGCGTGTTATAGCCCTGAATAACGTGATGGTGTTTTTCTTCCTGACCCCAATCGCGTAGCATCCGCATCTTGCGAGCAAGTTCCGCGTCGTTGGTAACAGCGGCACCGCCTTCGCCGTAGGCGCCCAGGTTCTTTCCCGGATAGAAACTAAAACAGCCAACTGCACCTAATGAGCCCGCCCGGCGGCCCTTAAGTTCAGCACCATGTGCCTGGGCGGCATCTTCAATAACCGGCAAACCGTGTTTTTGGGCGACGGCGTTAATGGCATCCATGTCGGCGACACGACCGTGTAAGTGGACCGGCATAATGGCTTTGGTCTTGCTCGTAATCGCTGCTTCGATGGCGGCTGGGTCCATGGTCCATGTGGATGCGTCCACGTCGATAAAAACCGGTGTAGCCCCCGTATAGCGGATTGCCGCCGTCGTCGCGATGAAGGTCGAGGCGACGGTGATCACTTCGTCACCGGCACCAATATCAAGGGCCAACAAAGCCATGTGCAGGGCGCTTGTGCCGGAATTAAGGGCGACACAATGCTCGGCCTGGCAATAGGCGGCGAAGTCGTCTTCGAAGGCCTTGACCTCTGGCCCCAGGACGAACTGGGTGCTTTCGATTACCTTAAGGACGGCGGCATTGACCTCGTCGCGGATTTCGCCGTACTGGGCTTTTAAATCAAGAAACGGAATCATCACGTCGTTGCTCCACTCAGATTAACCGGGGCACCCCTGTTCTTCATGGACGTGGACGCGGCTTCGAGAATTCTGACCACACGCAAACCGATATCGCCCGATGTGATCGGCGTTGATTTGGTATTGATGCAGTCGACAAAATGGCGGGCTTCGATGGCCAGGGCTTCCAACATGGGAACCTGTGGTGCCCACATATCACCGACCCGGTAGCCGACGATCATGTCGTAAATTTTTTCAGGGTCATCGGTAACCGTCACGCCGGTATCGTAAACCTTGATTTTTTCACTGGGTTCCAAATCATCCCAGACAATCATTTTTTTGGTGCCGCCAATAACCGTGCGGCGCACCTTCACCGGCGATAACCAGTTAACGCCAACGTGGGCCATGGCACCAGAATTGTAAAAGACCGTCAAGTAGGCCATGTCTTCGGGCATGCCGGGAACATGACTGGTACCCACGGCGGAAACCGATGCCGGTGCTTCACCAATGATGAAATCAAGGATTGATAAATCATGCACCGCCAAATCCCAGATCACATCCACATCGTGCTGATACAAACCCAGGTTCATGCGGGTTGAATCAAAATACTGGATGTCGCCCAAGTCACCGTTTTTGTAGAGCTCATGAATCTTGCGCACGGCGCCTGTGTAAATGAACGTGTGATCCACCATCAACGTCAGGCCGCGCTTCGCCGCTTCGGCAATCAGCGTTTCCGCCTGTTCGGATGATTCCGCCATGGGCTTTTCAATCAGCACATGTTTGCCCGCTTCCAGCGCCTGCATGGCCAAGGCGAAATGAGACGCCACCGGCGTCGCCACGGCAACCGCATCAAGGCCGCTGTCGAGGAAATCCTGGTATTCCCGATAGGTCTCTACCGTCGGATACAGCTTGCTAACCTGGGCCAGCCTGTCTTCACTGCGGTCACACACCGCGGTAACATCACAGCCGTCCGTCGCCGTAAAGTTCCGAACAAGGTTTGGGCCCCAGTAGCCATACCCGACTATTCCTATTTTCAAGGTCATTCCTAAATAAATTTAAACACCGTCTTGTGATGACCCGCTTAAGGCCTTTTATTTCTATCGTCGACAACCCGGGCCGGGTTACCAACGACGGTAGCATGATCGGGCACGTCTTTGGTGACAACCGCACCGGCCCCGACCATGGCCCCTTCACCAATGGTGATGCCGGGCAAAATTGTCGCTCCGCTGCCGATTGATGCGTGTCTTTTAACCCTTGTTTCTATGACCTGCCAGTCATTATCGTCCTGCAACGAGCCATCGGTGTTGACGGCGCGGGGGTGAGCGTCGTTGGTGAACATCACCCCGTGGCCGATAAAGACACCGTCTTCGATAGTTATGCCTTCGCAAACGAAGCTGTGCGAGGAAATTTTGCAGCGGGCGCCGATATGGGCACCCTTCTGGATTTCAACAAATGTGCCTATTTTTGTTTCAGCACCTATAGAACAGCCATACAGATTGACCAGATCGGGATGGAATATCTGAACCCCGTCTCCCAGTTCCACATTTTCACTAATCGCCATTTCGTCCCCGATAACAGTCTACGCCGGTATTGTGCGGCGCATTATATGGAGCCCCGCCATATTCTTCAACAAGCTCACTTGCCGGGCTGGTGAACAATATAGAAGCGGGCACTGCCGTATTGCACAATCCTGTCCAACCACGGGGCCTGGCCGGGATTTTCGATTTCGCCGAAGTATTTTTTGCGATCAGAAATCTTGAAATTCGGGGCCTTGCCCCCTGGTATCAACCCCACGTAAAGATTGGGATAGCCCAGTTTTTCAAGCAGTTCACCAAAAGATGCCGTGCCTGCACTTAATTCTCCGGTGCGCTCGCTCCAGAAATCCAGGTCCTTGAAGAAATCCCCGCCAAGATATAAGCGCAACGACGTTCCCGGTTCAAAATACATATACAAAACCGGCCGCTTTATAACGTCATTCATTTCTTCTGGTGACAATTCCCGGCGCAGGGCCGCGACAATTTCGCGGTCAACGATGTTGTCTTCAAACAGTTTGTCCAAAGTACTGGTCAAATCATTCCCAATAAAGCGCCCGGGTTTCTGGGTTTCGACAAAAACGGCCCCCAATAAAACAACGCCGACAACCGCCCCAAGCGCCACCTGCAAGCGTCTGCTAGGTCGCATAAGCGCCAATCCCCGATCCGAGATCAACCGGGTCGACAGAAATGCCGGGTACCAGGCGAAGAAGAAAATACCGACGATATAGGTCTTTGAATACGCCGGATTGGATCGATAGCCGGTCAGTATTTGCAATACCAGCGGTGCCAATAAAATGGCCAGCGGCGCCAATAGGGCGATGACCTGACCTTTTTGCACCTTGGCACCGGCCCACAAGCGCCACAACACCACCACCAGAACAACCACATATAATGCGCGTATGCTGATGCCTTGCGTGCCCGCATCCATCAGGCCCCAGTCCGACAGCGCCCCCAAAATTAGCGTCTCTGCCGAATAAGGCGTCCGGTCCACCTGCCATGTGCCCGGATAGTAGGGCGTCAGCCGACCAAACAGGTAATACAGTTCCCGCGCCGAAAAGATGACCCAGATACCCCCAGCCACCAACCACGGCACAAGGTTGCGCTGCTGCAAGAACACCCACGACACGATGAAGCCGCCCGCCATGATACAGGCTGAATAAAAGGCCCCGAAATGACGCCCGAACACCAGGAATGTCGAAGCGACCGCCGCCAGCAGGAAAGCCCGTTCCAGCCGTTCGGCCTGGCTTAGGTAATAACAAACCAGCGCGCCCCCCAGATACATCAGCACGTCCCCCCAATTGCCGCCCAGAACCGTACGGAAGAAGGGGTCGATAGCGAACATCACCATGGACAGGACAAAAAAGACAATCAGCGCGACCCTGTTTCCTTTCAGGGAACGCGACAGAAGCGCGAACATCAGCAATGTGGCGGCGATGGACGCCCCGTTAAAGGCCGGATACACCTGTTCCGCACCAAGCCATCCCGACAACGCCACCAGACCCAACAGGTCGGCCGGGTAAAACAAGGTGGTCATCAACCCCTCGCCAAAGGCCATGTCATCCATGCTGGCAAACCGCCCCAGCGTAAAGGAATTCTGGATATAAAGGGGCACCCAACCATGGTGGGACGAGAACCCGGAATCGGGCCACGGGTGCAGGATGTTTCCAGCCCAGATCACCGCCCCGAATGCCACAAGGACGGCCACATAGGTCTTGTCGGAAGGTTCCCGCGGGGCAGCCGTTTTGAAAAACGCGATGCGAAGCAACAGCAGGATGGCAGCGCACAACACCGCCACCAGCCCCCCATACAGGGCGATGGGGAATTCAAGCCCGCGAGATATGAAAAGGGCCAGATTTGCGCTTGCCGCCAGGATCAAAAACCCCCAGACGGTGCCTTCTACCCAGCGGCGGCGCAAGACAAGGCCCAACCCCGCCGACAACAGGACAAACAGCCCCGTGTACAGGGCCGTCGAAAACTGCGGTTCATTCAGGAGAAAATAATCAAGGATCATCATGGCCGGGCGTTCTTCTGGGCAATTGGCGTCACCATAATCCCCATCGATTTAGTGTCAAGTTATGGTGCCCGCCTATGGTCTAAGGTATCGTTAACATGATAATAAGTCCGGCGAAGAACCATAACAGCCCCGGGCAGGCCCCTTTTATGACAGGTTTCCAGCACACCAACGAAAGCCAGGCCGCCTTTGCCGAGCTGTCCGGTGATTTCAATCCCGTTCACCTGGACCCGACACTGGCACGCCGCACCCTGTTTGGGCAGATCGTCGTCCACGGGCTGCACAATGTACTGCGGGCTCTTGAACAATACCTGCAGGTCCGCCCTCTGCTCATTGATCGCCTCGCCGTCACCTTCAAGAACCCGGTTTTCCTGAACGAGGACGTAAGCGTCGTACCAAGTGCCGAAACAGACACTTCCGCCCTGCTGACATTACGGTGCGGTGCGGCCGACGTGGCCAACATGCGCCTTATGGGGCACGCGGGCGAACCGTCGGCACAACCCTGTTCACTGGCAAAGCCCGCGTTCCCGGGCCAACCGGAAGATAACACCTTCTTGCAGCTTGAAACCGCCAGCGGCACCCTTGACCTGATGGGCGACGAGGCCGCAATCAGGGCTGGCTTTCCCGCTTGCTCGCGCGCCCTGGGTGTGGATGGCGTTGCCCGGTTGCTGGGCCTGACCCGCCTGGTGGGGATGCGTTGCCCCGGCCTTCATTCGCTGTTTTCGGGCTTCGATGTGCGCTTTGCGGATGATCGCTCGCCCGAACCGACCCGCTTTAATGTCGCCCGCGCCGACGGACGCATGTCCATGCTTGCCATTGCCGTTGATGGCGGCGGCATGACGGGGACCGTCTCCGCGTTCGTGCGACCGGCCCCCGTTGACCAACCGGACATGGTCACCGTCGCAGACCAGATTTCAGGCAACCCTTACCAAGGCGTTCATGCCCTCGTCGTCGGGGGTAGCCGGGGGCTTGGCGAGGTGTCGGCGAAAATCATCGCAGCCGGTGGCGGTGACGTGGCGATCACGTATCTGTCGGGCCGTCAGGATGCCGAACGGGTCAGGGATGAAATCAACCAATGGGGCGGGCGGGCTCGTGCCTTGCAAATGGATGCATCAAACCCGGATGCCGCCATCGCCGGCCTTCATGCCGATGACTGGACGCCGACCCATTTATTGTATTTCGCCACCCCCCGCATTTCCGGGCGCGCGGCCGAAAGCACGGACGGTGCCCAAAAGGCACAGTTTGACGACATCTATTCGACGGGTCTTAAAAAGGTCGTCGGGGCCTTGCGGTCCGGTTCCGCCCAGCCCCTGGCTGTTTTTTACCCCTCAAGCGTTTATGTTGTGGAATGCCCGGCGGATCTGGCCGACTATGCGCGGGCGAAGACAGACGGCGAGGCCATGGCCCGTGACCTGGCGAAGAACGATCCGGGGATCAGCCTTGCCATCGAACGCCTGCCGGCATTGGCCACGGATCAAACCGCGTCCCTGTTGGACCTTGCCACCCCACGGCCCCTCGAGGTGATGGCACAGGTATTGGGCAAGACGTTATGTTAGAAAAATTGTTTCAGGAGATTGCTGTTGTTCGATAAGCCGGTTTTTGTTTTTACCACCGATATTGATTGGGCGTCGGAACATTGCATCCAGTCCCTGCTGGGCGACATGCGGGATCGCGGTGTCGTGCCAACGGCGTTCGCCACCCACACCAGCGAAGCCCTGTCCCGGGCCGAAGCCGCCGGTGAGGTAAAAATCGGCCTGCACCCCAATTTCCTGCCCCAGTCCAGCCACGGCGAAACTCGTGAAGAGGTCATCGAACATATCTTCAACCTGTTCCCCAAAGCCCGTTGTTTCCGGTCTCACGCTATGGTCGACGACAGTCATATTTCCATGGCCATGAAGGCTCGCGATATTCTTTATGACAGTAACCTGTGCCTGTACCTGCAACCGGGTCTGGTGCCCTTGCATCACTGGACCGGCATCCCCCGCTTCCCCATGTTCTGGGCTGATGATATTCACTGGCGCCGCGATGGCGATTTCAATTTTGCCCCGTATGAAGACCTGTTCTTTTCGCCCGGGCTGAAAATCATCGGTGTGCACCCGTTCATGTATACGCTGAACCTTTCCGACCACGACACCTACACCGCCATGAAGCCCAACTACCGCACCCTGACCAAGCCCCAGGCGGAAGACCTGCGCAGCCCCGGCCCCGGGGCCCAGACATTCCTGCACGAACTGATCGATGCGGTTCAAGCCAAAGGTTACGAATTTCAAACGCTGGACCAGGTGTATGACGCCTATCCCAAGGAAGGAATTGTCTGATGAGTACGGCACGACTGATCGGGGATTGCAAAATTGGTGACGGCACCCTGCTGGACCAAAGTGCGATCATCGGCCACCCCAGCAAAGCCGCCCAACTGGGAGGCCGGTCACTGGATATCGGCAACGGGGCCACCCTTGGTGACAACTGCATCATTCGATCCAACACCGTGATTTACGAAAACACCACCCTTGGCAATGACGTGCAAACGGCCAATAACGTCATCATCCGCGAAAACGTTTCAATCGGTAACGGCAGTGTCTTCGGTGGCGGTTCCATCGTTCTGGCCGGGGCCAAACTGGGTCGCAATGTTCGGGTCATGGAACAATCGCTGGTCTGTGAAGACGCCGTTGTTGGCAATGATGTGTTTATTGCACCGCACGTCAGCTTCACCCGTGGTCGGCAAATGCTGGGTGCCTTCATTCACGCCGGACGCATGACCGAAGAAGAAGCCGACACCATCGAACGCCGCTATGCGGATCCCGCAGAAGCATCCGTCATCATCGAAGACGATGTGCGCATCGGTGCCAACAGCGTTATACTGGCAGGCGTTCGCATCGGCAAAGGGGCGGTCATCGCCGCGGGTTCAGTGGTGTCACTCGACGTGCCCGAAAACCACCTGGTCGTCGGCAACCCGGCGCGCATTATTCCAACGGCACCGCCCCCGGCATAAAACAGGCTAAGCCTGCTTGGCCTGCAAATGCTGCAGGATTTTTTCGATGCTTGTCATCAACGTGAATTCTTCCGGCTTGAAGCGCACACCGAAGGACTGTTCCAGGGCCAGCACGATGTTCATTTGCTGAAGGGAATCCCAATTTTTCAGGGTATCCTGTGACGCATCTTCACCGACCTCGTCGATTGAAAGAAACAATGTGTCGGCAATGATTTGCCGGACCTGTTGACTTTTTTCCATATCCACCGCGTTCATTTCCTTGATTGGTCTGTCAGGTTTTTATCCAGCCCGGCACCTGTAAGGACGGGGCGGGCAGGTTAAGGGTTTGGTCTTCGCCGAAACCATGATTGGCCAGGAATTCGCTGGCCGGTGCATTTTTTGGTGTCGGGATAAATTCTCCGACAAGTGTCTTTATACCGGCGTCCTCCAGCTTGCGGGCAAGAACCGCTAACATTGCCGTTTCCACGGTTCTGCCGATCACCCGGCAGCTCATTAAAAATGTATCCAGTCGCGCATGGTTATCAGCAATGGCAATCATGGCCACCGCAATGATGCCACTGTCACCAAACCGGTCGGTCGCCCGCGCCGCATAAACCATATAGGCGGGGTCTTCGACAAATTTGGCAATATCCGCCTCGCTGTATCGGCGGGTGGTTAAATTAAACTGATTGGTTTTCTGGGTCAGCTGGGCAACCCTTTGGATATCCGAAGCACCCACCACAAAAACATCCAGATGCATATCCAGCGACTGATAAAAATCTTCAAGTGATGCGACGGTCCCTTGCAGGTCTTGTCTGGCGCGTTGGTCGGCATAATGCTGTTTGCGTTGCCTGTCTTCACTTGAGACGCTCAAACGTTCGAACACCGGGGCGGCGCGCAAGGCATCTGCATAACCAAGCGGGTCATCCGATACTTCAATCACGTGCACTTCGGGCAGGCTTTGACGCACCCACAATCGTTCGGCCGCATTATCGTCCAGGAACGCGATGGCATCGGTGCCGATGTTCAGTTCCTGCGCGATGGCCTTGATGTTGGTCGCCTTGTCCTGCCAGTTGATTTTGAAGACGGCAAAGTCATCCGGCCTGACCAGCATGCCCGGATGATCACGCAATACCGTCAGGGCATCGCCTTCATCGTTTTTCGAACAGACACCAAGAATGATGCCCCGCCGGGACAGATCGAGCAAAACCCGTTGTACCGCCTGGAACGCCGCACCCGGATATTCACCATCCAGTTCTATACCGTCCGGGCCATCTTCGCCCAGAACCCCGCCCCATAGCGTGTTATCCAGGTCAACGATCAGCGCCTTGGCGATTTTTCCTGAAATCGGCACCAGGTGTTTAAGCCACTCATCAGCCAGGTGATGCAGGTTTTCCATGGCGACAGGCAAACGCATGGTCAACCAGCGGGCCTCGTCAGACCAGCAAGCCCGGCCATGGCGCGAAACCAGGCCGTCGTAATCGAGCACATAAACACCGGTATGTTGTGTCGCCGCCTGTACGATCCCCGCATTGATCCTGAAGATGGTATCCCGCTGGGAACCCGTCGACTGACCGTCCAGGACCCCGTCCGCGGGCCAGGCCGGCTGCTCCAGATTGTGAACCACCAGTGCGGCATCGCTGCGGGACCGAAAGGCATCGATCAGACCGGCAAATTCGGCGATGACCGCCGCCACCCGCGCCTCATCCAACGGCCCCTGACCCAGCCATATGTCCGGCGCGATATCACGCGTTTGCACGGCGAGAATGACAGCATCCGTGCCGACCTCGTAAGCCGGACCGTCCGGCGACAGAAGATCCTGCGCGTAGGTATTGAAGTCTCCCAGCGTCACATCAAGTTGGACGCCACCCAACATCGCCGCCGCCTTGAGCAGGGGGACTGCCGGTTCCACCGAAAAAGACCGCAGAACTGTCAGCCGCAGCGTCTTTGCATCAAGACCCTCGCCCATACTTTGCAGTTTATTGAACCACGACAGCACCAAGGGTGCCGTCGCCAGCCCCGCATGGACCGACCACAATTCAGCCATCAGCGCCATAGCCAGCGCCGCATCGTTGGCCGCAATTGCCAGGTCGATGTTTTTGCGCATATCGGGAAGGGGCGTCGGTCCGCTTTGATCAATCATAGGCTTGGAATACCAACTGCGGGGAAGACCATCCAGTAAAATCTTAAAAGACCTGACAACTGCTGAGAGTTGACAGCACGTTTCTTTTCCATCAGAAGCACTAAAACCGCCTTTCAAGATGTCTCGGAGAGCACCACCCCAATGCCGCCTGATTTTACTTATAAATGGCCCTACGGGGACCTTGATGCCGCATCGGGCTGGCGGCAGAATGGTGACAGTGCGTTTATCCGTCGCGATCTGCCCGAAACGGCAGAACAACTTGCTGCCGATTCCCGCTGGCCCGCGTTTTTCCCGTCGCCCATTTGTCTGGTCACCACCACCGATGGCACTGAAGTCGGTTTTGAAAAAGTCGTCGGACCGTCCATCGTCAATCGCTTTCCCTATATTGCGGCGCTGAGTTTTTGTCGCGAGGAACTTTCCCAACGCCACCATGTGCGGGGCCGTTTCGCCGAACTTCTTGAGGCCGGCGGGTCCGTCGCCATCCAGTTTTTGCCCCAGGGCGATCAACTGGCCCGCGCCCTTAAGGTCATCGCCGAAACGCCCGAGGAAAGAACATCCCAGCGACTGGAACTCGCCGGACTGGAAACCAACCCCGGACAAACGGTCGCCGCACCCATATTAAAAGACGCGTACCTGGCCTACGAAGGTAAACTGGTCAGACCGGGTACCGATTTTTCCGGTGATGCCATTTTCGATCAGCCCTGGACCGATGTTGGGTCCCACCGGATTTACTTCGTTGAAATTACCGCCATCCAGTTGCGCGCCGACATCGCCGACGGAACATCACAAATTTACTGGGAAGGCCTGCCGCAATTTTCAGCCGACGCATCACTGCCGTTCCCGTCCGGGGTGACGCCGCGTACCGGCCTGGCCGAGCAGTACCAAAAAGGCTACACGCCGCGCTACAAGTTTCCTGCCGCAGGTACAGTCGCCTTTGAATCCGATGATACCGCCCACGGCATGGCCATCAAACACCTGGCCGCCCTGCCCGAAGATCAGGTCGAGGTCGATAACGACCGTGCCCGTTGGCCCTGCTTTTTTCCATCACCCGTTGGCATGATCACCACCTGGACCGAAAACGGCCAGCCCAACCTGATGCCGTGCGGATCGACGACGATCATCAGCCGCCACCCGCTGATCATCGCGCCATGTGTTTCCTATAGCGCCATCAACGAACGCTACGCGCCACGCGCGTCACTGGACATCATCCGCCAAGCCGGTGCTTTTGGCTGCGGCGTCGCCTATATCGATGACAGCATGACCGAAGCCATCCGTTACAGCGGCACCACATCCTTTACCGATGACCCCGACAAGATCGCCAATTCAGGCTTGCATCTATCCCGTCACCCCGTCTCTGAGCGTCCCATGACACCGCAATTGGACGACCTGCCCATTCACTTTGACTGCGAACTGGTCGGCGAAATTCGCCTGGGCACCCACATCATGTTCCTGGGCGAGGTCAAATCGGTTCTTGTGCGCCAGGATTTAAGCCCGGACAATCCCATGACCTGGTCGCCCTGGGCTAGTATTAATAAGTCCGATACCCGGTAATATGGGAACATCACGGCCTGTCCCAGGTCTTAACGATGCGCCACCCACTCGCCCCGGTAGATTCAAGTAGATAAGACCGGTTTTCGTCCAACTTCATACCCAGCACGCCGGGCAAATCAAGATTCAGGGAATGGACAAGCAGGTGCGAAAATTCTCCGCTATAGACGACATCGTATAGCTGCTCTCTGGTCAGTCTCTGGTAGGCGCTCAAATACCTTTTATAAATATCCTCTCCACCCAGTTCATATCGAGTAACCGTGGCTGATTCGCCGCTGCCCTGGGGATCTATAACCAGCAGCTTGTTTCCGTGAATCAACAGCTCCTTCAAATCCACTGCCACAGCCCGGAAATGGGGTAAGGGTGGATGACGATCAAAGCGTAACTTGTTGGCAGCAATAAAGGGGGCCAAAACAATCAAACAAACCGGCAACCACGCGACCTGTTTTGGCCATTGCCTCGCTTGAATATATTTATGCCACAAAATCCCAAGTCCGTACGTTGTAAAGACAACACCGACCATGCCGATTTGCATATTGTAGCGCCAATATGATGCCGCCCTGAGAGCATCCGCCTTACCGAAGGTCGATAAATACGCAAAAAACAAGAAGGCGTTGTGACCCAAAAAAATCGCTCCGGCGATGATTGCCAGCCGGTCAAACGGCGTCCGATATTTTATCATTCCCCTGACGGCGAACCCGATGATCATCACCAGCAGGAGCAAATAAGCGCCCTTCTTTGACAAAACCAAAAGCATTCTCGAAAGGATTTGCGGGATTTCGTCTATCCACCAACCCGATATGGCCCGCAAGTTCATTTCTCTGGCCGTTAATTCCTGTCCCACATAGTATCGCCAAACGAAGAAAATGATGATCGCCGGTATGACCATTGCCGGCAACATGGCGATCAGTTCGCGAAATTTGATTTTTGGATCCCGCAACCCTGCCAAAAATACGGCGCCCACAACAAGCGCGCTTAAGACCACCGTCGATTGCTTCAGATTGACCAGCAACATCATCAGTAATCCGATCTGCAGGGCATTTTGCATCGCTTCCTTGCGCCTGCCATCGGCCAGCGCCCCCAGCATGTACCAACCGATCACCGCGCCCAGCCCCGTTACTGTAGCAGTGGCGACATCAGCATACGCCGTCAGGGCGACTTTTTGCGCAAACGTCGTGTTCAACAAGGTCGTCGATAGGCCGCCGATGGCCAAAAGTGTCCAGCCTGGAATTGAATTGTCATCGGCCCGCCCAAGGCCTGTACGGATCAATCGGATCGACATAAAACTGAAAGTCAGCAACATGAAGACATTAACCAGGGCCCCGGCATTTTCCAGGAATCGGCCCGCCATCAAGCTCGCCAGATAGGTTACATAATGCCAGCCGAAAGGATAGGCAGCCAAGATCCCGCTGCGACTGGCGTTTGCGGCGGTTGGGAACGAGCCGGTTTCCAGCATCAGCCGAGGAGTGATCAACCAGTCGGAAAATTCGTCCCACTGCGATCCGATCATGGCAGAAACCAGCAACAATATCGGGGCCACCAGCAGCACCAGCTTTAAAGTCCCCGCCGGAAACAATCTGTCTTGCCGCCGTAACGCCACGACCAACGCCAAAATTGCTGCAGCTGCAATGCCAATGGCGATGACCTGAAACGGTATATCGCTATAAACACCAAGAAATGTCATGACAAAATTTACGATTGCCCAGCCAAAAAAGGGTGCGGCTTCATACAGCTTGGTTTTGCCCAGAAAAAAAGATCCAAGTGCAAAGAACCCAATCCAGAGAAGTGCCGAAGCCAGAAAAGAATCAATCTGGCCGGTATGCTGAATGAAGTTGGTGAAATAGTGGGTCATTTGGAGGGCCTGTATCGTTCGTTAAAATAGTTCAGCTGTTTCGCTTGGGAACGCCGCCCCTGAGGAAGCTGAACGCTGCGTGGGAAACCGCCAGGTCGCGCCAGAACCGCTTGGGCTGCACCACCAGCGCGTAAAAAATAGTCTTCGGGCCGTGCTTACGCACCAGCCGCCAGGCTTCCGCCGATGCAGCGACTTTGCTTTCGTGCTTTGCCATCAGATACAAATGACTCCAAACAATATTCCATTCCTTACGCCAGCGCATCGCGCGAGTCGACTGTGTCGCCTGGCTGACCAGGTGTTCACCGCACGCACCCGGCACAAACATGATCGAATATCCCCCGGCGGTCATGCGGCGGCACACATCAAGGTCTTCGCCATACAGAAATAGGTTTTCGTCAAACCCGCCGACAACGCGCCAGGCCGCCATATTGACCAGCCAGGCGGCACCCGTGGCGAACCAGGTGCAAAAACAACCATCCGGGACGGTGTCCATGCGGCTTGGTGTGCGCTCGCCCGGTCCCTTCACTTCAAGCTCAAGACCCCGCTTGGGGCTGTACAATAACGGCGCGACGATTCCGCTATAATCCGAAGCCTCCGCGCTCGCCACCAGCTTTTCAACGGCGGCGGGCAGCAAAACTGCATCGGGGTTGATCAACAAGGCGTAAGAAGTCTGGATTTGGGCAAAGCCCTGATTGGCCGCGCTGCCGAAGCCTGGGTTGTGGTGATTGGCGATGATGTGCACATCCGGGCGCAGACGTTGGACCCGCGCAATGGTGTCATCACCGCTGGCGTTGTCGACAACAATAACCTGCGCGATATCGCTTAAGGGACGCAGGCAAGCCTCAATCACCTCCGCCGAATTATAAGTGACGACGACGACAGAAATTTCCTTCAGGCCGGTCATCAAAAAATTACCTGCCGAGTAACTTGTTTTTAAGGCGGCGCAATCCCCGGTCACGCTTCTTCTTCGGGGCGCGAGGCAGGGCAATGGCGTCATTTTCACTGCCATCACCTTCCCTAAGGGTCAGATGAGGTTCGGACATTTGTTTGAAGATAAATTTCGAACCGGCAGCCTTCAGGCTCTCTTCGCCCATTTCATCGAGTTTCTGGCCGGCCCCATATGTGAAATAAACGTGCTGCCCCTTATCCATGCAATCGCCGCACGTGGCGTGGGAATAGCGCAGGCTCTGTAGGTCATCGTGGGATGTTTCGACAAAACTGGAAGCTACCGCATTGGCCTGGTCAAAGGTCGCACAGCAAAGCTGAACCGAGCCATCTATATTCAGGGTCATCTGGGTCTTGCGCAAATGGCAATCCTGATCACGGAAGGGGATTGCCGCTTCGGTCACCCGATGCGGGTCCATCGCCAGCATGTCGATGGTCTTGCGGTCAGCGTCGGAAACCACACCTTTTAGATAGTCCAACGTCTTTTCAAGGGGCATATAGAAAGCCCATACGGGTTCCAGGGTAAAGTTCAGCTCTTCGCACAATTTCAACATCATCAACAGGTCATCACCGGCATTGTGCTTGTAAACATGGTAAAGCACCTGAACCTCGGTATCCCCGCCATATTTGTCGAGCATATGACGCAAGCGGTACATGTTGCTTTTAACCACACGGATATCACCGCGCTTGTGGGTCACCTTGTAATTTTCCTGGTAATACCCCGAAAGAGACACCCGCAGGAAATCAGGACCAACCTTGATGACCTCTTTTAAATTTTTGTCCAGGTTCAGGTTGCTTGAAAGGCCGCAGTAAAAGCCCATTTCTTTTGCCAGGGCGACAAATTCGACGACTTTCGGGTGCATCAGGGGCTCACCCCAAGTGTACAAATGAACTTCAATGCGATCGGAAACATCGTCGGCCTTGATCTTTTCAAGGATCTGTTTGTACTGCGACAGTTCCATAAAACCGGTCGGGTTACGGCCAAGCGTAAATTCAGAATCAAGGAAATTCCCGGTCGGGCATGTCGGACACCGCAGGTTGCAGGTACCGACGATTTCGATCCAATAAGTGAATAGCTTGTTTCTTTTATGTTCTGTGGGTTCGTACATCAGGTTTTCATGCGTTTTTGTTGGTCCGTTACCGACTGTGCGGTTTTATATCCGGCGCGGACTCTTCGGTCAAAACATTCCCCGCCCCGTCAACATGCCCAACGTTTCAAAAAACATCCACAATAATCAGGCCTCTTAAACAGGTATGAAAGATGATTAAGGGGTGATATCGCAAGCTCATTAATCGTTCCTGGGGAATTTACTTGTGACACCGTGGGGATACCGACTAAAAAGTCCGGACGCGTCCTCTCGAAACCTGGATCAAATTGGCCTGAACATCTTATGGCTTATCAACCGTCACTCGGCACACGAATCAAGCGGGTCATCGATTATCATCGTCTGCGGCTCAAGTTTCTCGGTGAACGGATGCTGGGCCATGAATACGTTCCCCTGCGCCGCCAGATCACAATCGAACCTTCAGGCCACTGCAACCTGGCCTGCAAATTCTGCGGTTACGCCAAGAAGGAACAGGGCCGGGTGGTTATGCCCAACGAGGATTTCGCCCGCTATATCGATCAGGCGACCGAATTGGGATTCAGGGACTTTTCCCTGACCTCCAGTTCTGGCGAGCTTTTCTTCGACAAGGGAGCCGCCTGGAAGCTGGATTATCTGGACGATCACCCACTGACCGGTAGCTACCAGTTCTATACCAATCTGATTTTGCCTAATCAGGTGATGATTGATAAGATTTTCAATCTGAAGAAGCTCGCCTGGATGGGTTTCAGTATTTACGGCCACGACCTGGAAAGCTTTTCACGTATCACCGACAAACCGGAAAAGCAGTACAATCGGCTGGTTACCAACCTCAACCGCATTGCCGATAATACGGGGGCCGGCCAGGACCTGTTCGAAATCCATCTCAGAACTGACCGGTCCTTTACCTGGCATCCTGACGACGGGGTTGACGACAATTCCAGCGACCTGGTCAGGGCCATGTACCGGGCCGTCACTGAAGGTGGCGTCAAGTGGTGTGGCAATTGGGAAATTTATGATACCTGGGGCGGTCTGGTCACCCCGGAGGATGTCGTCGATCTCGACGTAGAGTTATCTGACGGATCACACCAACCAAAGGTCGGGGCCTGCATCTTGTTGTTTGATGAACCGATGATCTTCGCCGACGGCGGTGTCAACGCCTGTGCCTGCCGGGGCATTGATC